>WNFR01014505.1_pt1 | contig 11465 bp, 7 predicted proteins | sample 5400221 | NCBI WGS metagenome assembly WNFR01 (sample SAMN13153357, study PRJNA577476) | soil metagenome | isolation source: 40 cm soil under Madrone tree | place: USA:California | collected 2016-06-14 | reverse complement strand
GGGCCGCTTCTCCGGACTGCCCCTCCGCGAAAACGCGCCGGATAAACGCATGCATTTCCTGCGCTTGCTCCGGCGTCGCTGTGCGTCCAGTACCGATGGCCCAGACGGGCTCGTAGGCGACGATGATACGGTCGAGGTCTGAGGCTGTCAACCCGCTAAGTCCACCTCGCAATTGGCTGCTTACCACGTTTTGAGCGGTTCCCTGGTCTCTCTGCGCCAGGCTCTCCCCCACGCACAGAATGACAGTCAAGCCTGCAGAAATACCGGCCATGGTTTTCTTATTCACCATGGAATCGGACTCCGCATACAACTGCCGGCGCTCTGAATGGCCTGCGATCACATACCTGGCTCCGGCGTCCCTCAGCATGAATGCTGCGACTTCGCCAGTATGAGCGCCTTCTTCAATTTCAGTCGAGCAGTTCTGGCCAGCAACCTTCACATTAGAACCCTCGAGCCGATCGGCCACCGTTTTTATAGCCGTAAACACCGGCGCAAGTACGACCTCGCAGTGGTTCGCATTAGCCACAAGTGGCTTTAAAGCAAGCGCGGTCTCAACCGCTTCGCCGATGGTCTTATACATCTTCCAGTTTCCAGCAATTATGGGTTTTCTCATAAGTTAAGAATGATCTTTGTGCTTTGTACTTTGACCTTGAAAGTGTGACCCAGGCTGTACCTGATGCGCTTGGGATCAAAGTTCTAAGTACAAAGTACCAAGATCAAAGATCCGGTCTTACGCTTTATCACTCAACGCCGTTACGCCCGGCAATTCTTTGCCGGCCAGAAACTCGAGCGTTGCGCCACCGCCGGTTGAGATGTGGGTGATGTGATCAGCAACTCCAGCTTGGGTAATAGCGGCAACGGAATCTCCTCCGCCCACAATCACAATTGCGCCGCGATCGGCCGCTTCAGCCACTGCCTTCGCAATGCCAATCGTTCCCTGATCAAACGGCGGTTCTTCAAAAACACCCATCGGGCCGTTCCAGATAACTGTGCGAGCATCACTGAGGGCCGCGGAAAAATGAGCAACCGTTTCTGCGCCAATATCCATTCCTACTAAGCCGACATTCGTAAACTCGATAGGAATCGTCTTGGCTACGATCTGCTGTCCCTTGATTGGCTCGTAGCTATCTACTACCTGATGATCGGTCGGCAGTAGAAGCTCAATTCCCTTCTCCTCGGCTCGCTGCTTGATTTGCAGAGCTGTCTGCAGCATGTTGTCTTCAACAAGCGACTTTCCGACTGTAAAACCCTCCGCCTTAAAAAAGGTGTAAGCCATCGCGCCGCCGATGAGAATCTTGTCCACATGGCGATCCATCAATGCGTTGATGACTGGAATCTTGTCGGAAACCTTCGCGCCGCCGAGGATGGCGACAAACGGATGTTCCGGATTATTGATGACTCGCCCAAGGTATTCAAGCTCCTTCTGCATCAACAATCCCGCTGCCGCTTTTGAAACGTATTTCGTCATTCCCACCGTAGATGCATGAGCTCGATGTGCTGTCCCGAACGCATCGTTTACATAGACGTCGCAAAGGCGGGCGAGCTGCTTCGCAAAACCGTCGTCATTCTTTTCCTCTTCTTTATGAAAGCGAAGATTCTCCAGCAGCAACACTTCGCCATCCTGCAACACCCCGACCTTTTTCTCCGCCTCCTCACCCACGCAATCATCCGCAAACGCAACGGGCCGATTCAGTAAGTCAGAAAGGTGTTCGGCGATTGGGCGAAGACTGTATTTCTCGACACGCTCACCCTTTGGCCGCCCCAGGTGCGACGCAAGAATGACACGACCGCCTTGCTCAATTGCGTATTGAATGGTTGGCAGGGCCGCGCGAATACGAGTGTCGTCCTCAACTTTGCCGTCTCTGATGGGAACGTTGAAGTCAACTCGGATGAAGACTCGCTGGCCTGGAAGAGCGAGATCTTTTATCGAAAGCTTGGACATATTCGACATTGAAGAGTTCTTGTAACTTAGTACTTTGTGCTTTGTTTGTGACTACAAAGCAGCCTATTGGACACCGAAAGCCGCGTTTCTAATCAGAACCAAGTAGAAAGTACCAAGCACAAAGTACAAAACACCCTTCAAACAACCAACGCAGTCTGCCCTTTCCTAGAGTCCTTTGCTAGCGATGTACTTGATGAGATCCCTTACGCGACAGGAATATCCCCACTCATTGTCGTACCAGGAGAGCACCTTCAACAGGTGTCCACCAATCACCTTCGTGTATTCCGCATCGACGATGGAAGAGTTTGAATTCCGCTTGAAGTCGCTGGACACGAGGGGCTCTTCACAGAACTGGAGAATACCCTTCAACTCCTCGTTGGAGGCATCTTTCAGTGCACGGTTTACTTCTTCCCCTGTGGCGTCTTTCTCCATTTCGATCACGACGTCTACCAACGAAACATTCGGTGTTGGCACGCGCACGGAGATACCATCGAATTTCCCCTTCAACTCTGGCAAGACCAGGGCGACGGCCTTTGCAGCTCCTGTTGAAGTGGGAATCATTGAAAGAGCAGCGGCACGAGAGCGGCGCAGGTCTTTGTGTGGCAAGTCGAGTAATTGCTGGTCATTCGTGTAGGAATGAATGGTAGTCATCTGGGCTGAACGGATGCCAAACTTTTGATTAATTACCTTGGCTAAAGGTGCCAGACAGTTTGTCGTGCATGAGGCGTTTGAAATGACGTGATGCTGTGCTCGATCGTATTTCTCCTCGTTGACGCCCAAGACTATCGTGATGTCTTCGTTCTTTGCCGGCGCAGAGATGATCACCTTCTTTACGCCACCCCGGAGGTGCTTCTTTGCGTCTTCCGCTTTGGTAAACAGCCCGGTAGATTCGACCACAATCTCGGCGCCTACCGATTCCCAGTCGATCGCTGCGGGATCTCGTTGCGAGAACACGCGAAACTCGTCGTTATCAACCCTGATACCGTTTTCTGTCGACGAGATCTCATGATCGAGATTACCGAGTACGGAGTCATATTTAAGAAGGTGCGCGAGTGTTCGAGTGTCAGTCAGATCGTTAACTGCCACGAAGTCGATGTCCGGATCGCCAATTGAGGTGCGAAATATATTGCGCCCAATGCGACCGAAGCCGTTTATGCCAACCTTAACTGCCATTTCTGGAAGACCTCCTGTAGTATCCGACAAACCTAGACGTGCAATGCCCGCTCCACAGACCCAGGTCTGTGTGGTTATTATCTGGAACCGCACACAGACTGAAGTCTGTGCCATGTCCCGCAGATCGACAAACTGACGTTTTCCGAAGAGCCGACGCTCGAGCTTTACGGCCTACGGCCACGGATCTGAAACATGCGTTCAAGAAAGAAAACCAAGATTATGCGGCGCGCTAGAACCTGTCAAGCGAGCACTTTAGCGATCTTTTTGAAACTGCATTCGCGCATATAACGTAGTAAAGTGTTGATAGGGCCGACCCTAATCGCCAGAATTTCGTTTCAGTGATACGAAGAAAATCAAAGAACAACTTTTAAGGAGCTTTTGGTCAGATGCTTATTCTCAAGTCTCGAAACCTAGTTAAGGTTGTGTTTCTGTCGAGCGCGTTCTTGTGTACCACGAGTGCAGCGCTTGCTCAAACACCAACGCCAGCCCCTACACCGCAAACAAATCCCGCACAGAGAGATGCCACGAAGCCTCCGGGATCTGAACAGAACCAGACGGTGCCTGAGGCGGCGCGACCTAACACGCAAAACCCGCAGGCTCCGCCAGGCGCGCCACAAACGCCGCCGACTGCTCCTCCGGGGGCGCCACAAACTTCGCCGGCAGCTCCTCCGGGAACAAACGCTCCGCAGCCAACACCAACTCCGCTGCCAGGTGAGAACGCGCCGATACAAGAGCCGCGTGAACCTGTAATTCCGCCATTTCAAGCCAAACCGTTACCACCTCTTCCCGATATGTCGCGATTAGGCATAACAACCGGCAACACGTTATCGCTCTCACTCAATGAGGCTATCAAGAAGGCTCTGGAGAACAACAACGACATCGAGGTTGCGCGAGATGATGTCCGTTTTGCAGAGACTCAATTGCGAGTTCTGGAAGGAGTCTACGATCCCTTTTTCGCCATCACTCCGCAAATAGACAAACGCATCACGCCACAGCAAAGCTCGCTGGGCGGTGGCCGCGGTGGAACTACGACTCTAACTACCTACTCGCTGGGCCCTTCGGTGACAAAGAGTTTCGAGCTCGGCGGGGGCACTTACACCCTGAGTTTTGCTAATCAACACACAAACACGAACAATAGTTTCAGCGTCATCAATCCCTTCTACTCTTCAAATCTTTCGTTGACCTTTACGCAGCCCCTGTTGCGGAATCGCTCCATCGACAATAACAGGCGCCAAATCCGCATTCAGAGAAAACGTCTGGAACAGTCGGATGCAGATTTTCGACTGCGAACAATTCAGATCATTACTCAGGTGCAACAAGCCTACTGGGAACTGGTATTCGCCCTCCGCGATCAACAGAACCAGCTCGAGAATTTGAATCTCTCTAGAGAGAACCTCCGAAATGTTGAGGCGCAGATTAGCGCTGGCGCGAAAGCCCCACTGGAGCGGGCTGAAGTGCAAACTGAACTGGCGAACAGGGAATCGGCACTGCTCGTTGCGGTCCAGAGTGTTTCGATTGCTGAGAACAATCTGAAGCCGTTGATCTTCAAGGATTCATCTACTCCTCAATGGTCCGCTCAGGTCACACCTACTGACACACCCACGTTTGATCAGACACCGGTGAATCTCCAGGACGCGCTGAAGACCGCCTACGAGAATCGTCCAGAGTTGCGACGTCTACGATTGCAGGGTGATATCAACAGCCTCGATATTCAGTACTTCAAGAATCAAACGCGACCCCAGATCGATCTTCAATCGACACTCGCAACCACGGGTCTGGCCGGAACAGATGTCTCGGGCGCCCTCCCAGTGGGAACGCTCACTCCGTTAATCTTCGGTGATCCGACTACAGTTTCGAACGCATTCCTCTTGCAGCAGATTCGCAATATTCAAACGCAGGCCGGCCTCCCTCTGGCGGTGGTGCCTCAAGTTCCGGTGCAGGGTGGTCCGTCTACTAATCTCCTCGGAGGATACGGGCAGGATCTGAATAACTTGTTTGGCTTCAAGACACGCAACTTTACTATCGGCGTCGCAATTCAGATTCCTTTCAAGAATAAGACCGCTAAGGCCGAGTTGGCGGGCGCACGCATCCAAAAAGAACAACTGGAAGCTTCGACGCGGTCTCAACAACAGTTCATTGAAGTAGACGTCCGGAATTCCGCGCAAGCGGTGGAGACGGCGCGTCAGCGTGTGCTGTCGGCCCGTGATGCACGCACCAATGCAGAATTACAGCTTGAAGGTGAACAACGGCTCTATCAGGTGGGTCGGTCAACGACTTTTCTTCTGTTCCAGCGTCAGAACACGCTCACAAATGCTCGCGCTGCCGAACTTCGCGCAGAAACCGACTACAACAAAGCTCTTGCAGATTTGCAACGCGCCACGTCCACTACGCTGCATGCCAATAACGTAATTGTGGATTCTCCGGTTGCTCCATAACCGGAACCGTTTGGATCCTCAGTTCGGATTTGCCGTTTTCGATTTGCGATTGCTAAGGTAGCAGGTAGCTTACCGAGGCAATCGCAAATTCATTTACACCCGACGCAAATCGGATGAAGATCACCGCCACCATAATCACCTTCAACGAGGAAGAAAATATTCGAGCGGCCTGTGAATCCGTCTCCTGGGCCGACGAGATTGTGGTAGTTGATTCGGAATCTACCGACTCGACTACAGAACTGGCGGCGCAGTGTGGCGCAAGAGTTATTACCAGGAAGTGGCCTGGTTTCGCTGCCCAGAAACAATTTGCCGTGGAGCAGGCTTCCCACGAATGGATTTTCAGTCTTGATGCGGACGAACGTGTCTCGGATAAGTTGAAGGCCTCCATCGCCTCGCTGCGAAACCTGAGCGAGAAGAAACTCGCCGATGGTTATCTAATACCGAGACGTACTTATTACCAGGGCCGTTGGATTCGTGGCGGTGGTTGGTATCCCAACCTTCAATTGCGTCTTTTCCGAAAGACCCTCGGTGGCTGGAATAACAGACAAATCCACGAATCAGTGAAGATGAGCACCGGGGCGCGCACTGAAACACTCCCAGACGACCTACTTCATTTCACGGGGCGCGACGCTGCTTATCACCACCGGATGATCGGCGAACGCTACGCTCCGCTCGCAGCCCGCCAGATGTTTTCTGAAGGTAGACGCACTTCGACGCTCATCGTCGCCGCGGCCGCTCCATGGGCATTCGTCCGCAGCCTGATTTTGAAAGGCGGTTTTAGAGACGGGTTTGCCGGTTTGAGTATTGCAAGTTTTGCTGCCCACCACGACTTTCTAAAACATCTGATGCTGTGGGAATTGCAGAATGAGAAGGAGAGCGAAGGCGGAGAGAAGTAATCATTTGTCATTTTTCATTTCACATTTTTCATTTGGTCATTTGCTTAAAAGTTTATAGTCACCGAAACCACAAGCAAGCTACAATGCCCCGAGCATGTTTGCATCTCTGTTATTGGTCCTCTCGGATCTAAATCTCATTCCCCCAACCTTTCTTTACATTGTTGCCGGTCTTTTCGGGGCCATCATAGGCAGTTTCCTCAATGTGGTGATCCATCGCCTGCCGCGTGAGGAGTCAATCGTTTTTCCGAATTCGCGCTGCCCTTCCTGCGGAACGGTAATCGCCTTTTACGACAATATCCCGCTCATGAGTTATGCCGTGCTGCGCGGAAGATGCCGCTCCTGCAAAACTCACATCTCGGCCCGTTATCCTGCCGTTGAGCTGCTAACCGCGCTGCTGTTTATTGTTGTTGCCTGGCACGATGGTCCCACTGCGGCCTTGCCCTTCGATCTAGTCTTCTCTGCCGCGCTTCTGGCGCTTGTTTTTATCGATGCCGAACACATGATCCTGCCTAATGCGATTACCTACCCGGGGATCGTCTTCGCCGCCATCGCGCGCGTCGCAATACCGTACTTGACTGGCAACCCACACTTCGACGATCTGGGATCACTGATGCACGGCACCCTTGCCACTATCCCTGTCTGGTCCGTGTCTCTGCTCGGAGCATTCCTGGGCGCATTGATTGGTGGAGGTTCGCTCTGGTTGATGGGTTGGACATGGGAGAAACTACGAGGCGTCGAGGCAATGGGTCTAGGCGACGTCAAGATGATGTTCATGGTCGGCGCTTATCTTGGGTGGCGCTTGACGATTTTGACGATCTTCTTCGGCGTTTTGTCCGGCTCAATTATTGGCATACTACTAATGTTCCGTCAGGGCAGACGAAATATGCAGATGCTGCTGCCTTTTGGAGTCTTTCTGGGTATTGGTGCGATCGTAGCGTTGGTTGTGGGATCGCATATCGTCGAATGGTATGCCGGGCAGTACCGGTAATGGGAATCACGGCGAGCGGATGGTTAACAACACAATTTCAGGCGGGACTCGAAAGCGAATGGGAAGAATGCTGGTGCCAATTCCCGTAGTCACAAATAGATGATGACCGTCTTCAAATACGTTTACAAGTCACCCGGAAAGTATTCGCGCCACCGTTGATCGACGCGTTCCTTAATATCGTCGCGAACGATCAATTCATCGGGGAAGCCGGGCTTGGTACGGGCATCGATGACGAGGGGAGAGACATAGGAGAGATGTTTCCGCACAACTGTTGTTCGCGCGGCATAGATATCGGCAGCCGGCTCGAATCGCGTCCAGGTCGCCCACAGGAAATCGGTGACTGAGCTAGCCACGTCAGCACTATCATGAAGCACAATCAGCGGCCAGTCAGCGAAAGCCACTTCGCGTGCCAGTCTGGCCGCTTGTTCCGGGTCTTGTGCGTAAGGCAGCCCTTCCAGAACGAGACAGCCGCGGCAGAACACCTGTGCACTCGTCACGTCGCGCGGCAATTCGCCATGAAACTCTCGCGGTAGCTCTCGAACAGGATCACCCAGGCCCATTAGGATCGCTTTGCTGCCCTCGTTCACTTTGCCACTTGTGTAATCAAGCGTGTCCATCGAGACATTTGAGAAAATGAACAAATCCTTTTCCGGAGCGAAGCGCTCCAGCACGTGCTCCAGCAGAGCAGGAAAGTTTTTCAGATTCTGTGGCGTATCAGTGAGTATCAGGAACTTGGTTAGCGATAACTGGCCTTCGCCGAGAATACGAAAGCCCGATACCAGTGCCTCACGTGCGTAACGCTCCTGCACTACGGCAGCGCAAAGAGAATGGAAGCCGGTTTCACCGTAGGTCCAGAGATCACGTACTGAAGGCATGACCAAAGGAAACAGCGGCGACAGCAAGCGTTGCAGATAGTCGCCAATGAAAAAATCTTCCTGCCGTGGTTTGCCCACGACCGTCGCCGGGTAGATCGCATCGCGCCGGTGAAAGATCGCATCTACATGAAAGACCGGATAATCATGTTGCAAGGAATAGTAGCCATAGTGATCGCCAAACGGCCCCTCAGGCCTTCGCTCATGTGGCGAGGCGTGACCCACGAGCGCAAACTCAGCCTCGGCAGCTAAACGGTGGACGCTTCCCAGGGGGTTCTTTGTCATCTTCAGCTTCTCACCCGCGAGCAGAGAGGCCAGTACCAACTCAGGTACGTCCTCGGGCAAGGGGGCAATCGCCGCAAGAATCAATGCCGGCGGGCCACCGAGAAAAACTGTCACAGGCAGACGTTGTCCCAAACGCTCCGCTTCCCGATAGTGAAAGCCGCCGCCCTTCTGAATCTGCCAGTGAAGTCCGGTGGAACGCCGGTCATAAACCTGCATGCGATAAATGCCGAGGTTATGCTTTTTCGTAATCGGATTCTCGGTGTAAACAAGCGGTAGAGTGATGAACGGACCACCATCTTCCTGCCAGGTTGTTAACACCGGGAGCTTGTCGAGCCGAGGTGGTTGATCTACAACCTGAGTCACCGGCGAGCGAGTCGTGTTTCGGGTTCCGAGATGCATTACATCGAGCATCATGGAACGATGTTTCCAGAGTTCAGCGGTCTTTGGTGGCAGCAATGATTCGGCAACGTGGACGAGGTCGCGAACAAGGGTTTCCGGCTTGGGACCGAAGGCGCGTTCAATACGCCGCTCCGTACCAAACAAGTTGGTAACAACCGGATAGCGGCTTCCCTTCACCCGCTTGAACAGCAGTGCGGGTCCTCCCTGGTCTATTACACGTCGGTGAATCTCGGCCATTTCAAGATAGGGATCTACTTCGGCTTTGATGGTAACGATGTCATTCTCTCGGTGGAGCAGATCGAGAAATGTGCGGAGGTTCGGATGCATCGGCGGAGCGGGCAGTATAACCCGCGAAGGCAACGGTCTGTCTATCAGTCAGCCGGAGGGGTAGTGTTCGGACTTGTTGCGGGCAATGCGAAAGATCACCCACTCAATTTTAGTGACCTCTCAGGTAAGTAAGGTGGACCCTTGTCCCCGCCCAACTTTGAAAACTGATCGCGATCGTTCCAATAACTCATGCTTGCTAACCTTCATCTGCTTTTATTCAAAGCTGTACCACCCCATTCTTTCAAAGTTTGCGGATTCCACCCCGCTAGCGGGTGGCATGTTTATAGATCGAGCAGCATAAGTCCCTCCGGCTCCGTTCGAAGGAGCGGAATTCAACTAGACCTTCACCACTCGAAAATTATTCCGCTCCTTCGAACGGAGAACGTCTTGGTGTCATGGGCCGGCCTATAAACATCTCACTCCTACCGGAGTGAGACGCAGTCCAATTAAATGGCCTTCCACCTTGAGGCGGGGACAGGGTCCACCTTCCGGACCTGAGAGGTACTGAGGTTGACCGACTTAATTTCTAATGAGCAAATTCAGAGACTGTCGGTTTGAGATTGCTAAACGCTTCTCAATGTTCTGGCGGCTCAGGTTTTTCGACTGTGCGAGGGCGACTGCGAGTGGTGGTTGTCTCCTGGCCCAGACGTTTCTCGATTTCGTCGCTGGCTATTTCCGCTGCTTCAGCCACTGAAGGTTGCAATGATTCCCGATAAGGTTTAATTAATTCGAGTGTTTGCGAATCACCAATACGAGCCAGGGCTTTCAACAGACCAGCATTTAGTTTCGCTGGATTGTTTTCTTTCTTCAAAAACGGATAAAGGAGGTCAGGACTTTCCAACTCTGCAAGATAGCCAATCGCCTGCTCTTGTCTGGAGGAACCCAACTCATGTACGACGCGAAACAACGCTTCGGATTTTCCCATGCGATATAGCGCCCAATCGAGCGCCAGACGCACCTCTTTGTTCTTCTCCTGGAGTTGATAACCCTCAACAAGTTTCTTTTGGTCAACGGCCGCCAGTCGCGCTAAGGCCTCAGCGCTACGCTGGCGCAAAAGAGGATCGGCGTTGCCCAATTGCGACGCCAACTCGGCAGTGTTTGCGCGAGCGTCGATGCCATCAACTGGCGACTGAGCCCGACCGCTAGTACATGCGGCCCCAAGCACAAACAGAAAAAGGGTCAACAGGAGAACGACTTGGCCGTAATGTCTGGCAACGCCTGTATTGTCATGCTGACTCCCGAAAGTCTTTCCCGAAACTACCCCAAACAGATGTTCGCCTGAAACAAGAAGTTTTCTCATAACCGTTCTCACTGCGTTCGTTGCTTCTTCCGCAAAAGTGCGGTGTTTAGATCCATCTCTGCGATTGGAATTACTTCCACATTGGGATAATGTTTTTCCAGCTCAGGAAGAAATGCTTTGGCGTTTCCGACCACGACGATACTGCTTGTTTTTGCGTCCAATCGGGCACCGGCAAATTTTTCCACATCCGCACTACTAATCGTTTGTACATTGTTTATGTAACGATTGATCTCATCGAGACTGAGACCATAAAGCGCCAGCGAAGCAATTTGCGCCACGAGCCCATTAGCAGTCTCCAGGTTGCGCGAAAAATTTCCAATCAATACTGCTTTCCGCGGCGTCAGTTCCGTATCGACCGGCGGAGATGAAGAGAGGCGTCCAATCTCGCTAAGCAAGAGGTCGGCAACCTGTGCACCTGATTCATTCTTAGTTTGCGCTGAAGCTACAAATGGCCCAACGTCGCGGCGAGCGTCGAGAGTGCTTCCCGCGCCATAACTCAGTCCGCGTTTGATCCGGATTTCCTGATTGAGCCGGCCCGAATACCCGTTCAAAACTGAATTGGCGACAATACCGCGAAAATAGTCAGCGTCTTTTCGGTTGATGCCAATACGCGCAAGATAAACGGCAGCCTGTCCGGCATCCGGTTTATCGATTACCACGACTCGCCCTGGTTTGCCTGCGACAATACTTGCGGCCGCTCCCGACACCGGAATAGCCGTCATCGGCTTTTGCCAATCGCCGAAATAACGAGTCGCAAGAGCGAAGGCATCTTTAGACTTGAGATCGCCGCCAATTACCAGAATTGCATTGTCTGGGCGGTAGAATCTCTCATGCATTTTCGCTATGTC
>WNFR01008197.1_pt1 | contig 11466 bp, 8 predicted proteins | sample 5400221 | NCBI WGS metagenome assembly WNFR01 (sample SAMN13153357, study PRJNA577476) | soil metagenome | isolation source: 40 cm soil under Madrone tree | place: USA:California | collected 2016-06-14 | reverse complement strand
GGCGTACTTTCTCAAGCACGATGACCTGCCATTGCACGTCGCTCTGGTGATTGACCTCAGCGATTCCATCCACGAGCAGTTCGGATTTGAGCAGAAATCGGCGGCGTTGTTTCTGGAGCAGGTCCTGCGGCCTGCCTCCGATGCGGCCCTGGTCATCGGCTTCAACCATCGTCCGATAATGCAGCAGGGCATGACCCATGACCCGGCGACGCTGGCGGCGGGCCTTGCGCGCCTGAAGGTAGGCGGGACTACGGCGCTGTTTGATGCGGTCGAGTTTGCCTGCGCCCAACTCGCCGACGAGGCGCAACCAAGCCTCGCCCGCCGGGTCGTCGTCTTGATCACCGACGGCCAGGACACGGCGAGCCGTGGCAACCTCAAGTCCGCCATCAATGCCGCCTTGCAGACGGGGACGGTGATTTTTGCGGTGAACACCGCCCCCGGTTCGACGGAAGGCGCGCCGGTTTTGAAGCGCCTGGCCGGGGCGACCGGAGGCGTGGTGTTTCCCGGCCATCGCACAGGATACTTCGCGGTTGACTAGCGCACGCACAAGCACGCCGGGCGATGGTTTGGCGGCGCGCCGCAAGCGAGCCGGTCTATAATGCGCCGCAAATGCTCCTCACCGAGGGGACACAGATTGGGAAGTATGAGATCCTGGGCGCGCTGGGCGCGGGCGCCATGGGAGAGGTGTTCCGCGCGCGCGACCGCCAGCTTGGCCGCGAGATCGCCCTCAAAGTCCTGCCCGAAGGATTTGCCTCCGACGCAACCCGGCTGCACCGCTTCGAGCGCGAAGCGCGCTCGGCTTCCGCGCTGAATCATCCCAACATTATTACTATCCACGAAATTGGCGAAGCCAGCGGCGTGCCCTACATCGCCATGGAGCTGGTGGAAGGCAAGACGCTGTGGTCACGCCCGGAGGACTGGCCAAGATATTGGACTTCGGCCTCGCCAAACTCGCCGAGCTGGATAAAGAAGAGACTCTCGTCGCCGGCGCCGCCACGATTGCAGTAACGCACAAAGGGCTGATTCTCGGGACGGTCGGGTACATGTCGCCCGAGCAGGCCAGTGGACGTACCGCGGATTTCGCCTCCGATCAATTCTCGCTGGGCACAATTCTGTACGAGATGGTCACGGGCAACCGCGCCTTCGCGCGCGAGACGGCGGTCGAGACGCTGACCGCGATCATTCGCGATGAGCCCGCGCCGATCGCCGAAATCAACCGCAACGTGCCGGCGCCGTTTCGCTGGATCGTGGACCGCTGCCTCGCCAAAGAACCGGCAGACCGCTACGCCGATACCACCGACCTGGCACGCGAGCTGCGCACGCTGCAGGACCATCTGTCGGACGCCAGCGTCCTCAACCTGTCCGCGCGCGTGCGCCGGCCGAAACACTTGGGGCGCATCGCGGCGGCGGTCACCGTGACGGCGCTGCTCACGGTGGCCGGCTTCCTCATGGGTTGGCAGGCCAACGCCCCCCAGCCGATCAAGGTGAGCCAACTCACGTTTCGCAGAGGCCACGCTCAACACGGGCGTTTTGCTCCCAATGGCAGCATAGTCTACAACGCAAATTGGGCGGGACAGCCGGTCGGACTGTTCACCACTAACACCGAAGCACCCGAATCGCGTTCCCTCGGTAACGCAAACTCCGGTCTGTTCGCCGTCTCCAGGAATGGCGAGTTGGCGATAGCGCAAAACTGTGTGATGAACTGGGGCGTTTGTGGCGGAACGCTGGCACGCGTGCCGCTCTCGGGAGGAACTCCGAAGGCGGTCGAGGAGGGCGTGGATTCCGCGGACTGGAGGCCCGACGGCGAATCCTTCGTGATGGCGCGGGCCGTGCACGGCAAGTATCAGATCCAGGAATATCCTAGCGGAAAGATGCTGTACGAGAGCGCGGGTTGGATCGCCGATCTTCGCGTTTCCCCTCGCGGCGACTGGATCGCCTTCGCTGAACACCCCGCCCTGCGCTATTCGTATGGTTCCGTCGTCGTGATTGACTCCGCCGGGCGCAACAAGCAGGTACTGTCCGGCACTTGGCGGTCGATCATGGGATTGGCGTGGCACCCCGACGGCAATCGGATCTGGTTCTCCGCCAGCATCAAAGGAGACGGTCCCGGATCGGGTCAGGAGTCCTGGATTCATGAGGTCACGCTTTCCGGCAAAGAGCGCGACGTCTATCGTGCGCCTTCTACTCTGTATGTGGAGGATATCTCGGCTGACGGGCGGCAGGTCCTCGTCCTCCGGCAAAGTCCGCGTGCGGTCTTGATGACCGCGGCCTCCGATGCTGGACTGGAGCGCGATGTGGCCTGGTTTAACAGTTCCACCCTGGCCGATCTCTCGTCCGACGGAAAAACTCTTCTGTTCGATGAAGAGTTGGTAACGGGCGCAGCCGGGCTCGTGGTTTATGTGCGCGACAGCGATGGCTCCGATGCCGTGCGGGTGGGCGAAGGCCGCGCCTTGGCGCTTTCTCCCGACAAGCGTTGGGCCCTCGCCATTCAACAAATGACGCCGCTGCGCCTGGCCCTGCTGCCGGTGGGACCGGGCCAACCGCGTGCGATGGATACCGGCGCTATGGCAGAGGTCTATTGGGCAACCTGGTTTCCCGATGGGAGCAAGATCCTGTTGGCGGGTACCGAAGGCGGCCGCGGCGCCAACGCGGAAGCGGCCCATTTACCGCGCACCTGGGTCTACGACCTCGCGACCGGAATTACTTCCGCCGTTACGTCGGAAGGCATGTTGGGAGTGCTGGTTTCTCCCGACGGGCAATCCATCGCTGCCCGCTACCAGGCCGACGGCCTCTATTATCTCTGTCCGCTGAAGGGCAGCCTGCCCCACGCCCTTGAAGGCGCCGGTGAAACGGACAACTTAGTGCAATGGTCGAAAGATGGCCGGTCGCTCTACGTCCGCGGTCCGGGCGATTTTGTCGCCCCGATCTACCTGCTCGATCTTGAGACCGGCCGCAAGCGGCTCTGGAAGACCTTGGCGCCAGCCGAGGCAGGAATCATCGGCATTGGCTCCGACCCGAAAGGCGTCAGAGTCACACCCGATGGCAAGCACTACGCCTATACCTACTGGACGTCGCTGAGCGAACTCTACATTTTGCAAGGCCTCAAGTAGCGCGAGGAGTCGGGTTGACAGAGGCGCGCTGGTGGAGCACGATTGGCAGCACACTTGCACATCTCATCGGCGTTGCAGACCACTTCGGCCTTATCGCATTCTCCGGCCCGGATCACACCACGCTCATCGAGGAGGGGTTATGTCTCGAATCCTGCGCGCAGCCACCATGGCTGTTGTCATGCTCATCGGCATCACCACGGCAGAGGCTTGCGGCGACAAGCTCCTGGCACTGGGCCGGGGCGTGCGCTTCACCAGCGCCTATAAAGTCGCTCATCCGGCGTCCATCGTCGTGCTCGACCGCGACCCCAGCGGCAAGGGCCACGCCGAAGCTCGCGACGCGATGACGAAGGTGGGGCATCGCCGTTTCGATGCTGTCCACACCCCGGAAGAGCTCTCCACCGCGCTCCAGGCACGGGCTTACGACGTGGTGATCCTCGATGTGGCCGATGCCGTGGCGGTGGAAGAGCTGACGCAGGGTGCGGCCAGCAAGCCTTCGCTTCTCGTGCTCGTAACCAAGCCGAGCAAGGTGCAGATGCAGGCGGCGGGAAAGCGCTATCGCTGGGCGCTCAAGGCGCCAGCCACGCTGGGCGAGATCATGGTCGCCATCGACAACGCCATGGACTACCGCGGCAAGCATCCCGTCAGCACCGCGGCGCTCGCACAATAAGCGCAGCCGACACCGCAGAAGGATGGCTACCATGACCACGCATGCCAAAATCCGGATCGGTCTCGCCATTGGGATACTATCCATTGGGATAGTCTTCGCCCTGCCTTGCTTCGGGCAGGCCTGGGTGCCCGCCAAGGGCGAGGGCGAGTATGCGCTCGTCTATCAGAACCTGTATACGCGCGACCACCTCGACCAGAACGGCGATCCCTTCGACGCGGGGAAAATCCGCCTGCAAGGGCTGGTGCAAGCCATCGACTTCGGCCTCACCGACAAACTTGCCCTGACCACCACCCTGCCGCTGTTTTCGGGCAAGTACACCGGGGCCAAACCCCACATGTTTCCCATCGACAATGGCAACTATCACGGCGCTTTGCAGGATCTGCGCTTCGTGCTGCGCTACCAGATGCGCGAGCGGCCGCTGAACCTGACGCCCTTCCTCAGCGTGTCGTTCCCCAGCAACCATTACGAGCACTTTGCGCATTCAGCAATCGGCGGCGACATGTGGGGAATCGGCATGGGCCTCAATGTGGGGCGCCGGCTCGATCCCTGGCTGAAGAACGCCTATTTTCAGGCGCGCTACACCTACGTGGTCAGCCAGCTCATCTCCGTTCCGCAGTACGGTCTGAACATTCGCCCGAACCGCAGCCTGTACGACGGCGAATTGGGCTATTACCTGTCGAAGCGCATCTCGGTGCGCGCGGTGGCGGGCGCGCAGATTACGCACAGCGGCCTCGACCAGAATGAGGCGAATTTCCCCGTCGCGCTCCGCACCCCCAGCGATCCGCGCTGGCGCCAGCACGACCGCATCTCGAGGATTGATTATCTGAATGTCGGCGTCGGCTTGGGCATCCCGATCACGAAATCCATCGACGCCTACGCGCTCTATGCGACCAAAGCGTGGGCACAGAACGGGCACGCGCTCAATGACGGCATCAGCGTGGGGATGAGTTGGAGCTTCCGCGCTCCCTGGGCCAGAAAACCAACCATGTTTGCCGCTGCACCGCCTGCAACCTGGCGCGCAAAACTCAACGAGATGAAGCTCTGCCACTGAATTGCATGACGAGGCAGCACATGAGGACCCGATTCAAGCCTCGGGCTTGGGGCGTCGCGCTCTGGTCGGTGCTCGCACTCGCACAACTCTGCGCCGGACAAGCCTGGGTGCCGGAGCGCGGTGAAGGCGAGTTCTCGGTGATCTATCAGAATGTGTACACGGGCGATCACTACTTCGCCGACGGTCAGCGGGTCAATCTGGGGCGCTCCCGCGTCGTCGGTCTCATCGAATCCGTGGATTTCGGGCTGACGGACCGCCTGGCGATTTCCGCCGCTCTCCCGATCATGGCGGGAAAATATTCCGGCAGCTTTCCGCACCTGCTCCCCATTGATAACGGCAACTACCACGGCGGCGCGGGGGATTTTCACCTCACTGCGCGCTACGCGCTGCGCGAACGTCCGCTCAGCGTAACGCCGTTTGTGAGCATCTCGCTGCCGCCCGTCGGTTACCAGTACTTTGCGCAATCGGCGATTGGGACGAACATGTGGGAGTTTGCGCTCGGGGTGAACGCAGGCCGCCGGCTCGATCCTTGGCTACCGAAGGCGTATTTCCAGGCGCGCTACGCCTACGCCATCACGCAAAATGTTTCGATGCCGAGCTATCACCTGGACGTTCGTCCGAACCGCAGTCGCTTTGACGCCGATCTTGGTTACTCGCTGTCGCGACGGATCGTCGTGCGCGGTCTGGTGAGTTCCCAGATCGTTCAGGGCGGCTTTAGCGACACCAGCATCCCGCCTTCGACGCCAGGCGACGAGCTCTGGCATCATCATGATCAGATCACGGCTCTGAACTACGTTAGCGCCGGCGCTGGGGTCACGCTCTCCTTGACGAAATCGGTGGACACGTTTGCGACGTTCCAGAGATCGGTATGGCTGCGGAATGGGCCCGCGCTCGACGCCGGCATCACCGTGGGGATGAGCTGGAGTTTCCGCGCTCCCTGGGCCAGGAAGCCCATGATGTTCGGCGCTGCGCCGGCCGCTTCAAATTGGCGCGCCAAGCTGAACGAGGTGAAGCTCTGCCACTGAGCATCACCCCGCCGGCTTGCCGCGCGCGGCCTTTAACGTTTCCACTTCCTTCACCAGTGTGGACTTGAGTTCCAGGTTGCGAACGAGCCGGTGAAGATAGTTTGGATGCACGCCGAGTTGCGTGGCCGCTTCCGTGTAATTGCCGCCGGATTGGCGCACGGCGGCGACGATCAGGTCGCGCTTCACCTGGTTCAGCACGTCGTAGTAGCGGCCGGCCGGCGTGGATTCGGAGGTTGCGGGCCGCTCCAACACACTCTCCGGCAAATCCTCGGGCAGCACCACGTCTGAACCTCCAAGCGCGACGGCGCGCTCGACTGCATTCTCCAGTTCGCGGACGTTGCCCGGCCAGTCGTAGGCCATCAGAAATGCGCGCGCTTCCGGCGAGATGCCGCGAACGCGGCGCTTGCAGCGGCCGGCATAGCGGGAAACGAAGAGGCTCGCCAGCAGCGGAATGTCTTCTTTGCGGTCGCGCAACGGCGGCAACCGGAGTGACACCACGTTCAGGCGGAAGAAGAGGTCGCGGCGAAACTGGTTGGCGTGGACCGCCTGCTCCAGGTCGCGGTTGGTTGCGGCGATGATGCGGAGGTCGGCCTTGATGGGCCGCGTTCCGCCCACGCGCTCGAACTCGCGCTCCTGCAGTACGCGGAGCAGTTTGGCCTGCAGCAGCGGCGCGAGCTCCGCCACCTCGTCGAGCAGCAGCGTGCCGCCTTCGGCCGCCTCCAGCTTGCCTTTCTTGAGCGCGACCGCGCCGGTGAACGCGCCCTTCTCGTGGCCGAACAGTTCACTTTCCAGCAGCGTTTCCGTCAGGGTAGCGCAGTTGATCGCGACGAACGGACGGTCGGCGCGATCGCTGTTCTGGTGCAGCGCCCGGGCTGCCAGCTCCTTGCCGGTCCCGCTCTCGCCCAGCAGCAACACGGTGGAGCCGGTCGGCGCTACCTTGGCGATGAACCCGTAGACTTCGCGCATCGGGCCCGATTCGCCGATCAGGCTGTGTTCCAGCCCAGCGCCGGAGCGGAGCTTCTGGTTTTCGTCCTGCAGCCACGCGAGGTGTTGCAGATTGCGGATGGCGAGTCCCGCGATGGCGCCCATTGCTGCCGCCAGCTCCAGATGGCCATGATCGAGCGGCGGACCTTCGCTGCCGGTGAGATATAAAACGCCAATCGCGCGGCCGAACGCCATGATCGGCGTGCACAGCAAGCGCCGCACCTGCGCTTCCATCAGGCTGGCGCTGGTCGGGCCGGCGGTGCCGCACGCGTCGTTGCTCAGGATGGCGACGCGTTCACGCAGCACGCGCGCGCTGATGCTGTTGCTCACCGCGACCGAGGGGTCGCAGCCGCGAATACTGCTCCAACCAAAAATGGAAACAAACTCCTCCGAATCCGTGCCGCAGAGCCGCACCGCTCCGCTTTCCAGCGGCACCACTTGCAGCACCGCCTTCAGTAGATCTTCCTGCAGCGATTCCAGGCTGCGCGTCCCATGCAGCGCGGTGCTCAGTTGGTAGAGCGAACGGAGGTGGGCTTCCGCGCGCGCCGTGCCGCCCGGAAATCCGGCGTGCGGGTGGAGCAGGTGCTCACCCTCGCCGAGCCGCAGCTCGACGGTCGCGCGAATTTCCGTTCCGTCCGGTTCCGGTTCTTCAGGGACCGCGCCCGGCTCCGGCTCGAGTGAGAAGAGGAAGGCGGCTTCGCCAATCTCGACCTGGTCGCCGTGCGCCAGAAGGCGCTCGTGGACCGGCACGCCGTTGACGAATGTGCCATTCAAGCTTTCCAGGTCGCGGACGATGCACTCGTCCTCGCGCACGCTGATCTCGCAGTGCTTGCGCGAAGCTGACCCCAGGGGAACGCAGATGTCGTTCGACGGATCGCGGCCCAGCAGCGTGGCGCCTTCCCGCAGCTCCACCACCTTGCCGCGCAATCCGCTGGAGATGGCGATGAGTTTCGGCAGTGGCTTCATCGTTGCCTGTCCGGGCGCGCTCACGGGCGCCAGTATAGTGCAGCAACTTGGGTGCCAATGGCGCGGTTTTTCAGTCAGACTACGGCCGATTGGAGGATCCGGCACAATCTGGAGTGTAAGAATCCAGCCGGCGAAGGTGACTGCCATCATAACGGTTCGTCACGATTCGCTGTATGCCAGTCCCTGGCGCGTTGCGGCGGCGTAAAGCTCCACCAGCGTCGTGTATGCTACCCACCCGCGGGTGGACCTTGCGCAACACTCTTCCATCGGTTCGACAATTCGTGCACTTTACCGGTCTCGTCCTGCTGCTGTGGACCGTGTTCGGCCTGATGGCGACGTTCCAGATGTATGCCAACACCGGCGATGCGCGCTGGATGTTTCCATGGAGCCGCGTCTTTCACCTGGCATTCGTGAATGCCATGCTGAAAGGGTTCCTGACGATTCCCCTATTGTGGGGCTTGCGCCTGGTTCCGTTCCGGCCGGAACGTTGGAAGCAACGCGTGCTGTTGTACGTCGCTCTTCTTCCTGTCTTCGTCGCTTTGCACGTTGCCATCCGGCCGTTTGTCGTTCCCTTCGTCGTCAGCGGCAGGCCCAAGGATGCGACATACCCGTACCCGGAGAAGCTGAAGATTGGGTTCAGGTCCTTCTTCATTGACGATGCGTGGGGATTTTGCTGCTTCCTGCTCGCCTTTCATGCCTATCTGTACGCGGAACAGGCGAGCACGCGCGCCGTGGAAAAGGAGCGGCTCGATGCGCAACTGGCGCAAGCGGAATTGCAGGCCCTGAAGGTGCAGATCCATCCGCATTTCCTGTTCAACACGCTCAATACGATTTACAACCTGGTCCCGATCGATGGCAGAAAATCGCAAGCGATGGTCGCGCAGCTCAGCAATCTGTTGCGGACCGCGCTGGATTATGCCCGCTCCGATTGCGTGCCGCTGGAAACGGAGCTGCGATTCCTGGAGCTTTATCTGAGCATTGAGAAGACGCGGTTCGAAGATCGCTTGCACGCCTCATTGGACATTGCGCCCGACACCTTGCGCGCGGAAGTGCCGTATTTGCTGTTGCAGCCGCTGGTGGAGAATTCGATTCGGGACGGCATCGGGAAGAAGGCGGCGGGCGGAACTGTCTCGATCTCGGCCCACAAGCAGCACGACCGGCTGCTCCTGTCGGTGACCGACGACGGCGCTTCATAGTCCGTCCCGTCGCCGCGCGGTGTGGGACTCTCGAACACGCGCGCGCGGCTCACCAACCTGTACGGCGACGATTACCTGCTCCTCCTCGAAGACATCCATCCCGGAGTGCGCGTCCTCATGAACCTGCCGTATCGCTTGACCGGCGAGGAGCAGCCGGAAAGTAAAGTCGCAGTGACTGAAGCGGTGGAATAGGTTCGCTCAAATCGTTCGGTCCGCCCGAAATCAGCGCGAGAGCGCCGGCCTTCAGTCGCTTTCGCGATCCTTCGCGGCTAATGTTGCCGTGATCGTCAATCGTTCGCGCATCCGCGAGCTTCGCCCCTGGTTTACCGGCGAGTACGTGGTCGTCCTTACCACCGGGAAGGAGCTCACTCTGAGCCGCGGCTATCGCGATCGCCTTCCCTTGCTGCTCAACTCCTGAGCAGCCGCACTTTCGTCCTCATGCTGAAGTACGGAAATACGGAACGCTCGCGCGCGCGTTACGGTTTTCCGAAGAGAGTGTGCGGAAGTTGCTCGCAGGCGAGCGTGCGCGCGCCTTTCGTTCGTGTACACCGATGTCCCGCATCCTTCCGTCCGTCCCGTGGTGATGCGATTTCATCACGCGCTGGCCGCGACGGCCGATTCGCGGTCTCGCGATTGCACCTCCGGAGTGCCCCGCTGCGGGGACCGGAGGAATCATGAACAGCACTTATGTTCGGCGCGATTGCATCGAACCGTGGACGCGAGTACTCGCCCTGGCCGCTCGGTGTTCGCTCATCCTTGTCGTGGCGAGCGCACTCGCCTGGGGACAGGCCATCAGTGGTGACGTCTTCGGGACGCTGACCGATAACACCGGCGCGGTCGTGGCCGGCGCGTCGGTTACGGCGACCAACGTTGCGACCGGTTTCGTTTCGTCGGCGACCACGAATGCCAACGGCGAATTCCGCTTCTCGAATCTTCCCGTGGGCAGCTACAACCTCGCAGCCACCGGGAATGGATTGCGTGCGGCCCTGGCGAACTTCACGGTCGAGCTGAACAAGACGGCAACCGCGAAGCTGGTGATGCAGCCGGAGAGCGCCACCACCACCGTGGAAGTTTCCACGCGGTGACTTCCATCGATACGACGACGGCGCAGGTGCAGAACACGTTTTATGCGCGCCAGTCGCAGGACCTGCCGATTGCGAGCGTCGGGTCGGGCGTGCTCAATCTCTCGCTGCTGAATCCCGGCGTCGCCAGCGCGGGCGGAATCGGAGTCGGATACGGGCCGTCGGTCGGCGGGCAGCGCCCGCGCAACAATAACTTTACCGTCGAGGGCGTGGACAACAACAACAAGGTGGTAACAGGTCCGCTGGTCTTTATTCCGAATGACGCCGTATCAAACTTTACCGTCCTGCAAAACCAGTTCAGTCCTGAATTCGGCCACTCGTCGGGCGGACAGTTCAATACCGTGATCCAGAGCGGGACGAACAGCTTTCACGGGCGCGTCTATGAATACTTCCAGAATCGCAACCTGAACGCTATTGATGCGCAGAACGCGCGCGGCGTGGCGCATCCCACGAACCCGGCGTACGACAACAATCGCTTCGGCGCCCAGATCGGTGGCCCGATCGTGCGCAACAAACTGTTCTTCTTCGCTAACTACGAAGGGAATCCGGTGAACCAGGCGCTCGCCAACACCGGCTGCTCGCCCACGCCGGCGGGATTCGCGGCGCTGGCCACGGTGCAAAGCGCGTTTGCGCCCGCCAACTATGCCGCTTTTGTGCAGTATCACACGCCCGCCGCGGCGGTGGACACGAGCGGCATTTGCGGCACGGCGGGCAAAGCCGCAAGCACGACCGTCACCGGCGCGGGCGGCAAAACGGTATCGGTCCCGGTGGGAATTCTGAACATTGCCGGCACGCAACAGCTCCGCAATCAGCAACTGACTTCAAGCGTGGATTACAACCTCTCGAATGCGGACCAGCTTTGCGGACGCTACATCTATGGGCACGTTGATTACACGCCGCCTTCGGGCGATCCTGCGTTCTTTCCGGCGTTCTTTACCGTGAACCCGGTGCGCAACCAACTGTTCACGCTCAGCGAGTTCCACACCTTCACGTCCACGCTGATGAACGAATTCCGCGTTGGCTACAACCGCTACTCGAACCCGGAACTCGATGGCGACAAGAAGTTCGGATCGCTGGCGCAGTTCCCCAACATCTCGATTGACGAGTTCGGGACCAACATCGGCCCGCCGCCCAACAGCCCGCAGTTCACGATCCAGAACCTGTACCAGGCGGTGGACAACCTGACCTGGACGAGAGGCCGGCACGACGTTAAGGTCGGTTTCGAAGGCCGGAAGTACATTTCGCCGCAACAGTTCACGCAGCGCCAGCGCGGCGACTACTTCTGGAGCACGCTCGACAACTACCTGCACGACCTGGCGCCCGACGACTTCGGCGAGCGCAGCACCGGTGCGTTCCTGTACTACGGCGATCAGTATGCGCTGTAC
>WNFR01007032.1_pt1 | contig 11466 bp, 8 predicted proteins | sample 5400221 | NCBI WGS metagenome assembly WNFR01 (sample SAMN13153357, study PRJNA577476) | soil metagenome | isolation source: 40 cm soil under Madrone tree | place: USA:California | collected 2016-06-14 | reverse complement strand
TATCGACGGTCGGACGAATGGGTTTTGTAAATTAATTGCGAGCCAAACGACTCGCCAGATTCTGGGTTGTCATGTTGTTGGCGAACGTGCTGTTGAGATTACTCAAGTTGCCGCGGTGGCCATGGCAGCAGGGATGCAAGTTGATAGTCTCGCACAAGTCCCACTGTCGTTTCCCACTTATGCCGGAGTACTCGGTCGGGTCGCGGCGACTGCCACGCGGCAACTGAATCTGAACGTGGACTGGCGGTGAATCAGGTGGAGGGTTCTTGAGCTCTCATTGTCTTTGATCCTTTCGGACCCTACGCCAGGTGGCTTTGCCCGCATTAAGAGGATTTCCTGGAAGGCCACGCGTGGTGCAGCGGTGTGAAGGTGCCGTTTTTTCATGATGTGGAGACGCACGTGCGGTCCTGATCGCGTCGTGATCTCACTCGATGATTTGCTGAGCGGTTCCTAAAAGTCGTCTTCTGACGCCACAACGCGACTCGTAAATAAAACGGAAACAATAGTGCATCGCAGCATGCGTACCCTTACCAACGACTACCTGTACTGCGAGAGCTTATTGATCTGCTGATTAAACCCGGTTCTAAGGGGGTTGTCAGACTCTCGCATAGCCTGTAAAAAGTGACAGTTACCTGCCACAAGCCAATCCGATACGCTACGCGTGAAGTTATCTGCGAGCACGTTTCCATAGAGTTGCACAACCTGTTCTTTTGATTTCTTCGCAACAGCGGAAACAGCGCTGTTAGTTGACCCCGCGCTCCAAAACTGCGCGTGGGTCTGATCGGCTTTACTCATTTGAAGCATGGAGGTCTCTGATGAAATCCAAACGCATTTTAGGCAGCGCATTTATGATCGCTACTGCCGGACTCCTGCTTGGCTCCGCTTGCGGCGGAAAGGCCGATGCCGGGAAACATGCCGCCGCGGTGCCGGCGCCAGCCGTCGTTGTCGCCGAGGTTGTGCAAAAGACGGTGCCTATCTACAGCGAGTTTGTAGGCCAAACTTCGGCCAACCAGACTGTTGAGGTTCGCGCGCGGGCCCAGGGGATGCTTGAGAAAGTTCTCTTTACCGAAGGTGCTGCGGTAAGGAAAGGACAGATCCTTTTCCAAATTCAAAAGAGTGAATATCAGGCCGCGGTATTAGCAGCGAAAGCAGCTCTGGGAAAAGCCGAAGCTGATCTGGCTCAGTCCAAAGAACGCACCGATGTGATTCAGGCCGAGTCATTATTGGCACAGGCTCAAACCGGGCTCAGCTTGGCGCACTCAAATCATGAGCGTTATCGCCCACTCGCCAAGGAAAATGCGGTCACGGAAATTGACTTGGACAGTTCTCGCGCAGCGGAAGAAGCCGCTAAGTCTGAAGTGACTGCGGCCCAGGCCACTCTAAATAACCGGACAGCCGCCGTTAAGTACAACATAGCGAAAACATCCGCGGCGGTTGCAGCGGCGAAAGCGGATCTGGCACTGGCCGAGATAAATTTGACGTATTGCACGATCTATTCTCCGATCAACGGGATCATTGGTTTGCAGGAAGTCAATGTTGGCAACCTGGTTGGCAAGGAGGGGCCAACGCTGCTCGCAACGATCTCGTCATCAGGTTCCCTCGACGTTGACTTCAACATCAGTGAAGCCTATTTGCTTGAGCTGACAAAGACGGGCAAGGCGGGGTCCAGGGCAGGTGTCGGGTTTGAGTTGCTCTTATCGGACAACACTGTCTACGAGCAGCAAGGGCGCTTCTCAGTCGTTGATCGAACCGTCGATCCCAAGACGGGTACTATCAAGGTTCGCGCTTCGTTTCCGAACGCCAGCAACCGGCTTCGTCCCGGTCAATTCGCTCGCCTGCGCGTCGCGGCCGAAGAGCGGCCGGATGCGATCCTCGTCCCACAAGTAGCAGTGCAGGAATTGCAGAGCGCCAAGTACGTGATGGTCGTGGGCTCCGATAACAAGGTTTCCCAGCGAACCATCAAGGTTGCCGAACGTTACGAAGACTCATACATCGTGGTTGAGGGACTGAAGGCGGGAGAGCGTGTGGTGACGGAAGGTGTTCAGAAAGTTCGGCCAGGAATGGAAGTTAATCCGACCGGAAAAGCGGGGAGCGCATAAGCGATGGGGCAATTCTTCATCCGGCGGCCTATAGTCGCGATCGTCATTTCGATACTGATCGTCATGATCGGTGTCGCCACGGTCCTCAGCCTATCGGTCGAGCAGTATCCGTTTCTCGCGCCGCCGAACATTCGCGTAACCGCGAACTACTCCGGTGCCTCCGCCGAAGCCGTGGAAGGGTCGGTAGCGACCCCGATCGAGCAGGAGGTTAACGGTGTCGATAACCTGATCTACATGAAGTCGTCGAACACCAGCGACGGTCGCATGCTGCTTGACGTCAATTTCCAGGTTGGGATGGATCAGGATACGGCCAACGTGCTCACCCAAAACCGGGTCTCGTCGGCACAAGCTCGCTTGCCGGCCTCGGTTACCCAACAGGGAGTCACCGTCAAGAAGCAGAGCCCCAGCATCCTGATGCTGATCTCGCTCTACTCTCCCAAAGACTCGTACGACGCCAACTTTCTCATCAACTATTGCGGCATCAACCTGCGTGACCAACTGCTCCGGATTCCCGGGATTGCACAGGTGGATCTCTTCGGCGGCACGGACTATGGCATGCGGATCTGGATGGATCCCGACAAGCTGGGCAAGCTCGGAATCACCTCGTCGGATGTCATCTCGGCGATCAACGAGCAGAACATTCAGGCGCCCGCCGGGAGGGTCGGAGGGGCCCCCGCGCCTAAAGATCAACAGTTCACCTACACGGTCAGCGCTCCGGGTCGCCTGGTCACGCCCGCGGAGTTCGAAAACATCATCATCCGCCAAAGTGCGACTGGCGCCGTCGTTCAGATCAAAGACATCGGGCACGCTGAACTCGGCTCGCAGGATTACAACTCCTTCGGTAGGCTGAACGGGAAGCCAGGTGGTTCAATGGCCGTCTATCTTCTGCCCGGAGCGAACCAGATCAAAGCGTCCGAGGCGATCTACGAGACGATGGAACACTCAAAGAGTCTGTTCCCGCCCGATCTGGATTACAAGATCGTCTACGACACGACGCCCGCGGTCGAGGCTTCGATCGAAGCAATCGTTCATACATTCGTCGAGGCGCTCATCCTCGTCACGCTCGTGGTCTTCATCTTCCTGCAGAATGTTCGGGCAACAATCATTCCCCTGATCACAGTTCCGGTTTCGCTCATCGGAACTTTCATCTTCTTTCCGTTGCTCGGCTTTTCGCTCAACACCCTCTCGATGTTCGGCCTGGTGCTGGCCATAGGTATCGTGGTGGATGATGCCATTGTCGTGGTCGAGGCAGTCATTCACCACATCGAGCACGGATTGGCGCCCAGGGAAGCCACCATCAAAGCCATCGAGGAAGTAACCCAACCGGTCATCGGCATCGCTCTGATCCTCAGTGCGGTCTTCGTGCCCGTGGCTTTCATTGGCGGCCTTATCGGAAGCATGTACAAGCAGTTCGCTCTGACCATTGCCATCTCGGTACTGATCTCGGCATTCAACGCGCTGTCGCTGACACCCGCACTCTGCGCGATGCTGCTCAAACCCTCCAAACCAATGAGGGGACCTCTGGGCGCTTTTTTCCGGGGATTCAACAAGGTGTTCGACGCCGCTACGAGGGGCTATGTGAAAACGTCCAGCCTCCTCGTACGGAAGGCGATACTGTCGCTCGCGGTCGTGGTGGTGGTGGTGCTTGGTGCAGGTGTCTTTGGCGCCGCGATTCCGGCCGGATTTGTGCCCGAGGAGGACCAGGGAATCATCGGGATTGGGGTGCAACTCCCTCCCGGTGCGTCGATCGAGCGCACGGACACGGTAATGAAGAAGGTGGAAGAGATCGTTGCGAAAACTGAAGGGATGGACTCCTTCCAGACGATCGTCGGCTTAGGCATTGTCACCAACACCTACCAGCCAAACTACGGCACGATCTTCATCCGGTTAAAGCCGTGGGATGAGCGCAAAGAGCCGGCGCTGAAGGTAAAGGGCCTAATGGCGGGCTTTCAGAAACAGTTTGCCGCCATTCCGGAGGCGGTCGTCTTCCCATTCAACATCCCGACGTTATCAGGTTTTGGCGCCTCCGCGGGATTCAATTTCCTGCTACAGGATCGCAGCGGCACCATGACGGTCCAGCAACTGGGGGAGCAGACTCAGAAGTTCATCGCTGCAGGGCGACAGCGGCCGGAGTTGGCCAATCTCAACACCTCCTTTGATCCAAACTATCCTCAGATAAAAGTGGTCCTGGATCGCGAGAAAGCGCGCACGCTGGGCGTCCCGGTAAACGAAGTCTTTCAGTCGATGTCCGCCTTCCTTGGAGGTTCCTTCGTCAACGACTTCAATCGTTTCGGGCGCCTTTACCGCGTCTACGTCCAGGCTGACGCTGGGGCTCGGCTGAAGCCGGAGGACATTGGCAAGATCTACGTGCGGTCGAAAACTACTAACGAAATGATCCCCCTCTCCACTCTGGTTAGCGTTAACGACGTGCCGGGGACAGAGATCACGACCCGGTTCAACCTGCTGCGTTCTGTGGAAATCACTGGGGTGCCCGGCAGCGGATATACGTCCGGGCAGGCGTTAAAGACGCTCGAGCAGGTATTCGCGGAGACGATGCCCAAGGAGATGAGCTTTGCTTACACCCAACTCTCCTATCAGGAGAAAGTGGCGCCGCCTTCCGCGCCGACCTTGATCCTGGCCATTGTGGCCGTCTTCTTGTTGCTCGCTGCGTTATACGAAAGCTGGCGGCTGCCATGGGCGGTACTGTTGTGCTCGCCTTTAGTTGCGCTGGGGGCCTTCTTTGGAGTGTGGGTCAGTGGTTTCGACAACAACGTCTATGTGCAGGTCGGCCTGATCATGTTGATTGGCCTGGCGGCGAAAAACGCAATCCTGATCGTGGAGTTTGCCAAGGCGAAGCAAGACGAGGGCATGTCCGTCGAGGATGCAGCGCTCGACTCGGCCCGGTTGCGCTTCCGTCCAATTTTGATGACAGCGTTTGCCTTCATCCTGGGCGTTGTGCCGTTGATGCTCTCATCCGGCGCCGGCTCGGGAGCCCAAAACGTAATGGGCACTGCGGTATTCTGGGGGATGCTGATTGCAACGTTCCTCGGCGTGTTCATCATCCCCGGTAACTTCACCTTCATGCAGAAGCTCAACTTCCGTTTTTGGTCCAAAAAGCCGCTAGTTGTCGACGTGATTCCCGAACCAGTGACGGTCGGACATGGAGGTGGACACGCGTGAAACAACGGCTTTCTGTTTCGGCGCTCATCATCGTCCTGCTCAGCAACCTGGCAGTGGCTCAAAAGAAGGTCTATCAACCACCGACTTCGCAGACACCAACGGTTTATCGCGGCGACGATGCCACCTCGCAACCCGGCAAACAATCGTTTGGCGACCTTCAGTGGTTCGAAGTCTTCAAGGATGATCAGCTGCAGCTCTTGATCCGCACGGCGGTCGGTCAGAACTACGACGTCCGCCAGGCCGTGGCGAGGATTAATGCGGCGCGCGCCCAACTTGGTCTAGCCCGAGCTGATCAGTTTCCAAATTTTGTTGCTTCAGGCAGCCTGGTCACCCAGCGATTGCCAAAGGATGGCTCGTTGGGCGAACTGACCGACAGAACTCAACGAAATATCACTTTCGGGCAGGTACTGCTCAACCTGCTTAACTTCGAGATCGACATCTGGGGTCGAGTAAGAAAGATAAAGAACGCTCGACGCGCCGACCTGAAGGCAGCCGAAGAGGATCGGAACTTTGTTCTTGCTACAGTCGTGAGCACAGTCGCGACTGCCTACTTTCAGTTACGCGAGTTGGATCTCGAGTTAGACATTTCTAAACGAACACTGGCAACGCGCCAGGAGTCGCTGAGAATCATTAAGCTGCGTAAGGACAAAGGAGTTGCGACGGCGCTGGACCTCCGCCAGGCTGAACAGTTGGTTTATGCAGCGAGCGCCACAATTCCCGATCTGCAACGCACTATCGAACAACAGGAGAACCTGATCAATCTGTTGCTGGCTCAGAATCCGGCCCCAGTTCCGCGCGGTCGGGAGCTGGTTGCTCAGGGACTCATTCCCACTGTACCGCCTGGCCTGCCCTCTGATCTGTTGCATCGCCGGCCCGATATCCGCTCCGCCGAACAAAGTTTGGTGGCAACAAACTTCAGCGTTGAAGCAGCCCGGGCAGCGTACTTTCCGCAAATCTCACTGAGTGGTTTTCTGGGAGGAGACAGCACCGCGCTCTCAAGTCTGTTTACTGGGGCCGGAAGTGTTTGGGGGTTTGGGACGCAGGTAACCCAACCGATCTTTACTGCCGGCCGACTGAAATCAAATGTGAAGTTCAACAAGGCGCAGCAGGAATCAGCGATTGTCGGCTATCAGAGCACTGTACAAGGCGCATTTCGCGAAGTTTCGGATGCTCTCATTGCATATCGCAGGAATGTTGAGGTGCGGGCGCAGCAAGAGTTGCTCGTGCAGGCACTTCAAGAGCGCTCGCGTCTCGCCTATTTGCGGTATGAAGGTGGCGTTGACAGCCTCCTCAACGCGCTGGATGCTGACCGCGATTACTTCGCCGCCCAGCTTGGGCTCGCTCAGATTAAGCTCGATGAGATAACAGCCGTGGTGCAACTATACCGGGCGCTGGGCGGCGGCTGGCAACTGTAAAAGAGCGGTGGTTGAGGAGAAGGAGGGCAGGAATGGACTACACGTACGACGACCTGCTCGAAACTTTTCTCAAGCGTTTCCTTCGAGTCGAGGGCAACACGGCGCGGATCACGACAGCACTTTCCTCTTGAGAACGACTGCGGTCAGGTCATCCATTTGTTTCGTGCCCTGACAGAAGTGAATGACAGCCGAGTGCAGTCTCTGAATCACCTCCTCGGCGGAATAATCGCAGGACTCCCGAATCGCCTTCTCCAGGCGCCCTAGGCCGAAATCCTCACCCTGAGGATTCTCCCACTCGTAAAATCCGTCGGTGACCAGCACAAACATATCACCCGGAGCGAGACTCACCTCGATTGCGAGACCGTAGTTGATACCTGGCATCAGGCCCAGAGGGATTCCCTGTGCCTCAAGGTTTTCGGTTTCACCTGTGGCGGCCCTGTACACCAGAAGCGGGCCCTGGCCCGCCGAGAGCATTTGCAGCTTTGACCCGGAGGAATCAAGCAGGGCGACAGCGAAGGTGACGAACCGCTCCGGCGGAAGATCTTCGAAGAGCAGTTGATTGAGGTGATCCAGCACGGTGCTCGGGTCACCATCGGTCAGAAAATTGGCCCGCGCATAGGCGCGACAAGCCGCCATGACCAGCGCCGGTCCGATGCCGTGGCCAGTCACATCGGCGAGGCTGACGGCGAGCCGCCCATCGGGCAACTCCTGCCAGTCGAAGTAGTCTCCGCCGGTTTGATCGGCGGGTTGATTCCAACCTGCAAGCTCGAAGTTGCCTAGCTTCGGTGAGCGGTTTGGGAGAAGCCCCTGCTGGATAGAGCGTGCGATGTCGAGATCGTGGTTCACCCGGTCAAGCTCGCGCTGTAACTCAGCTTCCCGCAGGGCCGCCAGCACGTGCGACCTTATCTGCCCTGCCACGGCGGCGGCGATGATCCCGCCCGTGAGTATTAGGCCAGCGTAGAAGAAGTATACGCTCGAGGGAAACACAACAGCGCCCGCGTCAGGGTTTGGGTATTGAGCGAAGGTGTAGAAGGTGACGGTGAGATATCCCACAGCTGAGAAGAGGCCGGTGAGCACTGAGAGCATAGGACTCAACCGAAGCGTCGAAAGGATGATGAAAAGGAGATAGACAAGAACGACGGGTGCAACCAACGAACGGTAGGGGCTTATGTATTGACTCTCGATCAACAGGAGGAGGCCCAGGGTAGGAAACAACGACTCCATCAAGACATTGAGCACCCACACCGCTGAGGGAACCTCTCGCTCCAGGCGGACTGCCCTTTTAACGACGGCTAGCAGCACGGCTTCGCCGGCCACCGCAAATGAGAGCAAGAGAGTTTGGGTTACGAGGAGGCGGAACTCACCGGTCACGATGTCGCGCGCAATCGCGAAAATGAGGATTGCGCATAAGACACACAGCAACCCAATAATTCTGTACGACTCGCTTTTCAGAGCCGCGCGTCTGAAGGCTTCAGATTGAATCGACTGCGTATTCATAATTTGCCTCCGGTGGTTGAAGCTTTGAGCAACTTTTACCAGGCATTCTGACGTCAACAAACCCCGTCAGATTTTTGGACCCGCCTGTAAGAACTAACAGTTACTAACGCATCATACGCGTTGCTAGACTCCTCCACGATTAGTATCCATACAAGTCTCTCAAGGCGTGGGACCTGAGATGGTCTGATGATGGGCCGGCTCATCGTGCGCTCATGATCCGCTCTTGGTCCATAGCACTGAGAGAATCCAACACCGACGCAACGCGCTGGAGGCTGACCGCGGTAAACAAATGCTTAGAGGATTGATCACCAGTTTCATTCTCGTATCACTGTGTGCTGTGATTCACATCTTCGGCTTGACCCTACTGGCTGACTGGTTGATTCGACACCCGCTGAAGTTACAACAACACTTTAGCATCAGGCGATACTCCCTGCTCCTAACCTCAGTCTTTGCCATCATCACTTTCTTGCATCTAATGGAAGCACTAATTTGGGCAGCCTTCTACCGCTGGTGGGGACTCCTTGGTAGTTTCGAGACTGCCTGGTACTTCTCCCTTTCAAGCTACACGACGATTGGCTACGGAGATGTAGTGCTTCCGCCAAGGTGGCGAATGTTAGGCGGCTTGGAGGGCATCAACGGCGTGCTGGTGTGTGGGTTATCAACTGCTTTTCTCTTCGCCATCGTTAACGAGATGTTCGAGATTCGTGGGCAAACCAGACAACGCATTCCATGAGCGAGGTTACAGAGAACGCACGTTAGCCGTGTGTTCGTCTGCATCACTCATGGTGGACTAACTCAAGAGGTGACACTTTTCTAATCTGAGTTTTATCGGAGAATCGGCAAGTGACGGGAGCGGAGAAAAGACTGGAATGCCTGTAATAATTGACAGTTACCTGCCCTCTCGCGCTTGAGCTACTCTCTTCTGAAAAGGGATTGGACATTGAGACTTCTGTCTGTTCACTTACAACAAACTTTTTAACCGAGTCTGTTTCCGCGCCGGAACCGCTGATTTGACCGTGCCCGCCGTCGAAACCCCAAAACGCCAAGACTCGCAAGCGATAAGCGAAATTCACCTCCAGAGGTATTTATGAAAAAGTCCAAGAGTGCCGAACGACTCAAGCGGAAGCCGTACGAGCTTGAATTGCGCAACCTTCAGGCAGGCCTCTGTCAGCTTCAGGAGTGGGTCAAACACCAGGGGCTAAGGGTTGTCGTGATTTTTGAAGGACGGGACGCTGCGGGTAAGGGTGGTACGATTAAAGCCATCACTGAGCGTGTTAGCCCTCGCGTGTTTCGGCTGGTCGCGCTGCCTGCGCCGTCCGATCGCGAGAAAACGATGATCTACTTACAGCGGTACCTGCAGCACTTCCCGGCAGCCGGTGAAATCGTGATTTTCGATCGCAGCTGGTACAACCGCGCCGGAGTCGAGTACGTGATGGGTTTCTGCTCGCAGGAAGAATACAAGCGGTTTTTCGATCTCACTCCGGTGGTGGAAAAGTACCTGGTCGATGGCGGTATCCAGCTCATCAAGTTCTGGCTCGAAGTTAGTGACGAGGAGCAGAAACGCCGCTTCGAAGCGCGCATCCACGACCCCGTGCGCCGATGGAAGCTCAGCGCTATGGACCTCCCGTCGCGCACCAAGTGGTTCGAATATTCGCGGGCGCGCGATCGCATGCTCGAGGCCACCGACACCAAATACGCGCCGTGGCACATCGTCGTCTCGGACGACAAGAAACGCGCGCGGCTCAACTGCATCGCGCATCTCCTCAGTCTGATTCCCCACGAAAAATTACCACAGCCCAAGGTGAAATTGTCGGAGCGCTCGATGAAAGATGCGTATGACGATCAGGTGACGCTGAAGGGAAGGAAGTTCGTCCCGGAAAAATACTGACTTCGATGACCTCGACCGTACAGACCAACCCGCTTCCATCGACCCCGCCTGCATATTGGATACCAGCGCTTACATGGCTGCGTTCGTACGAGCGCGGCTGGCTTCGCGCGGATATCGTCGCAGCTGTCACGCTGGCGGCGTACTTGTTGCCGGCAGGCATCGGCGACGCTTCGCTTGCCAATCTGCCCCCCGAGGCGGGGATTTACGCCTGCCTGTTTTCGGGGCTCGTGTTCTGGCTGTTTTGCAGTTCCCAGCACACTGCGATCTCGGTCACCTCGGCCATCTCGCTGTTGATTGGCTCATCCCTCGCCGGGATCGCTAATGGAGATACTTCCCGGTTCAGTGCGCTGGCGGCGGGCACCGCCGTGCTCGTGGCGCTAATCGCGTTCATCGCCTGGCTGTTCAAGACGGGTTCGATCGTCAACTTCATTTCCGAGAGCGTGCTGGTTGGGTTCAAGTGCGGCGTCGCACTGTTCCTGGCGAGCACGCAGTTGCCCAAGTTGTTCGGTATCCACGGCGCGCACGCCAATTTCTGGGAGAACAGCCGTTTCTTCCTGACGCACCTCAACGAAACCAATCCCACGTCGCTCGCCATCGGAGGAGCCGCACTGGCGGCGCTCGTGCTTGGGAAGATTTTTCTCAAGAATAAACCGGTGGCCATATTCGTGGTCGTCGGCGGCATTGTGGCTTCGGGCTTGCTCGGCCTTGACGCCCGCGGGGTGAAGCTGCTGGGCGAAGTTCCGCAAGGGCTGCCGGCCATCGGCCTGCCCGCGATTCACTGGTCGGACTTGAACGAATTGCTGCCGCTGGCGATCGCGTGTTTTCTGTTGGGCGCGGTGGAAACGGCCGCCATCGGCCGCACGTTCGCCGCGAAGCATGGCGGGCGACTGGACGCCAACCAGGAATTCCTTGCGCTCGCCGCGGCCAATCTCGCTGCGGGACTGGGCCGTGGTTTCCCGGTCAGCGGTGGCATGTCTCAATCACTAGTCAACGAAGGTAGCGGGGCGCGCACACCGCTGTCCAGCGCCTTCGCGGCTGGAATACTTCTGTTGGTGACGCTATTCCTCTCGCATTTGTTGCGTGCGTTGCCGCAACCGGTATTGGCGGCTGTCGTGCTCGTCGCAGTAGCCGGGTTGTTCCAGGCGTCCGTTCTGAAACACCTCTGGCGCTCCAGCCGGAACGAGTTCGTCGTGGCGATGGCGGCCCTCTTGGGTGTGCTGGGCTCGGGACTGCTGCGGGGGGTGTTAATCGGCGCCCTCCTGTCTCTGGTGCTGCTCATCCGGCGCGCGTCACGTCCGCACGTGGCTTTTCTCGGACGCATCCCCGGCACGCATCGCTTCTCCGACCTCGAGCGCAATCCCGATAACGAGGCTATCCCCGAAGTACT
>WNFR01007658.1_pt1 | contig 11467 bp, 12 predicted proteins | sample 5400221 | NCBI WGS metagenome assembly WNFR01 (sample SAMN13153357, study PRJNA577476) | soil metagenome | isolation source: 40 cm soil under Madrone tree | place: USA:California | collected 2016-06-14 | reverse complement strand
CAGACGTGAGCGCAACCGGTTTTGGTACCTGTGCCCACGACGTGAGCACGCGTGAGCTTGCATCGTGGTCCGTCCACATGGCATGGGCACGTGCGTGGACGGCGGGGCAAGGACCACTGCACGCGGGAATCGGTCTTTTGGCTAGAATATTGTGGAAAGACTTGATTTGAACATAAAGATTTGGAAAGATTTTCACGTGGTGAAAGACATAATGTCGCCACCATTGTTCTCCGTTAAAGACTCAATGTCTGACTCAATTTTACCAAATTTTGTGTGGATTTTATGTCTAAATTGGGTGTTCCCATCATCCCATGGTTTTCTCGCGTAAAGACCAATTCCTGGGCCCAGTGGATGCAGTGCTAGTACAGGTCAGATGAGGGAAAAGGGGACAAAATAGTCGCCTGTCGCGGTAAGACGTCCCCTAGAAGGCGGTTGCGAGGCAATAAAAAAAATGCTCACATGTGCCCTTCTCCCTGTGCTTCGACGGCGTCAGGTCGACGTCGATGTCCAAGCAGCGTGATTTCTCCCGAGAGGGTCCAAGTACTGTGGCACGGCGGGTTGGTTACGAAGAAAAACACGGAACGAGTAGGGGCTTCTGGTTGACAACCAAGGGGCGCGCCTGAAACAGCCGACACCCGGTCACCAATGTGTACTCTTGCGTGAAGGCCTCGAGAATTCCCATGAGAGCGATCACGAGATGGTCGCCGAGTCTGAGGTCCGGAAGCAACAGGAAGCTGACAATTGACAACGCGAAATGTTGCCTCGCATTCTGAAGCCAAATAAATGGTCATGCGATTGGCACAACCGTCTGGGCCAAGTCGCCGGTTTCGTACGCCTTGTTGCATAGCGGGCAGTGACGAGTTTGCTGTTACGATATGCATCGCTGACCAAATGAATATGTCGATAAAATTCAAATGGTACCCTTGTGAATAATTTCCTCCCAAGACGGACGCTCGCTGAGATCTTGCAGGGAGATTGAATTGTGGGGAAAGAGCCTGGGGAGGACGAGGTGCAAGGCGTATGAAAGAGGACGCACCCTCGCAAATTCTTACGAGTGATCGACGCAGTATAGCCGGCTTAAACAAATCGCTGCGTACATTGTGCTGGGATTAGCAGGTGTAGCTGACATGAATGAAAGACGTTGTCTCCACTCATTCATGTCAGAGATGAAGACAGTCTATCATAAGGAGGTCGGACGAGGTGTTGCGTGTGGTACGACACGTGCTGGCTGCAGCACAGTGTCGGAAATGAGCCTAGGAAGGACGAGGTGCAAGATGTACGAAAGACGACGCACCGGAAGTACTATCTTTCGCAGGATTAGCAGGTGGAGCTGACAAGAATGAGCCTGGGGAGGACGTGCAAGGCGTAGGAGAGACGACACCCTTGGGAATTGTTAGAAAGTTTTCGTGATACGGAGACATGCTCGGCTAAGATGCATGATACGGAGATGAGTTTCGTTGACGTACAGCTCAAACGCATCATATGGAAAACACACCGACGCATACAGCTGAGATGCGTGATATGGAGATGGGCTTATACAGCTAAGGCACGTACGATGCGTGATACGGAGACGTCCTCGCATACAGCTAATCGCGTGCAGCTAAGATGTTTGGAGACATGCTGACATGCTGATCTAGACTGTCTTACGTCATCTCTTCACACGGACGGCGATTCACGGGCAGAGGCCCACTGCCCATGTTCATTCCCTATCCTATCCCTATGAAGCGCAACACTGAGATTTCCTCTGGCCCATTTGCCAAAGCCCGGCGCACAGACGACGATTCGGAGCCCATGGCCGTTGACCCCCAATCGGGGCCCATGGCCGTTGACCCCCCATCGGAGCACATGGCCGTTGACCCCCCGGAGGCGGTGTCCGCTGGCAGAGACCTCTCGGACAAGGCACTTGTGTTGATAGAGAAGATGGTGAAATTACAAAATTTGGACAACGGCATGAAGGGCACGGACACTGCCTTCCAAGATGCTTTATCAAATGTTTATCATGTCGTCCTGGCCACCGCATACTCTGTTGCCAAACTCCCGCAGAGTTTCCTCAAAGACATCGAACAAGTCAAAAAGAATGCCGCCAAGAAAGGCGCTTCAGATTTCGTCGACAAGTTGAGAGAGGCGCTCAATGGGAACGATTACAAGCTTTGGGCCTGTCGTGACCCACGGTACGTCCAATGACATATGACGCATGTTTATTGATGACTCACTTGTTTAAACTCGTATTCGTAGATGTGTTTCACACCATCATTTCTGATCCCAGTGGTCCCAGAAATCCGGGTTCAGGTAAAGGAAACAATCTATCTCATAATGAAGGTGTGCCATCTCATATTCACCGAATGGCCATATTAACACACATTCCTCGCCCTTCAGCTATCGTTAAGTCTTGGGACACGCCATTTATCGGAGGTGGCGCATTGAGGGCTCTTGAAAAGCACGTTTCTGACGTGAATCTTGAGGATGATGCATACGCGCAATACTGTTCAATTGTGCAATTGTCCGGGATGGGCAAGTCCCGCCTAATTCATGAATTTTCAAGAAAGCACTTCTTGATCCCTATCAATTTACGGAGGCGTGGCACGGGCGGTACATATAATTTACCATTTTTGTCCTTATCACCCCTTCTCACCCATGTTTCCAGGTTTTCCTCCTCCTGACCATGCCATTCGCGATCTTCTCACAGGGTCGAAGCATGAAGACAGCGAAAAGACTTTAATGATCCATTTTCTCACGGTATTGTTTAAGAAAACCAAGAGCGTTCTCGAATCGATAGGAGCTAATAGCCGATCCGAACGCACCACCAAGTTTCGTGAGTACATGACAACCGGGCAAAACTTCGAGCGCGTGGGGCATCAAAGGCAGTCATTTTACGAGGACATTGTCTGCGAGGTTGAAGAAGTATGCTATGTCTACCACTTGACCTTCGTATTCTTACATTTTACAGAGAATCAAGGGTGATATCGTTGATATTAAAAATTTGCAGGAGGACATGGTTGATACCGAAAATTTGCAGAAGAAATTGGAGGAGAAAATGAGGTCCACATTGAAAGACGAGCTCATATGTTACCTTGATAGTGGCCCAAAGACCAACACCGAAGAGACCGACACCGAAGAAAACAAGATTCGGAACATCGTCTTTATTGCCTTCGACGAGGCACATTCGTTGACGGACCTTAAAGATGGTTCCGAGAGAAGCCCCTTTCTCGAACTTAGATGGGCCCTCCGGAAGATGGAGAAATTGCCCTGTTTTGCTTTCTTTCTTTCTACAACAGGAAAAATCTTGGACTTAGCGCCCCCGAAATATGCCGATGCCTCGATGAGGACAAACATGGAGGGCCTGAGGCCATCGCTTCCGTTCAGCGATCTCGGCTTTGATCACCTCATGCGTAACCACAAGATTTTTGAGAAATTCAAGACAATCCATGACGTCACCTCCACTGCCTGTGTCGTCCGCATGGGACGACCGTTGTGAGTCGTGTTGTGTGTACAAATTCTGTTGGCGCACTCTTACTTCTTTCTCAGATGGGGTACGGTGCATGAGTCTGGTCGAGGAAAAGTAGACATTTTTAAATTTGCTCAAGGGAAGTTACTCTGTGCTGACAACATCGACTCCGGAGCGCCAAGCTATTCAGCCGAACGCGGGTGTGCCGTTTTGTCGCAGCGCTTGGCTCTCGACATTAACACCACCGGTTACGTTGCCAGAGGGTTTGTGAGGGATAGTTCCATTGTAGAGAAGGCACAAATCCAAATATCTAATCACATGCGCGTCTGCATGGCTATCCCCCAGGATCTTGATATTTATGGTGTTGCTGCATCTGAGCCTATACTGTCTGAAGTAGCATCTCGCATTATGAGGAGGAACAACAGTGGCTTCGCGCTATGTTCCACTTTATCCAATGTTATGGATTCTTATGCCATCAGCCCCGGAGACCGTGGAGAGCTTCTGGTGGCCGCATTTTTTACTTGGGCTCGGGACTTATATGTGAAGCAGCTGTCCAACATGATCAAACGCCAATTGTTTGGTTCTACCGATCGATTCTGCCCTGTGTTCTCAGTAGTGGACTTCCTATCCAATTTATTCAACAAGCAATTTCATAGCATCATGCTGGAATCGTTACCATCGGTCTATCGCATGGGAAATACTTCATCGCCGCAAAAGTTCGGAGACGTGTTCCGAAGGACCCGCATGCATTACAATCACTTCATCAAACCGAATAACAGTGATGTCATTAATAGACAGTATCTACTCAATATCCTGGCCCGCGGCGCAGGGGCGCTTGGCGCAAATGGTCAACCTGGCTACGATATGATCTTTCCATTTCTTTATGAAACCGATGACCTTGACATCAAGAAAGTTGGATTTATTATGGTGCAGGTCAAGAACGCGAAGTCCTTAAGCCCCAGGTCGGAAATCATGAATAAATTGGATCGCGCTGCTCGGAAATTGCTCACAAAGAACGACACTGTCCCGGTCATCCGAATGGTGTTTTCACTTAGAGGAACGTGTCCAACTCTCGAACACATGACATATAGTCAAAATAAAGGCGCGTCCCTTTCCCCTTACACATCGTACGATTTCTGGTGCTTTGGAATGGGCCCGGGCCTGCTGCAACCAGTTGACGAAGACGGGGGAACAACAAAATGGGAAGAATTATTACAGAAACCCGAGATATCGAAGGACGTGTTCGTGGAATCGAGCAATCCGGACTTGCGGCGGTCCGAACATCCTGGAGGCGGACGAAGTCGTGGTCACAATGATAATTGGGTGTCCGAGTCTGCCATGTCGCCCACATTGGCTGAGCCCAAGCTCGATCCCAATGACAATGGTGACGATGACGATGACTATAACGATGATGGTGATGACGATGAGTATGAGCCTGAGGACGAGGAGGATTAGGATTCAATAATCTCGTGTTCGCGCGCCTTGCCCGCTCAGCCTTGTTATGTAGTCTCCTGTCTTTCGATATCTGTATACTCCAGTTACGAAGCTCTATGTAGCATCTAGTTCTTCAATATCCCTGGTCTCTTCCGCGCGTCCATGTACCTTAACAAAGATCGTTGCCAGTAAGTTATTCTTCCTGGTTAGAGGTCGAGTTTTCCCGTTGTTACAACCAGCCTACTACTTCAGATGCACTCTTTTCGTTTAGAACTTCAGGCCTCAGATCCCCATTTCGACATGAAAGCGATCTGGTTGGTGCCTATTGAGTTACTTGGCGGTAGAAGGTATCTGCATATTGTTCTTCTCTTGGTAGCTCCCGACCTGCGACTCGGACCCTCTAGGCACTGGCACCTTACAGACTTATATAGTATGCGAATGTCTGCTACTTTTGGCGGTGATCTCCTCCAATTTGTCTTCTACGATGGCTATATCCTCATCATATCCAATCCACCTGCCGATGAGACATCCCTCAAGCCCCGCACCCTCATCCTGTATTTCGACGGCACCACATTCCAATACAGTGACGCTGTGCGTTCCCCTTTCCTTCCCTTTCTCCCTCCTTTACCTCCAGGAACGCGGGATTGTCTCGATTTAACATCCCATACATGCCATAGAATACCAATGTCGTCAAATTCTACCCCCTCTTGAGGAAGGATAAGGTGGAGGAGCAGTTATGCTACTACCAAGTGAGCTCACCGTCTCACGCCCCAACTATTTCCCTTACATTCGAGCCAGGCAGGAATAGGATTTTACTTCGAGCCAGCCTGGTGTCATTTCGCCACTCTTTCAATGGGCCGGGAGGATGTTGGACGAGGCTATTGCTTGGTACCATGGACGGCTACAAGTTCGTCATGCAGAATTACAACGTCGGCGACAAAGTCTGCCTATTTGGTGTGTTCAGAACAAACCTGGAAAATGGTAGCTGATCGATCGCGCTACCACCCATCAAGGCTTCTCTCTCGGGGCGTATACGGCGCTCTCGCCGGGATGTTGCATAAGGTGCGATCCAGGCTTCCACTTCCCTGTTGCACCGGAATGACTATGCTCTTATGGTAGGTTGGCCTACTCTCAAAGGACAATCTGGAACAACTCCCTTTTGCCTGCAAGCCTTTTAAAGCCAACGATATAGTCAGCCTCGCTCAGGGACCTTCTGCCGGGCGGTGCCAATCGATTTTGTTGGTGTCTGGTGGGTGTCATGAACTTTACCTTCCTAATGCCCACCGTTCGTGAGACGAGCTTCGACGAGCGCCAAATCTGAGTCGATTGATTGACAGGGACACAATTGCGAGCGTCGGAGTTATCATGGGCAAAACGTGGATGTGAATTCGACAATCAGAGTGTTCAGGCACGCTCTGTCCCTTGACGAGGTATGTGCATATCGTTTGATCAACCATCCATTCCTGTCATGGGCACAACACGGGCGTTGCTTCTGACCATGTGCCAACATCCTTTTACATTACCCGGGAGCTACCCGCGCGTCTCCCACTCACATATCACTTCGTAGCGTCGTTGCAGATTCCGCCCAACTTTTTACGACCGCTCAGTTCCAAAAGAGCCAGTCACGAAAAGTGCTGGTGGGGGTGGCAAGTCACAACCTTCTGAGAGCACACTCTTTGGAAACGCGGATGAGATCTATGAGACGGATGAGAAAGAAGTATGGTTCGCCGGTTGCCATGCTGGTGCGCTTTTGATCTCTTGTTCGTGTGACGATGGTTCGCAGATATCGGTGGTAGTGCGACGCTGAACGGAGCAGCACATTCCCTCTCCGAGTCCGACATCACACTTCGCTGGATGATGCAGGAAATCGTTCGAGCAGAATGTAGTATTCTGTTTGTTTCGAACCATGCCATATTCCTGTCACCATTGGGCGAGATCTGCATCCTCCCACCTACCTACAAAGTTGCCGACCAGGCGAGCGGGACCGGGACGTCAGTTGCAGACGATGACCAAGCGGACACCCTCGATGCCGTGCAGCCTATCCACGATCGGCTGATGAGACAACCCTTTTGGTGGCTCCTTGAAATCATATTTACCGCATATACCCCCCAGCAATCCATTTTTCCCATATGCCACTGGACGTAGGTCATCGCTCGCAGACTAAAAACTATGAAGCCTTTATCGTGTATCATAATTTTGCAGCATGCATCTTGGACGCGGCAGATATGTTCCACCGAATCCGCTGTTCCACGAAAGCGTGAAGATCCGAATGCGAGATAAATATAAACCGAGAGCGCAATATACAAAGGGCTCGGAAATTTATGTGACTTGAGCCGTGGGGAGGCGCTGTGCTCTGCTGTGACTTCTTGAACCATGAGATTTGCTCAACTTATATGATATTTCGCTACGATGGATAATCTAGGTTACTATTGAGTTGCTCACGGTGGTCACGAGTGGGTAAGCAGAGTCTGCTTAAAAAGGGATCAATTTATGTCCAATATATTGACCACCAAACATGGGTGTCACGGCCTCAGTTCGGCACGATTCTCAGCAAGCTTCCACTCTCGTGAGTAGTAAGTAATTGAGGGGCCGTGTTGGGCACAACATACTCATGCTCATACGGTCAGCTCGTCCAACCAGCAGCAACTAAAAAAGTGTAACTTCCCACAAATGATACAGAAAAACTCGATAGTAACTTGAATTATGAAAGAGTCCATCGTAATAGAATATCGTAGAAGTTGAGCAAATCTCATGGTTCAAGAAGTCAAAGCGGAGCACAGCGCCTCCCCACGGCTCAAGTCACATAAGCTTCCGAATCCTTTGTATATTGCGCTCTCGGTTTATATTTGAGTATCGGATCTTGCATTCGGATCTTGACGCTTTCGTGGAACAGCGGATTCGGCGGAACATCTCTGCCGCGTCCAAGATTGATGCTGCAAATTCACGATAAACGAGCCCTTCATAACTCTTAGTCTGCGAGTGACGACTTACCTCCATTTGGTAACCCACTTGCTCTGCTGGTTCTGGTAGGTATATGAGGTAAATATGATTTCAAGGAGCCACCACACGGGTTTTATCTTCAGCTGATCATGGATCGGCTGCACGGCATCGAGGGCGTCTGCTTGGTCATCGTCTGCAACTGACGTCCCGGTCCCGCTCGCCTGGTTGGCAACTTCGTAGTGGAGACCTTGCCCAATGGTGACAGGGATATGGCACGGATCGAAAGCATCGTAGTCAAACAGAATACTACATTCTGCTCGAACGATTTCCTGCACCATCCAGCGAAGGGTGATGTCGGAGAGGGAATGTGCTGCTCCGTTCGACGTTGCACTCCCGCCGACATCTGCACACCTTTAGTCTGCACGTCACAGGGGTAAGAGATCAAAAGCGCACCAGCATGGCAACCGGAGAACCATACTTCTTTCTCATCCGTTTCATAGATCTCATCCGGGTTTCCTAAGAGAGTGCTCTCAGCAGGTTGTGACCCGCCATTCCCGCCAGCACTTTTCGTGGCCGGCTCTTTGGGAACTGAATGGTGGTAAAAATTTGGGCGGTATTTGCAACGATGCTACCAAGTTAAGTTAGTGGGAGGTTTGTGGGTGGGGAAGGTAATGTGAAAGGATGTTGGCACATAATCAGAAGCAACGCCCGTGTCGCGCCCATGACAGGAATGGACATACCTCGTCAAGGGATAGCGCCTGTCTGAACACCCTGATTGTCGTATTCACATCCACAAAAGGTAACGTTTTGCCCTTGATAATTCCGACGCTCGCAATTGTGTCCCTGTCAATCAACCGACTCAGATTTGGCGCTCTTCGAATTCGAAGCTCGTCTCACGAACGGTGGGTATTAGAAAGGAAAATGTCAAGACACCCACCAAACACCAACAAAATCGATTGGCACCGCCCGGCAGAAGGTCCCCTTAAATCCTTGAGCGAGGCTGGCATTATTGTTGGCTTTAAAAAGCTTGTAGGCAAAAGGGAGTTGCTCCAGATTATCCTTTGAGAGTAGGCCAACCTACAGTAAGAGCACAGTCAATCCGGTGCGACAGGGAGGTGGAAGCCTGGATCGCACCTTATGCAACATTCCGGCGAGAGCCCGCGCCGTATACGCCCCACGAGAGAAGCCTTGATGGGTGGTAGCGCGATCGATCAGCTACCGTTTTCCAGGTTTGTTCTGAACGCACCAAATAGGCAGACTTTGTCGCCGACGTTGTAATTCTGCATGAGGAACTTGTAGCCGTCCATTATGTGCTGGTAGAGGTACCACGCCATAGCCTCGTCCAAAATCTTCCCGGCCCATTGAAAGAGTGGCGAAATGACACCTGGCTCGAAGTAAGTTCCTATTCCTGCCTGGCGCGAATGTAAGAGCAATGGTTGGGGTGTGAGACGGTGAACTCACTTGGTAGTAGCATAACTGCTCCTCCACCTTATCCTTCCTCAAGAGGGAATATAATTTGACGACATTGGTATTCTACGGGATGTATGGGATGTTAAATCGAGCGTTCCTAAAGGAGGGAGAATAAGGGAAAAGGAACTCACAGCGTCACCGTATTGGTCTGCAGTGCCGTCGAAACACAGGACTAGGGTGCGAGGCTTGCGGGATGTGCCATCGGCAGGTGGATTGGATGTGGATGAGGACATAGCCATTGTAGGAGACAAATCGGAGGCGATCACTGTCGGAAATAGACGGGGACAATCGCATTTTATATAGTTCCGTAAGTGCCAAGACCTAGAGAGTTGCAAATCGAGCAATATGCCAATGCCTTCTATATTGAGTGTGCTGCTCCAAGACGACCACTTCGGAAATGAACCGAGTTCAGTGAGTGAAACAGACTCCTTCGAGTCTCCCAGAGCCTCAGTCGCATTATTTTGAGCACAGCAAATGAAACGTTCGTGAATCCACTTTAGTCACTTTCATGGCAGGGGCACAGCGTGTGATGAAAGTGGCGCGCGCCAGTCAACCGCGCAAGTCAACCATCATCAGGTGATCATCAGGTGATATATATAACCTTATTTTTACGCAACGTCAACGAATTAACGTCAACCCTGATTTGAGCCCCAGTAGAAGTTGTTAACTTCTGGTAGGGCCGTAAATCGGTGATTATCTCCTTGAGTAGCTTATCTCCGCCGCACAGTTATCCTCGGCTCTAGAGGCACCTGCGCCCAAAGATATCTGGCACTTGGCACTCTATGCCCGCTACCCAATGTACTTATTCGGAAGGTGAACCGTAAAACCGTAAAACCTCCCGCTAATCTCCCAACCGTTTTGGAAGGAGGGAGGCAAAGAGCGGAACGCAGACGGAAACGCAGCCGCTAGGACTAATGCAAGTTGCAGATCACACGGATGGGGAGTAGATCGCTGTCTTTTCGAGTGGGAATATGACTCCGTTAGTTGAATATAGAGCGATGGTCCGATTCCGATGTTAAGTAAGAAGGGGAGCCTCAAGCCATGAAGCGAGCCTCAGGCCTCAAGGCCTCAAGGCCTCAAGGTCCGCGATCAGATGTGCAGCGGATTCTAAAAATCCTGAGGATTGATCGCCGCAGAGCAGATTATAGTCGAAACATCATAGGATATTGTGCACAAGTACTTAAGTCACCAGGAGTCGGAGGTGTGCTTGTATGCTACAGGACTTGAACTTCAGTTGATTGCCATTGCTGCGCAATTTGTCACGTGGTGGCACTTTTCCCACTTCAACCCAGTAAACCCGATACTAGCCATTGCTCTTTTCCACGAATAGGTCAGCCTGACGGCCAACCAGACTCAGGAATCGGCGACGCGGACAGAGGATGACATGGACGACGCTGACAGAGGGGATGACGTGGACGACGCTGACAGAGGACGACGTCATGCCGTGGAGATACAGACGTCAGACTATGTATGCCACTCAACTGTCGTTATCCGACCGTATCTGGTTACGACATCAATGAGAGGAATATGTATTGTAAACGCATATATTGTGAAGACAGACGAGGGATTGTGAAGACAGACGAGGGAAAACACGTGCGTGGATAGTGAAGACACAGACCGAGACAGGAAGCAAAGCGCACATTCATTTGGGAGGAGTGAGGAAGGACGAGCGAGAAAGAGAAGATAGACAATCTCCTCTCAATTGCCAACCAACGCGACAGAGGTCGGCACGGAGTCCGTGGAATTCCACGTGGTGCGTTTTCGTAAGTACCAGATAAAAGTGACCGCGATCCTTATTGTACGTGTAGGTAGCGACGAGTATGAAGCATCAAATGATATCAGTAAGTTGTAGCACAATACGGACTTCAAAACCACCATATCCCGGCTTGATGCGAAGCATGTTGATGCGCGTCCCGGGATGGTTGAGGTAACGCTCAGCGAAGTTTCTCAGATCGTCCATCAGCATTACGTTAGGAAGAGGCGCCGGGACGTCAGGAAAATACTTGAGGGGGGATCTATGGCTGGGTATCCGAAAATGTCATCATGATTCTCTTGGACCTCCTGCGACAACGCGAGAATTCTGGTTGGACAAACGAGATTCCATACTGACCGGAGCGAAAACCTGTGGGTGACCTGGGACGCCTTGACCAATTCTGCCATCTTGCTGCATGTACATGT
>WNFR01007029.1_pt1 | contig 11467 bp, 8 predicted proteins | sample 5400221 | NCBI WGS metagenome assembly WNFR01 (sample SAMN13153357, study PRJNA577476) | soil metagenome | isolation source: 40 cm soil under Madrone tree | place: USA:California | collected 2016-06-14 | reverse complement strand
AGAACGCCTGCCTGTCACGCAGGAGGTCGCGGGTTCGAGTCCCGTCGCTCCCGCCAATTCCCTTCGGTCCGACCCGGACACATAGGTGACCACCGACCTCCTGGTCCCGAGCTATGAAACTACAAACAATTCTTCTGGTCGGTTGCCGATCTTCTGCGCGGGCCGTACAAGCCACATCAGTACGGCAGGGTGATCCTGCCGCTGACCGTGCTGCGCCGCTTGGATTACGTCCTTGAGCCGACCAAAGCCAAGGTCTTGGAAAAGCACGCGGCTCTGAAAGACAGCAAAATCAAGGAACCCGAGCCGATTCTGAACAAAGTGGCCGGGCAGGCTTTCCACAATACGAGTAAGCTCGATTTCCAGACGCTCAAGGGCGATCCGGACAAGGCTGCCCAGAATTTGTCGCACTACATCAAGAGCTTCTCTTCCAGGGCGAGGCAGGTCATCGAGTACTTCGAGTTTGAGAAGGAGATCGCCAAGCTGGACGAATCCAACCGGCTGTTCCCGGTTCTCTCGAAGTTCGCCGACATTGATCGGTGCACTCGATAAGGCCGACAATATAAGTAAGAAGCAGCGCGCTTGCCGCCTTCACTGTGGCACTTCATGCTGTAGTATCTGGCAGATCTGCACGATGTGGTTTCTGTCATGACTCGCCGTGTGCCGCGCCCGTTCGCAAGATGAAAGCCGAAGCTTTCCCATTGCCGGGAGTCCAGTCCTATGCCCACCAGAGCGCGGAATTGCGGATCCCGTTGAGAATCTCAGCAAGCCCATCTTGCCCTTGAATGGAGCGAATTGCCTCAAAGGCGTTCTGCAATACCAACAGCGAGTCGCTCCGATTCAGCGTGCCGGCTCGATTTAGAACTTCCATCAAAAGAGTCTGAACTCCATTTGGACTGCTTCGCGTCGCAGCGTTACTGATTATTTGCGCTACCGCAGCCGTGGTTCGAGCTCTGTAGTCTAGGTTACCGGAATCCATCAACCCGGTAATGGCTGGCATGCTTTCCAACGCACCCGTCTTCGCTGCGCTCAGCGCCAGGGCGACCGCATCTTCCAGTTCGTCATTTTGTTTGTCTAACGATGAATCGTTTGCCGTTGCTCTGAGAAACTCGCCGAGGTTCCAGCGGTCCAACAGTGTTCGTGCGGTTCTAACCGCGGCAAGTCGTACGGCTTCGTTCGTACTATTTCCTAGAGGAATCAACAGCGAACAGAGTGCTGTCTGTGTCGGCGGATAGTCTTCCTCCAAATCGTGCCGTCCCACCGCTGCATGGTCTTTTTCAAACTGATTTGCCGCATTGAAGTACGTGTCGATGTCCTCGGGACATACGAATCGTGCCAATGCTTGTAGTATGGGAAGTCGCCCTTCGATGGGAAGATCGTCGGCGAACCGCAGTAACTCGGACACGCTTACGGATGCGCTTCGCGCTGCGATCGCGGCAAGTATCGTGCCGACCTCATCGTCGTTGACAGATTTGGCTAACTCTAGGGCGAGATACAATTCCGATTCGGGACAAACCTCCACAAAAGCCCGCAGCGCAAGGCCGCGGCCAGTGGTGTTCACCGCGTGATGTAAGAGGGCACAAATACTCTTCCAGAGTTCCACGCGGGTGGGTACCACGACTCTGATCAGTCTCGCGAGAGTTTCGTCCGTAAATCCGCTATTGTCCTGCGAGTCCAGCATTCTGATAGCTTCCTCTGCTGCTACTGGCTTCCGGGGGCTGGCTGCGACAAAAACTCTGCTCTGATCTCCTACTGAGAGGCGTGCCTTCGCAAGATCCAGGATTCGATCGAGCATATCTTCAGGACCTTTCTCGGCCATACCCTCGAGGGCTGTTCGAAGATCATCGCTGCTGCTCAACGTGTCGATCACGCTGAAAATGCTCTGATAAGAATGCTCTTGCAGAGCGAAGGAGACCGTAGCTACAGCGGCCGCACGGGCTGCGTCGAATGGGATGTTTCGAATGGATTCGACGATTCGCAGTTTCAACGAATCGTCTGCACGAGTAAACAAGGGCTTCATTATGCGCTCGACATACAACGCTGAATTCAGAGTTTTGGCTGGATCGAGAACGGAGAAGAGAACGCCGAGCGCTGGCGGCGGCAGTCGTTGGGCTAGCTCGGAATAAAACGAGTTGCGCCCAGAGTCTGCCGTGATACCGCCCGTCCAGGAACCCGCTAGATCGACTATCCGCATCGTTAGAGGAGCATCGGCCAGTCGCGCAAGGGCCGTGAGACAGATGCGTTGGTTCTCTTTATGCCTAACGGTAAGAACGCATTCGAAAGCTAGAGAAGCGAGGTCCTCACTGATGTAGTTGCAGATCTTGGCGAGTGCCATCGCACGGCCATGGTCGTCATCAATTTTCGCGCTCTTCACGATGTGTGCGATGGCCGGCACGTAATTGCGCTGAACTAAAGTCCGGACGACCTTGAACCGATCTTTCTCGACTGCGAAACAGAGTGCTCGATCTAGTACTGCTTTGAGGACATCGGGCAGGTTCAATGGGCAGGTCTCTGCGATGACTTCCAGAATACGGACAGTATCACTGTAAGAAAGTAGACCCTGACTCAACGCCTTTGTCGTTTCCTGGTAAAGAATGTCTGGACAATCTTCCCGCCTGAGGATGATTTCAATCGTGAAGCTCTGCCGTTGTCTCATCACGAGTTCAAACAGGAACATTAGTTGCTTCGGAGGAACACGAAGTGCTAGGAATTCCAGCGCCTCTGACGTCCTCGCTTTGGAGATAGAAGTCGCTGCTGCTAATTCTCTTAGCACTCGATCAATACTGCGTGAACCTGAACGTAGAGCGAGTATCACACGCAAGAGCAGGCGATCTTGTTGTTCCAAATTTCTGCCAACTGTTCGGAGCTTGGCTAGCACATTCTTGCGGGCGACTGAGGCAAGGCGCAGCAAAGCTTCCGTACGATCGACTTCTCTTAGTCTGCCGACGATCTTCAGGACACGCATTCCGAACCCCGGTAAATGGCCGGCGACTTCGGACATGGCAAAGACCTTCGTTACGCCATCTTCGAAGTTTCGAACACAATGCGACAACAGAGGTATGTCTTGCGGAAGAGCCGTTCGGCAAAGCGCGGTAAACAGAGTCAGCTTCGCATCGTCGCTGTAAAAGTGCTCTAGTCGTCCGGCAATCGAATCCCAAAGCTGTCGTCGTGTTTTGGCCAAATGCGCCAACACGTCAGCCTCGAAGACACCATCGTCATTGAACAGGTCGTCGAGGGAGAGTCGGTCGGTTATCCAATCAAAATCTTCCGGCGTCGATATTTCATCAAATAAATCAAACAGAAACGCCTGCATAGCATCATCCACTGGGACAACGTCCTCTCGAGTCGCGGACCTGATTTCTTCTGTGATTGTTCGAATTAGTTCTTTGGATTCGGTTTCCTTTGCTATGAGAAGGAGGGTTTTCCAGCGCTGCAGTGGATTGTCCTGCTTTATAGACAGGAATCCGACCCGTCGGCGCTGCTCCGTCAACTGGACGGCGGTGTCAGACGAAATGAGGCGTCGGTCGATCGCCAACAACAGGATCTCGGGCAAGCTTGGGGTCTGAAATACCGAGTTGAATGTCGCAGCCGTCAGCATAGCTCTTGCCAGCAGCCCACAATTCCCCTGCTCCTTCGCCAATTGAGCCAAGTGCGTATTGTCATTTTGAAAAGTTTGTGGAAAACCTTCGAGCGCGATATCTGCCTGCAGCCTTGGACCATCCAGAAGTTCCGCCAACTCTGACAGGAGGCCGCGACGCGCTAAATGTTTACCGAAATGGCGGATTGCATAGTCATGTTCGCGTGCAATCTCCTCAAGCCAACTCTCGCTTTCAGCGGCCTTCCGCACCTTAACCGCCACTTCACGACCATAACTCAGGAGCGAGTCACTATGTCGTCTAGCCGCGTCGAGTCCCATCTTCTGGCACAGCTCCTCTGCAAGCCCAGGATGCTGTAGAGCGTATCCCTCCCCGGGCACGAACTGGACGAAGCGACGGCATATCGTTGCCGCCTTGTCCACATCTATCAAGTCTTTGAAATTATCACTGGCGAGGTAAAGAAAATCTTTAGCGACGATAGGGCCTTCTGCCACGGAAGATAGCAAGCAAAGCGTCTTGCTCTTCTCGTCGTCGAACGGATCGATACCGGAGCGCTTTTTCTCTTCGTCGTTCCACGATCTGAAAAGCCCAGCAAACCCAGGTTTCAACGTTGTCAGATGTTGCTCGAGCATTTGCGAAGAGAGGGAACTCTGATAGGTAAGGACCTCATCCAAATGCTTCAACCAATATCCGAGGAGAAGAGGATCGCCACTGGATTTTTGGAACAATAGGTTGCAGATTCTTGCGCTTTCGGACCACTGTTCAAAGCGGTGGCCCATACTGCCGAGAACATCGGCTATGTCGCCGCTCTCAAGCGGCAGCAACGTCAGTGCCTGGACCGCGGATCGGTTGTTCCAATTCAGTGAGACTGCCCATCCATTTGGGTCTGTTCTCGAGGTAGTACGAGCCGAGCACAAGACCTTCACTCGGGGTGCCAAAACCGGTGGGATCAAGTTCCCGGGTACCGGGCCGTCCAATTCATCGATACCATCTACGATCAGCACGAGCCATATATCGTGGGCTAAGCCTTTCTTTAGGCCTTCGTAGATAACGGTTTGCTCCTTTTTGTGTGGTTCTCCACGCACAAAGGTCATCTGACCGACAAGACTCCTAGTCATGTCGGCCACATGATAGGTACCCTTCGTGACACGGACCGGCCAGTAAAGCACAGCGACATCGGAGCGACGGAGAAGTTGATCCACCCAGTGCGCAAGAGCCGTGGACTTGCCTCTGCCCGCCGGTGCGGTCAGGAGCGAGAAAGGATGGACCTTGTCTTCGAAAAGCCACTGATTCAGTTTTTGAAGGCAGGGTTTGCGTCCTCCGAAGGGCTCTGGTTGCTTGATGCTGCCTAGGTGTTCCTCCAGAATGTCTTGGACCTGCACTCCGAACTCAGCGAAGCCGACCACCGGCTGCTGACCAGTAGCCACTTCTAAAATCTTGCGAAACTTTGCGTTTCTCAATGCTTCCGCTATTGGTTGCGCGATCAACACCCCCTGTCGGAATGCATCATCGGCTTTGACTACAACAGCTACAAGCCGGGTTCCGTGGAATATCGGAGCACCCGAGTAGCCTTGCCACCGCCGGAAATCGGCAGGAGAACGGTCGGTGTGTACCCTCAATAAGCCCGAGCTTAGCGCTTCGAAACCGTCCACCTTTCCCGAAATTACTAGTGCTTCGCTACAGTCGTCGCCGATATCCATGACCTCAGGGAAGCCGATTGTGTGGACTGTGGACCAGCCGTCACATGGGACTTTCCCCCAGGCACACAATTCGGGTGAGCCCGCGGCAAGACGTACGGGCTCACGGAGTTTCAGAAGCGCTAGATCGGACTCCGCATCCCTCCACAGCACTCGCGCAGCGCTCTTCCGCCATTTTCCTATATGCCTGATCGGATCTTTGCCCTTGATCCGATCTTCTATTAGTCTAATGTCGTGTATAAATTTACGAGATGTCGGCGCTCCCTCGCGTGAAATCACGTGCGACGCAGTGAGAATTAGGTCAGGAGCAACCAGATAGCCTGTACCGAAATTCGTCTCTTCCTCAGTGACTGATCTAGGATCGAAGATTTCGACGATTCTCCCTGAAATCAAAGGAATGCTCCTCCCTCTCAACGAGGACGAGTTTTGCGGCGTCTTGATACGCGAATCGCGGCCTCCGGTTGCAGGGTGAGTTTCAGCGTATGTACGCGGCTGTCCGTTCGGGAAGCTTTCGCATCAGCGCTGAAGACCCACCATGATATGCCACCCCCAGCCGAGGCTTCGTGCCCAACCTCAACCTGCAACTCAAGGTTGATAGCATCGACCTTGAATTTTACTTTTTCGTCTTTGCCCTCTTCAATTGCTTGTGTAAGTTCCGTTCGCAGGTTGTTTATCGCTTCCGATACTCGTATCCCTTTCATTGACCCCTCCTTAGCTTCTGAAATCTTCGGTTAGCAAACCGATGTTCGGTTTAGTATTCGCCCAAAGATACCACTTCAAGCAACCTAAGTTCCTCAAGGATGTGTTGCGGAAGAGCAGCAGCCTGGTCGTCCAGTGCGGAAAGACCGCCGCTGAGGCGAAGCGACAGGTAGTGCACCGAGATGCCGCCCGGACCCGCAATCTGCAGCTTGTTCACTTTCGGGGTCGACGAGGAACGCGGCGCTGAGGCTCAGGGCGCGACAATAGGCAATCATTTGATACACATCCTGCTGCGCGGCCTCAAGCGACTTCAAAGCGGGAGCTTTCATACCGCGATGCAGCATTTTGTACGCCGTGTGCATTACTTTCAGATCCGCTCCGCGTACACATCGGAGCAGGCGGACGCCTTGGTCAGGGGAAAGCTAGCGGCCGGTATTGTAATTCTTCCCGTGCCGGAGGAGAGGTTGAGCTGCGATGGACTGTATCGCGAGCGACTCCTCTTGGCGTTGCCGGAGCGCCATCCCCTTGCAGCAAAAATCGAAGTGGAACTGGAAGATTTGAACCGCTTGCCGTTGGTGACAATTCGAGGGGATATCGAGCCGCGTTTTGGCGAGGCGTTGACGAGAGTCTTTGCATCTACGCGAACCAAGCCTCGCATATTCCATGAGGCCACAACGCAAGCCGAGGCACTTTCGCTGGTTGCGGAAGGCACGGCGGCGGCGCTGGTGCTGCCTTCGGCCACACATCCGAAACCAACAACGATTGCGTTTCGCAGATTTGCCGACGATCTGTTGACGGCCGAGATGGGTTTGGCTTATTTGGGTGAACGCGGTTCGCCCGTTCTGAGATCGGTCCGAAAGTTTTTGCTGGAAACGTTCCAACCTTTGGGCGGCGATGGTTTAAGGGACCATCGTGTCCGTCAAATGGCTCTGTTTTGACTGAAGGTTTTTTGCGAGCGGTTCGCTCGCCTGCAAATCTGGCAAAGAGTCACACTCATAGTGTGTAGACTCATCGTGGTCATCAATCGAATGATGACTACGTGCGGACACGCGATCCCAGACCAATTTTCGGAAAATATCTTCGCAAGCTGCGTCTCGCCCGCGGCTTCTCGCAGGAAAAGCTCGGCGAGCTTGCGGATCTGCACCGCAACTATGTTGGCGGCGTAGAACGCGGCGAGCGCAACATTGCTCTGCTCAACATCGTGGCCTTGGCCCGCGCCCTTCGCTTGAAGCCCGCGAAATTGCTTGAGACGATTCTTTAGACTCGCTCTGCTCCAATCGCGCCTTCCAGCTTGACGATACAAAGGGCTCGGCGTAGGTTTGCTGCAACGTAAACACCATGCCGGTTCGCGATCGAGAAAAAATCCGAGCGGAAGTGTATCGCAGGCTAGACCGCGATACAGGTTGTAAATTCTGGCTTCCCATGGTCCATCGATGGCGGAGGAATAATGCCTTAACGTACGAGGAATTAGAGGAGTGGAATGAGCGTCACAAGCGCCAAGGAGAAAGTGTACCTGGATACGATGGCGGTTTCGGCCGGCCGTGCCGAGCGACGGCGAAGAAGCTCTGCCGTTTCTTGACAGAACTTGGCGAAGAGCCGTCACTCGTTTATGCGCATACTCGGTTGCGTCTAACGAACGACGAAAGGCGCATCTGGAACGAATCCGCAGAAGCAGCGCTTGTCGTCGGCATGAACACGTTCCTGCAGGGTAGCGCCGTTAAGCATAGAGTCACGTTCACGACAGTCGTTGATGCTCTGGCGGACAAGTTTAGTGACCACTATGCGCGCTCCCACAAAGTTGCGCGGTCACTGAGTTTCATGCGAGCCAAGACCGTCAAAGATGTGGGACGCGACTTACTTCTCGCCGGCGTATCAGTGAGCCGAATATGGAACGCTCTGATTCGTTACGGAAAGAATCCGACATTTCCGCTTTATAGGGTCTCCCTCGTCGCCACTGGCGGTGAAAAAGCATATTTTGTCACGCCATGTACCGGTTCGAAGGCTTACCAACGATTTTTAAGTTGGGTAACCCAAGACGAGAGCTTCGTTTGCCGCCCTTCAAAGCGCCATCTTCTGAGGCTGGCTTCGGATTCGCCGTCTTCGGGCGATCAAAGGCATCCTATCGCCTACGACGTGTGTGCAGAATGGAAATACAATATCGTAGAAATGACCGACCTCTCGGAGAGGCTCCTTCAGATTCAGGAAGCCGTCCGCCTCGTCTTTGATGTAAAAGCTTTCAAAAGAGATTTCCTGCAGCGACAACGGCAGGCTGCCGCTGTTCGCCGATTGATTCGGAAAAAGTACGACATTGATCCGGCGGATTTTTCGAGTGCACCGCGGAAACACACGTTTCGTGGAAAGCATCTACGGCGTAGAAGGACAACATGGTCTGAACGAGATCAAGAGGTGTTTTACCGCTCGATTGAGACAGCCTTGAGATTTCCGCAATCCTTATTGAAGCCTCACCGTCCTTCCGTGACAGGCGATGTGACAGCGAGGCGCCGGGTGAGTTTTGCCAGGCCGACAATACGGCGCTTCCAAGCTTGGTTAACGCGCAAAAAGCGTCGGATAGATGCAAATCTTTGGCCCACGAACCAGAAAGAAAAACTCGCAGCCGGCCTGCGAGCAGGCGACTGGCATGATCGTCTCGCAGTCGATTTGAACGAGTACGATAAGCATGGTTTGTTTCAAAAAACGTTTGCTCGCATATACGAACAAGTGCGAACGATTAACTCGAAATTGCTGGTGACTTGCCGATTTGGGCGCATGATCAACAGACGATTCAAAGCATTAGATTTTTGGCCTACCTACGTTAGTTCCAAAGGTCCAAGGGGAGAATTGCCCGAACTTACTGATGCTACTGAGGGAAAAGTCTTGCCCGAATGCAGCATGGAGGCATATCGAACCCGCTGGTTCAAGGCGTTTGCCGCGAATTCCAGGAATACGATTGGACTTGTTGGCAGGGATATATCCTCTTCGCAAATGCAGATTCTTGCCCTCTTCGCGGGAGACCGGCGTCTAGAAGCAAGTACCACAGATGCCACTCGATCATTCAAAGAAACCCTTGCCACCAAAGCATGGGAGTGGAATAGAGCACTTCCCAAACCCCTCTTTAGGTCCATGGCGGGTGTCAAACCCTACTATGTTCACAGCGAGACCGGCAAACCAGACCAGAGACTAGAAGAGCTCGTCAAAGAATTGATCATGCGCGTGTCGTACGGCAGTGACCCAAAGACTGTTGAAATTGACCAGAGGAAGGATCCTGGCCGATTTGGCCCCGCGTGGACGAAGGACGGCGCAGAGCGTTTCTGGGAACTCTTGTGCAAGGAACATCCGATCATCGGGAAATACCTCGAGCTGTGCCAACGCCTAGCAACATCGGTTGAGAAACATCAACGCTATGTTGGATTTAGGATCAGCGACCCGAGCGATGGTGCGACAGTTTGCTGGAATCCAATCAAGAGAAAAAAGGTGAAAGTCAAAATCGACAACGGCCACGCCTTAATCTGGGTGCCAGCTGAAAGTCCAGATGCGCAGAATAGGTACCCGGTCCACACACCAGCATTAAGGAAAAAAATTGCACCGTGTTTGATTCAACTTCTCGACGCCTATTACTCGGCCTTAGTGATGACGAAGCTGAAAGAGTTGGGAGTTAAGACATTTGTGGGCATTCACGATTGCTGGTTGGTGCCGCAGGACAAGCTCGATGTTTTGAACAAAGCCATGAAGAGCGCCGCTCATGATTGGTACCGTGGCCTAGGTTCAATCTACAAGGATCTGGCTCTCCATTGTCGATTTAACCGGCAGTTACGAAACTTTCTTGGCCACGCGCGTCGCGCATGGAAGGAGCGAATCAAGAGCGGGGAGTTCCCCGAATTCCGGTCAAAACAAGTACATGCATAATTGTCTTGCCGACGAATCTTGCCATCGCCAATGAATAAAAATGGGAATGGCTAATTGCCATTCCCTATCTTCCTTCCGCGCTTTGAAGCGGAATACTTGCAGAGCTTGTCGAGAATATTGTTATATTCCTGTGCAGTAGCCTTTGCGAATACGAGAACATGATTTGCTGTCCAAAAAAGGACGCAGGCGAGAAGCCCGAAGTCGTCGATGATGACGAGTTTCTTTAAGAGCCAGAAATCTATCGATAACCAAGAATGCAGGAGAAGTTCGGCGCAGTTCAGCACCACGGTTAGACTAGTGACCAGCAGTAGAAGCGGCAAGTTACGGCGGAAGTCCTTCATTTCGACCCTCATATATCCTGTCTCTTCTATATATTCACCCTCGAGGGATGACCCTCCCAGCAGCGGATCGTATTGGTTTTCAACCCTCTGATCCGCTAAGAAATCGAGCGTAAAATACCCAGAGGACTGGAAGGTACCGGCCATTTTGGAGTTGCGATGAATCTTCACGAGCTACCTTTATGGTTGATGATTCTGGACTTTGTTGGCCGCAGTGGAGGCAGCGGGCATTGCTACTTTGATTTCAGCAAGAGGAGATGCCATGGAAGGCGCAGGTAACGTCAAGATTCTGTTCGTCGCAGGGTTTGGTCCAATCGTTCGCGACACGGGCGAAAGTCGCAAGCTCTACGGAGAAGTGCTCGGTATCCCGTTCAAAGAAGAAAGTGGCAGCTACCTTCATACCGAAGCGCTTGAAGGCGCAAAGACTTTTGCCCTGTGGACGCTTTCTCAAGCAGCGCAGTCTTGTTTCGGCAAAGATACATGGCCTGACGGCATTCCCGTCCCACAGGCGTGGCTTGAGTTTGATGTTGACAATGTCGAAGAGGCGACTGGGGAGCTTGAATCGCGAGGATATCGAATGCTCATCAAGAACAAGAAAGAACCGTGGGGTCAAACGGTCACTCGCTTCATTTCACCAGAAGGATTGTTGGTTGGTGTCACTTTCACTCCATTGCTGCGCGAAAAGAAATAGTCCAGACCGTGTGCAAAATTAGCTTGAGGCTAAGTAGGGTGCTGAATTGTCGGCAACCCTTCCGCAATCTCAAGGATTCGGCTCGATACCGATATGGTTATTGACCGCTGATCGAATCCGCTGCTTGCAGCCAAGATATCGTTCGGTCGTTTGAACTGAGATATGCCCCAAGAGGAATTGGATCTGCTCCAACTCGCCTCCAGAGGCGTGGCAGAGCCGAGCACAGGTCCGTCGCAGATCGTGTGGCGCCAACTTCGCCACGCCGATGCGCTTGGCGGATTCCTTCACAATGTGCCAAACCGCCTTCACCGTCATGCCATCTCCCCATGTTCTTCCAACTTTGTTGACTCGGCGGAACAGTTTTCCTCGATCAATTCCAGCCGCGGCGAGCCAATCGTCGAGTTCGGTTCTCACCCAATCAGGAACCGGAACTGTTCGAACGTGGCCTCCCTTGCCGACCAGATCAACAATGGCCCAATGCTCTTCGCGTTGCTGGAGGTGATCCAATCTCAACGCCACGGCTTCATGCCGTCTCAAGCCGCACGC
>WNFR01007028.1_pt1 | contig 11468 bp, 5 predicted proteins | sample 5400221 | NCBI WGS metagenome assembly WNFR01 (sample SAMN13153357, study PRJNA577476) | soil metagenome | isolation source: 40 cm soil under Madrone tree | place: USA:California | collected 2016-06-14 | reverse complement strand
GCATGTCCCAGGGATTGCACGGTGTGCGGCCAGCAGCACGTTTCGCCGCCACTCATCCACAGTAAGAGCCGTATGCGTAAACGCGCCCGTACGGATCTGCGCGGGGGGCGATCAGCGATGGTCGTCCCTACCGCGACATTACAGCACTTCAGCCCGGTTCAGGAAAACATCCAGCAAGCAGATCTGAATTTGGAATCAAATCGCGAAGAAGCCCCGGTGCCTGCAGGAAGTTATGTGGCCCGGGGGTTCGAGCGAGAAGTAGAAGTACCGCAATCGGACATTGTGTTCAAAGTCTGGTCGCGGCCCCCACCTCTGGCGTAACTCCGTTGTGAGTGCCGGCCCAAACCAAGGGAGCCGGTAAATCCCGATTCATCTTCTTATTTTTGAAGTGTTCCCGGTTCCCTCTTCCGAACATCGGCAGGGATGAACCTTTCGCACCGTTCGTAAACGACGGTCATAACAAGGACACGCAATGTCAAAAAGGAACAAGCTGATAGTCGCGGGCCTCGTTTTCCTGGGGCTGATCGCGCTGTGGGCCGGGTGGCGCCACGGAAAGACGGAAGCCGACGATGCGGATCCCGCGGGAAAAGCCAACGGAGAAGTCGTAGCGGCGGTGGTCAAGGTTTCGCGCGGCAAATTGGGAGCTCCCCTGACGTTGGCCGGTGCTTTTAAGCCATTTCAGGATGTGGACGTGCACGCGAAAGTCGCGGGCTACATCAAGAAGATTTATGTGGACGTCGGCTCCCGGGTCACGGAGAACCAGACGATTGCGATTCTGGAAGTGCCCGAACTGGCTGCGGAACTTGCAGGAGCGGATGCCGCGGTACGGCGTTCAAAGCAGGAGATATTGCGCTCCAAGGGAGATGTGGAGCGGGCCAAGTCGGCTCACGCCGCCACTCACGCCATGTATGAGCGGTTAAAACAAGCGGCGCAGCAGAAAGCGGGATTAGTAGCGCAACAGGAAGTGGACGATGCCCAGGCGAAAGATCTGGAAGGAGAAGCACAGGTATCGAGTGCAGAAGCGGCCTTGAATGCAGCGCAACAGGCGTTTGAAGTGGCGGAGGCAAACGCCAAGCAGTATGCGGCGCTCTCCCAGTACACACGGATCGTCGCACCGTTCACGGGCGTGGTGACGGTGCGCTACGCGGACACGGGTTCTCTGATCGCCGCGGGCACGGCGTCCAGCACGCAATCCACGCCCGTGGTGCGCATCGCGCAAATTTCTGTGCTGCGATTGGTTTTGCCGATTCCGGAATCGATCGCCGGAGAAATCCGGCTGAATGACCCGGTGAAAGTGCACGTGCAGGCGCTGAACGCGGATTACGTGGGGAAGGTGTCACGCTTCGCGGACTCGCTCGATCCCCAGACACGAACGATGGAAACGGAAATCGATTTTCAAAACGCGGATGGCAGGCTTCTTCCCGGCATGTATGTGCAGGCAATCGTGGCCCCTCCTGACAATCGCGACATTCTGACAGTGCCGCTGGAAGCGGTGGAATTGGGCGCCAACGCCAGCGAAGGCAGTGTCCTGTTGGTGAACACCAAAAACATTTTGGAGGAACGGAAAGTGCAACTGGGTTTGCAGGGAAGCATGCGAGTTGAGGTGCGCGGCGGATTGACCGAAGGGGAGCGAGTGGTAGTTGGAAGCCGGAACGAATTCCGCTCGGGTATGAAGGTGGTCCCGAAGGAAATCGATCCCAGCCGGCCAGGCGGGACGGAGGCGAAGTAATGCCGAGGTTCGCCCTGGCCTATCCGTATTTCATCATCATGATATGCCTGGTGGTGGCCGTGGTCGGCGTGACCACGGTCGCGCGCATGCCCGTGGACCTGTTTCCGCAGATCAAGATTCCTGTCGTTGTGGTCGCAACTTTTTATTCTGGTATGCCCCCGCAGCAAATCGAGGCGGACATCACCAACACTTTCGAACGATTCTTCACGCTGGCGAGCAATTTCGATCACATCGAATCGCGATCGCTGACCGGCGTAAGCCTGATCAAGATTTATTTCAAGCCGGGGACGAATGCCAACGCGGCGCTGAGCAACGTCGCGAATCTGGCGATGGCGGACCTCCGGCGATTACCGCCGGGCACGCTGCCGCCGGTCGTTCTGAAGTTCGATGCTTCAAGCCTGCCTGTCTGCCTGATCACGCTAAAGGGCGAAGGCCTGAACGAAACAGAATTGAAAGATCTGGCGCAATTCCAGGTGAGAAACCAGGTGGCCAATGTGAGGGGTGCGTCGGTGCCGCAGCCTTTCGGGGGAACCTACCGGCAGATTCAGGTGTATGTGGATCCCACCAAGCTCGAGGCATACCAGCTCAGCCTGATGGACGTGGTTACCGCCGTTAACAACTCCAACCTAATTCTTCCTGCCGGCGACGTGCGAATCGGCAATCGCGATTACAACATTTACGCCAATAGCCAGGTGCCCACCCCCAACGACGCAAATCAGATCCCATTGAAATCCGTGGGCCTCGGATCGGTCCTGGTCGCCGATATCGGAAAAGCAGAAGATGCCGGCGCGATCCAGACCAACATCGTGCGCATAGACGGTCAGCGGTCCGTTTACATTCCGATTCTGAAGCAGGGCGGAGGCAGCAACACCATCGCGATCGTGAACGGCGTGAAGGAAGCCACAAAACACCTGGTGGATATTCCCGATGTCTTGAAAACTGCGGTCGTGTTTGATCAATCCATTTTCGTGAAAACCGCGCTGCGGAATCTGGTGAAAGAAGGCGGCATTGGCCTGATTCTGACCGGATTGATGATTCTGCTTTTTCTGGGCAGCCCGCGAGCCACGTTTGCCGTTCTGCTCTCCATACCGCTCTCCGCGCTGGCATGTTTGCTGGTGGTCAACGGAATGGGCGGTTCGATCAACACCATGCTTTTGGGCGGCCTGGCTCTGGCTCTGTCGCGATTGATTGATAACTCCGTCGTGGTGCTCGAAAACATTTTCCGGTTCATGGAGCAAGGAGCTTCGCCGCGCGAGGCTGCGGAAAAGGGCGGGATGGAGATCTCACTCGCAGTGCTTGCGGCAACCTGCACGACGTCGATCGTGTTTTTCCCTGTGACGCTCTTTTACGGCGTCAGCCGCTATCTGTTTACCGACCTTGCGCTCGGCGTGGTGCTCTCTATTTTTGCCTCCTATGTCTTCGCGCTGACGGTAGTGCCGCTCTACTGCGCGCAATTCATCCAGTTGGATACGCACGGCGAGGAAGTGCACGAAAATCCCCGCGGCCCGCTCGCGCACCTGGTGCATCGCTTCAACGCTTCCTTCCAAAGAATGCTGGAACGCTACGAGAAGGCTGTGACCCGAGTGCTCGATAAACCGGGAATGACAGTGCTGTACATCCTCGGAGGAATTGCGCTGGCCACGGTGATTGCATTTCCCTTCGTGGGACGCGCGTATTTCCCGCGCACTGACCCGGGGCAGTTTGTGATCAATGTCAAAGCCCCGACCGGGACGCGTTTGGAAGTGACCGACAAATATATCGCGCGAGTGGAGGAGGAAGTGCGCGCGGTGATTCCGCGAAGCGACCTGGAGATGATCGTCTCGAACATCGGCATTACGCCGGATATTTCCGCGATTTATACCAGCAATTCCGCGATGCACACCGCGTTCGTGCAGATCAATCTGAAAGAAGGCCATGCCGTTGGGAGCTACGAATACATGGAACGCCTGCGGCGAAAACTGGCGGCCGATCTGCCGGAGCTGAGCCTTTATTTCCAGACCGGTGGACTGGTGGATTCCGTCGTCAACCAGGGCCTGCCGGCTCCACTGGACATCCAGGTGAGCGACAACGACATGAACGAAGGGTATGCGATTGCCCGCGACGTTGCGCTGCAACTGAAGGGCTCGAAGCGGGTGAGCGATGTGCTGATCCCCCAGGACATCGATTATCCCGGCCTGGAATTGAACATCGATCGCGAACAGGCCAGTTTGCTGGGTTTGAGCCCGAAAGACGTGGTGAACAACGTGATCACCGCGCTGACCTCCGACGGCATGATCGCGCCGAGTTACTGGATCGATCCGAAAAACGGGAACAACTACATGCTCACCGTGCAGTACGCGAACGAAAAGATTGCCTCGATGACCATGTCTGATTTCCGGAATATTCCGCTGCGGGCAAACACTTCCGCGAAGTACACGCCGCTGCAATCGGTGGCACGAATCGATCCCATCAACACGCCGACCGAAGTGGATCATTACCAGATTCGCCGGGTGATCGACGTCTACGTCATGCCGAAGAGCGAGGACCTCAGCGGTGTGAACGCCGAAGTGACACAAATGCTGAAGGGGCTTACGCTGCCGCGAAACGCCCGCGTGCGTGTGCAGGGAGCCGTGGTCGGGATGAGCCAGTCGTTCACGCGCTTCGGTGTGGGGCTCCTGCTCTCCGTCATCCTTGTGTACCTGATTTTGATGGCGCAATTCCGCTCGTTCATCGAGCCGTTCATCATCCTGACGGCAATTCCCCCGGGGCTGGCGGGCGCGCTGGTGTTTCTGTGGATGACGCACACCACTCTGAACATCATGTCGTTGATGGGAGTGATCATGATGACCGGGATCGTTGTGTCCAACAGCATTCTGATTGTGGAGTTTTCGGGAATCCTGCAGGAACGGGGGATGAACGTGAAAGCCGCTGTCGTGGAAGCGTGCAAGGTGAGACTCCGGCCGATCTTGATGACCTCGCTGGCAACGCTGCTGGCTTTGCTGCCGATGGCGCTGGGATTGGAAGCGGGCAGCGAGCAATACGCACCGCTAGCGCGCGCCATGATCGGCGGGCTAGGTGCGTCGCTCATTTTGACCGTGTTCCTGGTTCCGGCGGTGTATCTGGTGATTCACGGAAAGAAACACGCGGCGCAGGAGGCGTTGTGAAGTGGGCCTGCGCTGGCGGCGATTATGAATCTTGGATTGCTCTGAAGATGCGAGCGAATCAGTTTGCTGACGGCCGCTGCGGCGCCGTGGGAGAAGCGTAATGCCGAAGTTTGCGCTGGCGTATCCTTATTTCATCATCATGATTTGCCTGGTAGTCGCCGTGGTGGGCGTCACCACGGTGGTCCGTATGCCGGTGGATTTGTTTCCGCAGATCAATATTCCTGTGGTGGTGGTGGCGACATTTTATTCAGGCATGCCACCGCAGCAGATTGAAGCGGATATCACCAACACGTTTGAGCGATTTTTCACGCTGGCGAGCAATTTCGATCACATCGAATCGCGGTCCCTAACCGGCGTTAGCCTGATCAAAATCTATTTTCAGCCCGGAACGGATCCCAACGCCGCGTTGAGCAACATCGCGAACCTCGCCATGGCGGACTTGCGGCGGCTTCCACCAGGAACGCTGCCGCCGGTGGTGTTGAAATTCGACGCTTCGAGCCTGCCGGTCTGCCTGTTGACGCTGAAAGGGCAGGGCCTGAACGAAACGCAATTAAAGGATTTGGCGCAGTTTCAGGTAAGAAACCAGGTGGCGAATGTGCCGGGCGCGTCCGTCCCGCAGCCATTCGGAGGTACCTACCGGCAGATTCAGGTTTTCGTGGATCCCGTGAAACTCGAGGCGCACCAACTGAGCCTGATGGACGTGGTAACTGCGGTAAACAGCTCGAATCTGATTTTGCCGGCGGGCGATGTGCGCATCGGCAATCGCGATTACAACATTTATGCCAACAGCCAGGTGCCGCGCGCGGAGGAAATTAATCAGGTTCCGTTGAAGAGCGTGGGCCTCGGCTCGGTGCTGGTCGCTGACGTGGGCAGGGCGGAAGACGCGGGCGCAATTCAGACCAACATCGTGAGAATTGATGGGCAGAAATCCGTCTACATCCCGATTCTGAAGCAGGGTGGAGACAGCAACACCATCGCCATCGTCAGCGGCGTGAAGGAAGCGATTAAGGATTTGGTGGACATTCCGGTGACTTTGAAGACCGCGGTGGTGTTCGACCAGTCCGTCTTCGTGAAAACCGCGGTCAAAAATTTGTTGAAAGAGGGCGGCATCGGGCTGGTCCTGACCGCGTTGATGATTCTGTTATTCCTGGGCAGCCCGCGGGCTACGTTCGCGGTGTTGCTCTCGATTCCACTTTCCGCGCTGACGTGTTTCCTGGTGATGAGCGGGATGGGCGGGTCGATCAACACGATGCTGTTGGGCGGGCTGGCTCTTGCTTTCTCGCGCCTGATTGACGATTCGGTGGTGGTTCTCGAAAACATTTTTCGGTTCATGGAAAATGGCGCGCCGCCTCGTGAAGCCGCGGAAAAAGGAGGGATGGAAGTCGCGCTGGCGGTGCTGGCAGCGACCTCAACGACGTCGATTGTGTTTTTCCCGGTTACTTTCTTCTATGGCGTTAGCAAGTATCTGTTCACGGACCTGGCGCTGGGCGTGGTGCTCTCCATTTTTGCGTCGTACATCTTCGCGATGACCGTGGTTCCGCTCTACTGCGCATATTTTATCCGCCTGGATTCGCATGCGGCCCATGGCGAACAGGACGCACATGAGAAACCACAGGGTCTGTTGGCAAAACTGGTGTACGCCTTCAACGAAAAGTTTCACCAACTGCTCAGCTTCTACGAAAAGTGGGTCACTCGGGCTTTGGTGCGGCCCGGCCGGACCGCCCTGTTCATTCTGGGTGGCATCGTGCTGCTCATCGCGGGTGTTTTCCCGTTTGTGGGGAGAGCGTACTTCCCGCGAACGGATCCGGGGCAGTTTGTGATCAACCTGAAAATGCCCACAGGCACACGCCTCGAAATCTCCGACAAGTACGTGGCGGACGTGGAGCAGAAAATTCGCTCGGTCATTCCGAAAAGCGATCTGGACATGATCGTGTCCAACATCGGCATCACGCCGGACCTCTCGGCGATCTATACCAGCAATTCCGCGATGCACACCGCATTCGTGCAGGTCAGCCTGAAAGAAGAGCATGAAGTGGGGAGCTACGAATATATGGAGCGGGTGCGGCGGAAACTGGCCGAAGACCTGCCGGAGGTGAGCGCCTACTTCCAGGCCGGAGGCCTGGTGGATTCGGTGGTGAACCAGGGCCTGCCCGCGCCGCTGGATATTCAAGTAAGCGACAATAATCTGAATGAAGGAAATGACATCGCGCGGCAGTTGGCGCTGCAGCTTAAGGGGTCAAAGCTGGTGAGCGACGTGCTGATCCCCCAGGACATTGATTATCCGGGGCTGGAGCTGAATATCGACCGCAAGCAGGCCAGCCTGCTCGGGTTGACGCCCCGCGATGTGGTGGACAACGTCATCACCGCGCTGACCTCGAACGGAATGATCGCTCCCAGTTACTGGATCGATCCGAAGACTGGAAACAACTACATGCTTACGGTGCAATATTCCAACAACAAAGTAGGTTCAATGACCATGTCCGACTTCCGCAATATTCCCCTGAGGGCGGCAACGTCCGCGAAGTACACACCGCTGCAATCGGTGGCCAAAATCGAGCCAATCAACACCCCGACTGAGGTAGATCATTACATGATCCGTCGCGTAATGGACGTATATGTGATGCCAAGAAGCGAGGATTTGAGCGGTGTGAACGCGGAAGTGAATCAGATCGTGAAGGGGTTGAAGCTGCCGAAGAATGCTCTGGTGCGCGTGCAGGGCGCGGTGGTCGGGATGAACGAATCCTTTTTCCGTTTCGGCGTCGGGCTGGTGCTGTCGGTCATTTTGGTTTACCTGATCCTGATGGCGCAGTTCCGCTCGTTCATTGATCCGTTCATTATTCTGACGGCGATTCCTCCCGGGATTGCGGGGGTGGTGGCGTTCCTGTTCCTCACGCACACGACGTTGAACATTATGTCGCTGATGGGCGTGATTATGATGACGGGAATCGTGGTGTCCAACAGCATCCTGATCGTGGAGTTTTCGGGAATATTGCATGAACGCGGAATGGGTTTGCAGCAGGCGGTGGTGGAAGCGTGCAAAGTGAGGCTGCGGCCGATTTTGATGACATCGCTAGCGACATTGTTGGGGCTGATTCCGATGGCGCTCGGCGTGGAAGCGGGAAGCGAACAGTATGCGCCGCTGGCCCGCGCGGTGATCGGGGGATTGGGAGTCTCCGTGGTCGTGACGGTCTTTCTGGTACCGGCCGTATACCTGGTGATTCACGGAAGAAAACGAGTTGAGACGGCGGAGGTGGCATCGTGAGGGCGGCAATGCGCATGGGGCTGATCGTCGCTCTGGTGGGAACGTACGTGGCGGCGCAAGAGCAGCACGACGTTCCGGGAACAACCCCGTCGTCGGCGGGCGCCGATGAAAAGTTGCTCACGATTCAAGAGGCCGAAGCCATCGGCGTGGGAAACAACCCGCAAATTACCCTCGGAAAATTGCGCGCACTGCAGGCCCGCGAGTTTGTCCGTGAGGCGCGATCGGCGCTGATGCCCGATGTGAATTTAAGCGTAACCGGCGTGGATTCCAATCCGGGCTCGAGAATTGCGGCGGGCTACCTCACAAATCCGATTCTGTTTCCCCGAGCCGCGGCAGGCGCGACGGTCAATCAATTGATTACGGACTTTGGGCGGACGACCAATCTGGTTTCCAGTTCACAGTTCCACGCCAAAGCCGAAGACCAGAATGCGCTTGCGACGCTGCAGGATATTATTCTTGCCGTGGATGAGGCGTTCTACAACATGCTCGAAACTCACGCGTTGTTACAAGTGGCAGAGGATACCGTCAAGACGCGCCAGACACTGGTGGATCAAGTACAGGCGCTGACCGACGCCAAACTTCGCTCGGACTTGGATCTGAGCTTCAGCAAGGTAGACCTGGCGCGCTCGAAGCTCCTGTTGCTCGAATCAAATAACAACTACGAAGCCTCGCTCTCCACCCTTTCCGCGATTCTTGGTTACCCTGATCGCCAAAATTTCAAGCCGGTTGAGCCGGAGCAGCAGACCTCGGCGCCGCCCCTGCTGGATGCCACTCAACTGATTCAGAAAGCCATGCAACAACGGCCGGAAATCCAGGCGATGCAGAATGAAGTGACCGCTGCGGGAAAATTTGGCCGTGCCGAACACGATCTCTGGTGGCCGACGGTAAATGCCAGCGGCGTGGTGGGCCAGGCCCCTGCGCGCGACGACCGCATCCCGAGCTGGTATGGCGGCGTAGGCGTGAGCATCAACATTCCCGTCTTCAACGGCTTCCTGTTTAATGCGCGCGCCAAAAGCGCCGACCTGGAAACGGAAATGAAGCGCAAGAAGCTGCAGGATATGGAGGACAACCTGGCGCGGGATGTGCGCAACAGCTGGCTGGACACGCAAAAAGCGTACGCGCGGCTGACGGTGACGCAGCAACTTCGGGAACAGGCGAACCTGGCACTGGAGTTGGCGCAGGCTCGTTACAAATTAGGCTTGAGCTCAATTGTGGAATTCAGCCAGGCGGAACTTCAGAAGACCGACGCCGATCTCCAGGACACCGATGCGAAATATCAGTACCGGGTGACGCAGATCGTGCTTGCCTATCAGATGGGCGAGCGGCGCTAGGCACGGCAAGCGTTCGCCGAAGAATTCAGTTAGCAAATTCTGTTTGATATCCCTCCCTAATTGGCCTGGACGAAGGCTGCCTCGGAGCCACTCTTTGCGCAGTCGATCAACTTTGGAGTCCATCCGACCCCGAAGTTTTGTGGTTTTTTCGCATGGGTGGGCAGGTCCGTGACAAATCGTAAGATGATGTAAATACAAGAGATAGGTAGCCACTCAAAGCGATTGTTACAGACTATTCATATTGGATTGATATAGCCGTAAGAGTCCCCACATACCTTCCCAAACGGGGTGGTACGCATTTCCCGGATTTGTGTTCGAAATCTGCTGCAAAAAAAAAAGAGAGAGGCAATGAGAAAACTCGCATCACTCGCACTATCGCTGTTCCTGCTTACTGGAACGGCATTCGCTGATTCACCAAAAGACTCGCCGAAGGATGCACCAAAGGAAACGGCGGCAAAGCCCGCGAAAGCCGCGGCGGCAAATGCAGCAACCAAGACCAACGCGGAACTCGCGGCGCAAATGGAAGAGTTGCGCCAGGCCCTCCAGGCGCAGCAGGAACAACTTCAGATGCTGAAGGAAGAACTGGCCAAGCGGGATCGCCAGATCGATGAAGCGCGGGAAGCAGCGGCGTCTGCCAACGCTCGCGCGGCTGAAGCAAATACAAAGGCAGTGGAAGCAGTGACGACCTCGACGGAAGTGAAATCGACGGCGACGGCGCTCAACGCAACCGTGTCCGACCTCAAAGTCAGCAATGAAGTGCTCAAAGACACAGTGGCCGGCGGCCAGGCCGCGGCCAATAAGGCAACGGAAGAAGGGCCCGTTTCCATCCGTTACAAGGGCATCACCATCACCCCGGGCGGTTTCATCGCGGCAGAAACAGTGTTCCGCACGCGCTCGGCACAATCGGATGTGAATACGCAGCCGTTCAGCGGAATTCCTTTCAACGGCAATCCGTTGGCCCATACCACGGAGTTCCAAGCCTCCGCCCGCCAGACGCGGGTTAGCGTCCTTGCGGAGACCAAGATTGCCAATGCAAAAGTAAGCGGATACGAGGAAGCGGATTTCCTGACTTCCTCCGTCAATTCCAACAACCGCCAGAGCAACAGTTACGCGCTTCGTCAAAGACAGCTTTGGGCGCAAGCGGCCCTCGAAAACGGATTCACTTTCACAGCCGGGCAGCAGTGGAGCTTGGCCACGGAAACGAGAAAGGGACTGCAGAACCGCACGGAAGCGTTGCCCATGACCATCGACGCGCAGTATACCGCCGGCTTCACCTGGGCGCGGCAGTATGGGTTCCGCGTAGTGAAAAACTTCGGAGATAAGTATGCTTTCGGCTTCTCCGTGGAGGAACCACAGACGACGATTGGCGGGCGCGGGTTCACGACCGTAACGGTCGGCGGCACGCCCGTGACTAACTTCTTCGTTAATGCGCCGGGCAACTCAGGTGGATTGCTTAACGCGTTTGACGCGACGGGCTACACACTCAACCAGCGGCCGGACTTCGTGTTCAAGGCCGCGGCCGATCCGGGATGGGGCCACTACGAAGTGTATTACGTTCTGCGGACGTTCCGTGATCGCGTTTATCCTTGTTTGACAGCCACCGTGGCCGCTCCCTGCCCAACCAATGGTGCGACGGCTCCTTCGACTGCCGGTGCATTTAACGATAGCCGCGTCGGTGGCGGCTTGGGCGTCAACGCCCGGGTGCCGCTCCTGCACAAGAAACTGGACGCTGGCATCCACTTCTTTGGGGGTGACGGCGTTGGACGGTACGGCTCGTCGCAGCTTTCCGACGTAACGGCGCGTCCCAACGGAACACTCGCTCTGATCCGCGGCGGCCAGGCCCTGGGTACTCTGGAATTCCATCCGAGTCCCAAGCTGGACGTTTATATGAACGCGGGCTGGGAATATGCCTTCCGTACCGCTTATCTCAACGCAGCCGGCACCGGCGGCGTTGGCTATGGCTCGCAGCTCTTCAACAACTCTGGTTGCAACGTGGAAGCAAC
>WNFR01007026.1_pt1 | contig 11469 bp, 20 predicted proteins | sample 5400221 | NCBI WGS metagenome assembly WNFR01 (sample SAMN13153357, study PRJNA577476) | soil metagenome | isolation source: 40 cm soil under Madrone tree | place: USA:California | collected 2016-06-14 | reverse complement strand
TCGCTGCGCATATGTGCCTACAGAGGGCAAAGGCAGAGGAGGAGCCCCCATGAGAATGGAGTCGGAAGAGCTCAGTGCGGAAACGGCGTCGACAGATGCCTGTGCTTCAGGTTCGCTCGACTCACGGAGCCTGGGAGGTTCAAAGTTGGCTGGAGAGAGAACTGTACGAGACCCAAAGAAATCTCACCAGTTGTGCTTGCTGCCTGCTAGGCTTCATGACGGATGCAAATGTAAAAGGGCGGTGTCGAGAAATCGACAACTACGATGTTGTTGTCGCGTCACGCGTCACGAGTGACATGTACAGAAGTCGTGTGCCGATTGCCTTGGACACATGTCCCATGACACACGAGTTCGATTTAGGGATTTGACGGACACTAGGAGTATTGTTGTCGCCGTTGATCGCAATAGTAGGTTGGATAGTATGGTACTACATAAGACACCAGCGTGGAGGTATAGTACCTACGTGCCGTGGCCGCAGCGACTCAGAGACTCCGAGTCGCTTGCCTAGCGGTAGGCAGAACTAGGGCTTTCTATGTCTAAGTATGCATAGTTGGTGCATGGCAAGTCGGCTGGTGCCAGGTGGAAGACTAGGTTACTAGCATTACCGGCATGACTAGACCTAGCCATCCCAGTAAGTGAATGCGTCGCGATCGAGTTGGGATGGCGTGTTGAAATGGATCTCAGATATAGGCATAAAATTTGATGTAGAGGATGAGGCAAAGGCCACATGGAGTTCTTTTAGCTCCTGTAGGGGCCATCTACCGAAACACCTTCGGTCTCCAGCCGCAGAAGGGAGACCTGCATGAGCTGTTCTCAAACTTTTCAGTCTCTCGGTTTTGGGGAACAAGAAAAAAACATACTCGGTCCATGGGAAGTATGTGCAGCACCTCATGCTCTTTTATGAGCAAGGGAGTCACTGCAGCGTGAGAGATAATGCTTGAAGGCTCGATGACAACAAGTGGTGCAAGCTCCCTTCTACACAAGAAGCCACCAGCGAAGTCAAATCTTCGGTACATCTGGTCCAAATCGCTGAGCTCCGGTCGAAGAGAATGATAAGGTTGCACACAGACATAGAGCACTGGATGAAGGGGACTGCTGTCATAAAGACGAGCGTGGTGTGTGGGAGCAAGTGAATGGAGGAAAATATGTATGATCTGGCCTGGCTCTGGCTGGCTTGGCGCCCTGGATGTGTCTGATTGGAAACGTCTGAAAAGGATATGGCTGTTACGCCTTCGACAGCTCATTGTCGAATATTGAACCCCTCTGAGCGAGAATTTGTCGAGGAATTTAACCTCAGGATTTGTTGCTGGACCACATAGACCGGTGGCCTCCCCGGTAGCTTGTTGTTTGCGCTTCAAGAACGTAACAAATGGAGTTAGTATAGAATGAGGGAGTCTTGATTCATGTAAGTGCTTTCCATCATACACCAAATTGGGTTCTTGCTGCGTGAGACGCACAGCATCCACCATATGGGCCAAACGTGTCCCACGGACATCTTCGGCACGGATATCTTCGTATACCTCAACAAGGTTACCAACGTGTGACCGCACTTCACTGTCGTCCGAGAGCAGCGCTTGGAAGTTGGCCTCTCTTACAGAACTATGCATAAACGTCGACTCGAGTTCACCTGATCAAGATAATGATGAGGCATGTGAGAAGATATTGAGTCAGATATCGCGTCACAGACCTAACTTCATGTTGTGGTTCTTGCTCTGCATAGAGTGGATATATCGCTCATAGAACGCAGCTCCATGTGTGTGTGCCGGCCCAAAACCCCTGAGCATGTCGCCGTAGTGCAAAGAAGCGTGATGGATTGGCTTCACCTTCACGAGCTTGTACAGCGATTTGAATCGAGTCACGTAGCGGAAGATGTAGAATTCATATAGTTCAATCTCTTTCCTAGATATCGAACGCAAGTTCGCAATCTGAACGGCGCGTACTAGGTCCATGAAGTTTTCCAGAATGTCTCTCTGGTATTGAGGTGCATCGTCACCCCCCCAAAGTCTGATTAAGGTAATCGGGAGGTGGACTGTGCAAATTACTCTCCAGTTGTTTGCGCTCAGCTTGCCCCGCGCCGCGGTACCCCAATTACGAGGAACGTCCGTAACCCAAGATGGAATCTCAGTCAACTTCATGTCTGCCCAGACGACTTCCATGACGTCCTTTCCGAGGATTGCGCCAGTGGTGGGAGGAACCTTGGCGTTCTGCGGGGGATTCTCTGCAGCAAGGCCATTTTTCTCGACCTGAATGAGAATAAGAACTACTGCCCTACCCACTCAACTACACACGTACCCAAGCAGCTGCCGCAGTGTACAACTCCGACTTTGTTTTAAGCTTATTTAATTCTTCCGTAGTTATACCGCAGTAATCCCGACAGATAAACTGAAGAATGACTTTTTTGGCCCTCAAAACAGTGGTCCGGGTGGCGCGGTTAGTGAGCTGTTCAATACATTTGCTCATGGCAGTTTCTTCGTCCGTCGAGGGGACTCTATCGTCGCTAAGAGTGTGAGTTGATACAACCTAGAGGAAACATCAGTTTGACCAAAAGGTGTAGACATGCTAGTGACGTACTGAGTCATCTGTGGCGACGCTCCGCTCATATACGCTTTCAGAATCGCTGCCTTCACCACCAGTTTGAGGAGTTGAAGGGACCAAAGGAATGGTGGGATGTGGCACCTCGGCAGTGGGGATACTTGGCGGTTGGATCTTGTCCAGTGAAACTGTACGAAACTGAGTCCGATTTTTGAATTTTATCTTCCTTAATAAATTTGGAATAACCTACCCAATCAACAATTGAGTCCAGTAGTTGCGACTTATTACCGGCACGGCGCAAGTTGTGGTCGTTGCAGATGTGCCAGAGAATAGCACGCGTGCACCCCTTGCCAGTGCTGAGTTGTTTCCGAAGTTCTTCGTGGTCCTGAGTAGCACGTATAATATCATACCACGCATTCATGTCGGAATTGGGGGGCCTTGGAATAGGAATAGCACCTGCAGATTGCGATCCATCGCCACTGGGAGCAGAGACATCGATCCCCCAAACTTGCCGACAGTGAGTCTGGAAAATTCCGGTCTCGAAGAGATGCATAGGCTCGATGGCTGTAAAGAGGACCGGATTCCAATACGGAAGTTTGAGAAGCGGTGACCACCTGATGCCATCTTTTCTGAAAATGGCCTCTTGTTCTTTGGGACTGTCCGCATCTCGCCAGTGCTCCGCGATCTGGATTTGCTGAGCAACATCTCGCTCCGGCCAGGTGCGTTTGTCAAGGTTTTCGATATCTTGAATCCTGAGATTGCAACAAGTACAAAAGTAGGTTGCCGTTGGGCTTGCGAATCCGCCGGCCTGACGTGCAGCCAGCATATCGGAGACAACAGGAACAAGTATAGCGCGAACTCGGCAGCCTTGGCCATGCCTTGCCGTTCGAGAATACCACACACCGGGATCGAAGAATTCAAGTAAGACATCGATGAGAAGTTCAAGACAGTGGTTAGTGTCGGAGAGCGAGGGCTTCTTCGGCCCAGGAATTATGCCAGCGAGAAACATATTTTCTGGGCGATATCGCAGGTGAGGCGGAAGGTTGAGCAGGATCAACCAAATAGCGGTCGATGAGACAGTTTGCTTGGCTTCCTTCATGTGATAAGGGTTGAAACTATCCATCGAGAATGAGAACGCTAGACGTGTTTCATCTGCTGGCCCTGGGAGGAACGATTCACTTTTTTTGAGGAGAATCCTGCACAGATGTCGGCCATCCCACATGTCCTCCATATACTCCTTTCGAGGTCTCCGAAACGCTTTGAAAACCTGTTCCTCGATAACAGGTCGGGAAAGCAGCCGTCCGACCCATTGCTTCAGATCTTGTGCTTCGTATTTGAGGCGAGGAACGACATGGGCATAAGAGTTGCCGTTGACAATGTCGTCAAACAAGGGCTGACCGCAGGGAGGGCCGTTGCGAACCCGGCGGTACGTGCAGTGAGCTGGCGCAGATGATTTTAGATTGTCAAGAGAAGCTGCCTCAATATGGTGTTCCGAGTTGTCGAAAGGTATGGGTGCCTTCCTCTTATTGGTCTTTATGACCGAATGCGGGTAGAGGGAGTAGCATGAAGGGCAACAGACGTAGCTGTGAGTAACGGGATCGAAATCATACATGGAAAGGAGTGTTCTTGGATCCTTCTTTACTTCGTTTGCTAAGTCACGGAGGGGTTTGAATGCGGTGCTACTCAAAATGCTTCTCATTCCGGCCAATAGAAGAGCTACGCCACGACGTGGGACGTTGTATAGAACGTACATCGCCAAAGTCGTCACGTAGATGGCAAAAAGTGTTTTGTTTTCTGGGTGCCTCGTTGCAAAGTATTTTTCTAGAGTATGATCGGCGACAGTACGCAACGGATACGCGGATAAATGGACGCACCTGTATTGACAACACTGAGAGCTCCTTTGTGGCGACGCACACTCCGTTGTCCTGACCATTCGACCCCCTTCAAAGTATTTATCCTGGCCAGCTCTCGGAAAAGTCGATCCTCCGTATCCTGTTTCGCATCGCTGGGTTCCATCGATTCAACCGTGTTCAGGATGTCGCAGAGACGATTTTCGTACGCTAAATAGACTTGATTCTTGGATACAAGTTTTAATGCATATAATCCAGCGTTAGGACGCTTAAGCTGGTCCGGGCTTTGCCTTTGATAAGGGCCGCTGGCGATGGGGTCATTGACGAAGTCCAGAGACTCAACATTGGGCATCCATGAGGAAGATTTTGTGAGCTCAGCATTTAGATGAGACAGGGTGTTCATAAGGGTACCAGAGCAGAATTTGGAAACTAAGAAAAAAAAGAGTGTATGAGAGGGATGAAGGATGCTCCGCAGCAAATTGCTGAACCAGCTGAATTATTGTTGAACAAGACCCACTATACTCCCAAATGGCTAGAGCGTGATGTCCAATCAGCATGCGTAGACGACTGGATGTAATGCTTAGGTACGACGCTGAAGAGGTAACCCATTGTGCGATTCCCAGTAAATGGCTCGAGGGTGTCATCTAAGAAACCCGTGAATCCCCAGCCATATTAGTACTAATTCCGGATGTCAAGGGACGCACCAGGTATGCCTATTGTGCTCTCAGAAAGGCTTCGAAGTGATGCCCTGTCCTACGAGTCGGTCTGTGCCAGGCACAATTGTACTGGGCCATTGTTCGCCATTTTCTGTATTACAGTATGCCGCCGGCTTTAGGTACAGCGGTGAATATGTAAGGCCGCGGCCCGTGGCCGTTCCGTTCAGACTCTATCGGAGCAAGGCTCAGAGCCGTTACTACTGAATCATCCTCACCAGTGAGGCTTTCGGTCAATTGTCCAATTCGACTATACAAAGGACTTTATTACTTGTGGTTCAAGTCTTAAGAAAAATGGATACAATCTTCCTCGGCAACACTGGTACCTTGGTCTCAATCGATTCCGGTGTAACGGTAAGTAAAGCCATGAAGTGGAAATAATGGCATTATTGTCTTTTTCCCACGACCTTGATATATATTTGAGCCCCGAGTTTCAAACAGCTGTAGCTCATTCAATTCAACACGTACTGCCAAGCGCTTTTAAATATGAACTATCGTAACTATAAGCTTGGTTCTGGCAAATTTTAGAGCCTTGAACCGAAGAATTGACGAAGTCGATTTTTGGTGCCCCCAGTGCATCTTTGTCAGCCATCTGATGGTCTCTGCACTCGAGGAACAGCACCGATCGACGCTGGCTTTGCTTTGGTACATTGTATGACTTATATCTAGGTGTCTATGTCGTTTTCTTTACTTGTAATGCCATGGTTATTGTTTACGAGTCTGATTCTGTCATATTCTCGCATCTTTCGACTCCAATCCTTCATTGGATGGCTCCAGCACTTCAACAATACCGCCGGTCAGCCCCAGCTTTGTTTTAATGAGGATTCTATCACTAATTTAGGTGTTCACACTGTATTTGACATCTTTGCGCGCACTGATTGTCTTTTACAAGTCAGCCTATGCATACATGTTTGTTACTACAACCATTCCCTCTTATTCTCCTTCGTCTCCACTGGAACCGAAAAAGACCCCTGACATGGTCACATATGGTATGTAGTATGTATAGATATGTGTGGGCAGCAATAAAGTGCGGTGTGGAGTGGTCGCGTGTCGCGTGGGTCGCACGGGTCGCATGGCCATTCCGGGTTGAGTCGGCGAGCGGGCGGCCGGGGAAGAGTTATACAAGCCCATTCCCATGCCCTGCTCCTGCGAACCTTGGCCGGTGAAGGCGTAGACAGTTGTCGATTGTGCCACCTCCGCAGTGCCTTCGAGGACTTTTTCTCCGCGGTGGTTGATAGTGGTAACGCCGACGACAAAGTTGCCGTCGCGCATAGCGGTGTGTTGGATCTTGAACCGACAATATTGACATCGTAGCTGTGGACACAAGTATGTTCACAATCGACTATCAGGAATATAACTCACTTGAACACGCGATCCGGAACGCCCTTAGCTACGACAATCTCCACATACCGTCTAGTAGCGGCGCTAGTGAACATGCCGTGCGTAATGGTGCCTGGCAACGATGCGAAGGCGGCAAAGTAGGGGTTCGTATGAATGGGGTTAAAGTCCCCGGAGACCTTTGAATAGGGCTCGTTTGTAGAGGGTGCACGATAAAGGGAAGGATTCGAATCGGAAGTAAGGTGATATTCGGTGGTGAGGATCATTAGGGAGAAGGCATGGACAACTGCGTTACAAAGGACACGCACCCTTCTGACCCACACGAGTAGCAAGCGCATCTTTGAGGCTGCAGGCAATCGCGGCTGATGTGACCCTGCGATAATAAAAGTGACCGGGTTTAGTACTTGCCAAGTCAAACTCGAAAAGGGGGAAAGAATAAGTATTCACAACGGCAGAGAAATTGTAACACATCGAACCTTGCCCACAATTACATGACAGATGGCCCACCACTGTACGTGTAACTTTGAAATAAACGGAAAACAAAAAAAAAGTATCAGCAGAGCAATAGGACTCGGACACGACGTGTGGGAGAGCACACCATGTCTTTTGACTGCCTCCGTCTGCCTCAGGGCACACACGCGTAATGTGGCCCATTTTGCCACAGCGATACCATTCCGTGCCAGAATAACCTCCTCCAAAGCCGCCGGTGCTGTCGTAAAATGATTCGGGGTAACCACGCGACTGCAGGATCCGCAAATAGCACACAAGGGGAGGGGGGAATAGTACTGAAGTAACAAAAAAACGTGAAACACGGACGGACTCGGAGGAAACACAACGCACAATGTGACCCTCCCGCCCACAGAGATAGCGGGATTTCGGCTTTTGCACCATCGTGCAGCCACGCGATACGTGACCTCCCATACCGACTGTACCATCGTCATGTACACCCAAGCGGACTCACAGTTATATCTAATAAGGGGACGCACAAAAGAGAAAAGGCACGCGAGTCGTGCGAGGCAGCGGCGAACTTGAGTAGCGTATTGCACAGGATCGGAATCGGGTACGGGTGAGCCTCCAATTTGCAAGGCCACGCAGGGAGCTGTGAGCAGGTCGACCTGCTCTTCGAGTTTGTTGCGACCTGAGATGGTTTCCGAATTGCGAGACTGGCCACCAGGCCGATATGTGCGCTCGTTGCCTCAAGTTTATCGCGTCACGTTCGCAGTCACACTCACCCACTCATCCAAATCAAGTCCAACGCTTTACTCTTTGTGCGTAGAACGACCTTCTCATCGGCAGTATCCTAACCCTCAAAAGACAATGCCTTTGAACATTCTTGACTTCCTCTACCAATCGTGGATATGGCTGGCCGGCATAGTAAGTTTCGACAATATAATGCGTCTGGTGAGTCTCCGCGCCCTTTCCTTTCGTGTGTTTACCGACTTGATTTCCCGGGGGAATGAAGGCAGTCGTAATACGGGCCCTCTTTCCCGAGAATGGTGGCGTGGAAGTTGAGATGCGTGGGGTGGACGAGCGGGGCAACCCGACATACATTCGCTTCGCCGCCTGGGCGGGTCAAGCGCCGCCTAGAGCATGAGGGGAGGAGGGCAGAGGCGAAAATCTAGCCTGAGGCTAGGTAGATCCATAATTCACGTCGTTATACCATCTATGTCATCCACCACTCACTTTTATTTCGTTTGGCTGTGAGAAACGCTAAAAACAAAATGAACGGCTCATTGGTGTCGCTATTCGCATCTGCATTTTCACATAAAGGTCCATACTGGCCGATACGCATAGATAATCATTTCTGCTTCCGCAAAGCACAGATGCAGATCTAGAACTGTTTGAGGTCCAGTCACGTGGATGCGTAGACGCGTGTTCTTATCGGACCTGAAGCCCCACGCAGGATGGGGTAAAAATACCATATAACTAACAAATGCTCGAGGATTGTCAAAGAAAATCACAAGCCTCAAGGAAATAAAACTCACAGTGAATACCCTGTTGAAGCGCGGTTTCCCATATAACATCGCACACCCATATATCGCGGATGGGGTTGACCCGTCCTTGGTCTGAGCTGTTGCATCTGCGCCATGGTCGAGAAGCAATTGAGCAACTTCCAACATATCAAAATACGAACTTGATGTCCGATGCAATGGGGTCGGCTTACATCATAAGAAAAGAAGATACAACCACAGACTTGTCATCGCATGGTTCCCATTCATCTGAACCGTCTATTATCTGTTGAGGTTTCAGTAGATTAAACAAGCGACTCTCCTCATGCAACTCAAACGACATTGTGCCCATATGTAGCTTTCTTCATTTCTATACTTACACAACAACAACGCTACGCCTTCTCAAGAGGCAGATAGAGATGCACCTACCCATGCCGTGACGACCCCATGTGAGCCAAACGACTTGGAGAGAGGTCGGAGGGGGAAAAACGCTACCTGTTCACCACCCTTTCTACCTTCCCAATGTTGATACCTTAGGGCGGTAAGCCCTCGCTTCTCAGCGGCGACCCGTTCGTTCTCCTCGAGGGACTGGCGAACTGCTCGAGCAGCAATCTGTGTGTATTTGTTGTACCCGTTAAGATACAATCAATCAATGGCAGAAGTAGAGCTTTTGAGAAGGGCACGATACGTGAAGAATTGTTGCCAGGTGGCAGCCGACATTGCTGAACTGATATGAAGGGAAGAGAAAAGAAGTGTCGAGAGTAGTGTCCAACAAATTCCAACTGTGCGTGCCGCGCTGGCAGTCTGCAGGCAAGCATTTTCGATACGTGTTTGACAAACAGAATGAGCAGCGTCAGACGGCATGACAAGGTAGCCGCTGGAACAATTTGGGAAATTGAAACACCTTGTGCATCAGGACGACGACCTACTTTGTTGGTCTTGAAATGTAACAGCCTAAGGGCTTGAATGTTGAGGGGCGTACCGATGTTGCGTGGCGGCGGTTAGGCTGGTTGTCCTTGTCAGAAGGGCGTGTAAAAGAAGGGAAAGGGGGGGGAAGTGTGTGTGCCGCGCCGAGTGGTCGCATGTACTTCGCATGTGGCCCTGTTTTCGCGCGCCATCCCTTATATGACATAAACTTACCTGTGGCGAACGACCGCCTATGCTCGAGCGTCGCGAGAGGAGGTGCCACATAGTGAGTCGGACTTGAGGTGTCCCGGAGCTCAGGTGCCTGTGCACTTTGCACCGTGCCAAAGGCTTCCAGTGTAAGCCAAACAGATGCGGTGACACCGAAAGTCACCCGCATGCTGCACCCATATCGCCTACTGAGGACATCGCCATTCCATCATTTCCGTAAAGGCTCCCAGATAGGACTAACACCCATGTGGGAGGCAGTGCGATCCCAAGCGGGGTCCTGCTCATCACGGCCGATTACAGAGGTATTCACCTCAAGGGCCCACTGGGTCTTTTCACGAGAATGACGAAATGAAACTTGCAGATCGGCTTGCCATCGCCCTTACCCTGGCGCCTTCCATCGCACCACCTCCTGGGCGCAGACCGCCAGTGGACGGCGAGGCCAGGAGTGGACATGAGTAAAAAGGCGGTGCGACCCGGACGTCGACACGGACCAAGGTGTCCCTCTGCTCGGGCACCAGCTACGCTCTGTGTCGTGCCAAGGGCCTCCGGCGCAGGCTACAGCCTCATCGCTGCGCATATGTGCCTACAGAGGGCAAAGGCAGAGGAGGAGCCCCCATGAGAATGGAGTCGGAAGAGCTCAGTGCGGAAACGGCGTCGACAGATGCCTGTGCTTCAGGTTCGCTCGCACCACGGAGCCTGGAAGGTTCAAAGTTGGCTGGAGAGAGAACTGTACGGGACCCAAAGAAATCTCACCAGTTGTGCTTGCTTCCTGCTAGGCTTCATGACGGATGCAGACAACAAACAGACAGGGGGGATGTAGAAGGGCGGTGTCGAGAAGTCAACGACCACGAGCACGAGTTGTCAACTTTGCGTCACGCGTCACAAGTGACATGTACAGATGAATCCACGGTTTACAACGGACGAGAAGCAGAAGGTGGCACTTTGGCAACCAGTTTAAAGTCGTGTCTGAAGAATATGTCCGGAATGGACGACAGTGGTGGAATCCGGGAGCGCAGAGTTCCCAACGTCACGGTGGCTCATCACAATCATACTGTCGGCTCATATTACAATCGCAACTGTATCTGTGACTGGCAGAACAGACTACTATTATTTACGGAAAGCTGGACGTCGTGACTCGATGCCTCCTCTTCGGTGAGTACAAATAGGACGTTTCACGTTGCGGTTTTTTGCCAATTTTCTGGTCGGTTTTTCAGGACGCTTTTTGGAGCTGGCAACTTCCGGTTGCCAAAAATCGACCTCCGTTTTTTGAGATGTGAAAGGAGCTCCAGAGCTGCTTTTGCATCGCTTTTTGGCCGTTTTTTGCCTCTCTGTTTTTGACCTCCTGCTTGTCAAATATTTAAATTATTATCATAATAAAAATAAAAAATTTTATTGCAAGCCTCCAACTGAGTTCGACACCGGCAGTCCCTCATCGGCCTCATCCATCGCACACACACAGTCCCTTGTCGCACGCTTATGGCAAAGGCCAGTAACTCCAAGAAAACCCCCTCGGAACAAAGCCAAACTGTTGGAAAAAAGAAGATTCCAAAGTCTGCCGAGTCAAAGCCAAAACAGCTAGAATGGGGCAGTAATCCGGCATGGATCCAACGTGCCATCGAGTATCTCACATGCGACGTGAAATTCCATCTTCGACTGAGCCCAAACACCGTGGGTCCTCCATGTTTGAACTCCCATCGCTGTCAGAGTTCAGGTCAGCGATTGCACGACGACGTAGCTCTTGCAGCTTTCTTGCATAATTGAAGGCACCTCGAAGAAGCCACTGTCGAATTGGAAGTGTGGGCATAGCCAGTGAGGGTGCCGGGTGCGTATCGTGCAATAGACGACTTAGAAGGCTACCACACAATTACCATATACTCTGTATATTTAATAGACCATATAACCTCTGTGGAAGTATCTATAACATAAAGACAGAGGACGTGTTGAGCACGTTGA
>WNFR01023455.1_pt1 | contig 11470 bp, 9 predicted proteins | sample 5400221 | NCBI WGS metagenome assembly WNFR01 (sample SAMN13153357, study PRJNA577476) | soil metagenome | isolation source: 40 cm soil under Madrone tree | place: USA:California | collected 2016-06-14 | reverse complement strand
GCCGATTCTGCCAGATAAGGTAAGCTGGAATGCCCAGCGCGACGATGAAAACACCAATCAAGGAATCCCTGGGCTTCTCAACAACCGATCCCCACACGATCCACAGATGAGCAAGAATAAAAAGGAGGGGTACGATCGGATAGCCCCAAAGTTTGTAGGGTCGCTTCAGCTCCGGCCGTTTCCATCGCAACACGATGACAGACCCGACCGTGAGCGCGGAGAATAGTGTGATGATGACGCTGACGTAGGTGAAGAGGGTGCCGAAGGTCCCCGTTAGAATCAGCAGGCACGCCCAGATCGCCTGAAGGAGGATGGCGCTGGTCGGCGTGCCGAAGGTCGGATGAACGCCGGCAAGACGCTTAAAGAAAACCCCATCGCGCGCCATGGCGTAGTAAATCCGCGGCCCGATCATGGTCACAACATTCAATGCGCCGAGGATCGAGACGGTGATGATCGCAGTAATCCACGCCGATGTTTGGTAGCCGAACAGAGCCGTCGTTGCGACTTCGGACACTCTGAGCGCCCCTTTCATTTCGGTCACGGGCACGCCGTAGATGTAAACGACGTTGACGGCCAGGTACAGTGCAATCACGATCAGATTCGCCCATAACAAAGCGCGCGGCAAGTTTCTTTCCGGTTCTTTGACCTCGCCGGCGATATAGATCACGGCATTCCAACCGGAGTAGGCGAAAATCGCTGGGATAAAGGCTGCGGCAAAAACGCTAAAGTTCCCGATCTTATGCCAATCGAATAACGGACTGAAATGGCCCGCATCGCCTTTGCCGAATAAAACTCCTAAAAGGATTATTCCCAGGAGGGAGCCGATCTTCAACGTGGTCAAAATATTTTGCGTTGCCGTGCCAAGCCGGACGCCCAAACAATGCATGCCCGAAATCAGTAGGACGACAAGCATTGAGAATAAGGTGCCCACCGTAACGTTGATCGAGAGACCTAAAACCGTCGTCGCGAAGATTGCCTTTTCTGATCCAAGGATGGGGAAGAAAAATGACATGAATCCGTTAAAGCCGACGGCGAGGAATGCGATGGCGCCGGAGAAAGTTACCAGAAACGACGACCAGCCGGACATGAAGCCCATGAGCTTCCCGTAGGCTTCTCTGATGTAAATGTAGTCTCCCCCTGCATAGGGCAAACTCGCCGAAAGCTCGGCACAGCTCAGCGCTCCCGTCAAAGCCAGAAATCCGCCGAGAACCCAAACCAAAAGCACGCCTCCGGGTGTGGGGAGCGTCTCAGCAACAGCTCCGGTCGTAACAAAGATACCGATGCCGATCATGTCACCGGAAATCAGCATCACCGCATCGAACAATCCTATTTGTCGTTTAAGCTCTTGTTGCACCATGGCGACTACCATTAGCAGGGAGACGGAAGACAGGCAACTTGTCGGCGATTTTTCGGTGCTCGGCATTGTTTGAAAAAATTTCGTTACACCCACCAGCAGCCCTACTATCATTCTGAGCCGAAGGCGAAGAATCTCACGAGCAAAACCTTTGTCGCGTTGGGGGGAACGATTCGAAGGAGATCTCAGAAGCGGTGTGATTCCACCGCACGTCCGGCCTCTGATAACGGGATCGCTTCGCTCCACTGATCCAGCGGGACTGCAACCCGAAAGTCCGTTGGCAACATCGCGTCGCAATCCCCATTCGGGTAAACCAAAATTCCCCCGAATGGGGATTGACGTCGCTGGCACCATGGCGGTTAGAATCAGCGGCTGATGATCCTCTGTCCATCAACAACTGAACGTGAAGCAGATGTTTCCAGGAGTAAAAAATAAAATGGAGGTGCGCTCATGAAAAAGAGTCTGTTTGTCTCTATCCTCGTGGTCCTCATAGGAGGATTTCTTGCTTCGTCGCTAGTAGCCGATGATAATCACGATCGTAAGCATGATAATATCTTGGTGAAATTCAAGGGAGGAATCGGAGTTATCCCCATCTCGAACGTAGTCGTGGACGCGACCACGGGCGCTATTACGGTCAACCGAAACATGGTCCGTGGCGTCAATTCTCCCGGTCAGATCTGGAGGATCAAGGACTTGGAGGCAAAGATAAAAGATAATGGGGACATCAAGGTCGAAGGGAAGGGGCTTGTCTTGGCTGGCGGCAATGGTATCGGAAGGCCACCCACTGGCACTAGTGTGTTTGCCACGCTGATTTGTGAAGCCGCGGCTCCGTTTATAGAGCACAGCAGCACCCTCGCCGGTGTCCCGCTTGAGGCTGACGGCGACTTCAAGATCGACGACGTGCTGGTGCCGATACCACCGACGGATTGCGCGAGCCCCGTGCTCCTGATTCGCAGCGCGAACGGCGGGAACTGGTTCGCGGCCGGTATTCCCGACCTCGATGATCACGATCGGCATTAGTCTCTTCCTGCCAGTTCACGCGTTCCAACTCGCGTGAGCTGGCAGGTAATCCACCCTCCGCGTTAGATCCCAAACAATCTCTTAGAGATTTATCCCACGGTATTTTTCCACCGAAATCCTTCGGCAAATCCCGGGGCTCGAACAAAACCCCGCATCTCTTGGACAAAGCCTCGAGCTTGAAATCCTCAACCGCCACATCGACTCCTATGTACATGCACCAATAGTCCTCCAATTCTCTGTGCGCCGAGAATGGCGTTGAATAACGATCCGTGATAGGGAGGCCGTGAACTGGTAACAAGGAAGAAACGGATGAACTGGAAAGAACCCGATATGTTCGAGACCGGTATTCATGGCAACAAGCCTTTCGAGATCCGTGTTCCGTCGCTCGTCGTCACACGCGGTGAGAACGATCGCCTTAACTTTCTTGCTGCGACGTGACGCATGCCGGCCGGCTGGGACTGATATTTGTTCCCTGGCGGCAAATCTTTGGACGAGGAGTGACAGTTATGACCTTAGGAAAAATACTCTTAGTCTTCGCCCTACTAATACCTCTGGATCTCGCCATCGGTTCGGGGCACGGATGGGCTGCCGCTCTTCCAAAATCCACCGAAGAGATGCTCAAGAAGCTCAAACTTGATCCCAACATTCTTTCCAACATCGATAAGGAACTCGAAGTGCCCAAGGGCTGGCTCGATGGCGCCAAGCGCGAAGGCAAGTTACGCATCTACCACACGATGGACCCGCCCCAAGCAGAGATTATGTTTCGCCCCTTTAAGGAGCGTTTTCCCTTTGTGCCCATCGAGTACTCCCGCGCAAGCCATGAGGATCGAGCCATCCGGACCTTGGTTGCCTTCAAAAACAAGCGCATTGTAACCGACATCATTACGGGACTCGGCGGCAGTTTCTTTCTCTACAAGGAAGCCCAAGCCCTCGAGGACATGCGTAACATACCCAACTTGAAGAATAATCCCGGAGATACAGTTGATCCGGAAGGCCTCTGGGTCGGCATGCACATGCGTTACTGGTGCATGGCCTATAACACGCGACGTCTAAAGAAAGAAGAAATGCCCAGGCGCTGGGACGATCTGCTTACCAATGCAAAGTTTCGTAACGGCAACCTCGCGATTGGCAATCGGCCTCAACTGTGGGCTTTGGCTCTCTGGAAAGCCAACGGCGAGAAATGGGCCAGAGATTTTCTCGCCAAGCTGTTTACAGAAGTGAAACCACAACTACGCCGCGAAGGGATGAACGCGAACCTGGAACTTTTGGCCGCCGGCGAGTTTGACGCGACCATTCCGGCAGCAGAGTATCGCAGCTATCAGAAAACTTTGGACGGCGCGCCGGTGAGTTATCACTGTCCTGAGCCCGTACCGGTCGCCGTCTCGGAGATGGGCATTCTTAAAGGCGCGCCAAACCTCAACGCCGCCCGTCTTTTTGTCAACTGGTTTCTCAGCATGGAGGGTCAAATCGCCCAATATGTTGGCGACTATGCCCCGCCGGTTCATAAAAACCTGCAGCGTAAGGAACTCGTGCCTTTCGCCGATCAGATTGTGGGGAAAAAAGACGCTTTCAGGAATCCGGGTGTAGAGTTAGAGATCCAACCCAAGCTATTGGCCTACTGGGATGAACTATGGCTGCGCGGCGGGGGCAAAACGCGAGGTCGGTGAGCTATGCGGGTCGTGTCGCGTCCCCTCGTTTGGCACTCGGGAATTTTTCTTCTCGTTCTCGGGTTGGTTCTTGTTCCGCTTTTTTTTCTCATCTTGGGAAGCTTCAGCACCGCGCGGTTGCCCGGCGATTTCTCCCTCGACGCCATGAGCTGGGTCAATTACGTCAAGGTCTATTCTGACCCAGGTACATATGAACTATTCACAAACACGTTAATTTACGCGGGAGGGAGCTCGCTCCTCGGAATCAGCCTGGCTGTAACTTTGGCGTGGCTGGTTGAGCGGACCAACTTACCGGTAAAGCTCTGGATTTACGCCGGTGTGCCCATGACCTTGGCGGCTCCCGGCATGCTCCAGGCGATGGCCTAGGTCCTTCTTTTGAGTCCGAGAATCGGCCTCATCAATAGGTCGCTGCAAGATCTCTTCAGTCTCGAACAACCTCCCATCAATATATACAGCCTCGGCGGCATGGTTTTTCTCGAAGGGCTTCGTCTTGTTCCCACAGCGTTTCTAATGCTGGTGCCCCTCATGCGCAATATGGACCCCACGTTGGAAGAGGCAGCGGCGGTTTCCGGAGCGCCACCGCTCTCCGCGGCGCGCAAAATCACCCTGCGTCTGCTAGCGCCGGGATTGGTAGCGGTGATGATCTATCAAGTAATGACCGCTTTGGAGGTATTCGAAATTCCCGGCATATTGGGTCTTCCTGCCGGAATCTACGTTTTCAGCACCAAGATCTACGCCATCGTTCGCAGCGCCACCTTTATGCCGGTCTATGGCCAGGCAAATGCGTTGGCTATGGTTTATCTGTTCATCGCGATCATAACAACGTATTTTTACGCACGCATGATCAGTCGAGCGGAAAAGTATACGATCATTACCGGCAAAGGATACCGCCCCCGGCAACTCGATCTCGGGAAATGGCGATATCCCGCCGTGATTCTGGTCTTTCTGTACCTGTTTCTCGCGATTCTCTTGCCCTTCGCCGTATTCGTCTACGCCTCTTTTCTGTCTTACATACAGACACCTTCGTTGGCAGCGTTCAAAGGCATGAGTTTGAAAAATTATCGCCTGCTCGCAGAATACGGAGAAGTGGGCGCCGCACTGAAAAACACGATCTTGATGGTCGCGGTTACGGCCACAGCAACGGTGGTTCTATCCTTCTTCGTGTCCCTGGTCGTCGTGCGCAGCAAATTCTGGGGGCGAAAACTGCTCGACCAATTGGCTTTTGTTCCTCACGCGATTCCAGGCATCGTCATGGGCATCGCGTTTTTTTGGGTGTTCTTAAAAATCGACTTCCTGCCGATTTACGGTACTGTGTGGGCGATGGCCATCGGCTTCACTGCCAGCTTTCTCGCTTATGGCACGCGCTCGATGAACGCCTCGCTTTTGCAAATTCACAAGGAGCTGGAAGAAGCCGCTTATGTCAGCGGCGCGCCGCCTTGGCGCACGCTTTGGCGTGTCTTTCTGCCGCTGATGCTGCCAACTTTTGTCGGCGTCTGGATCTGGGTTGTGCTGCATGCCGTGCGCATCGCCGGTATGCCACTGATGCTTTATGAAGGACCTCAGAATCAGGTGCTCTCTATCCTGATTTGGAACATGTGGGATGAAGGCTATGTGCCGGCGGTTGCGGCCATCGGAACTTTGTTGATGCTTACGCTTTTGCTTCTTACCCTCGCCGTCCGATATATCGGTTTTCGCCGACAGCTCGTGCAGGCACCGAACGTATGATCCGAATCGAGAACCTGCACGTGCACTATCAGACAGACCAAGGCCATGTGCACGCGGTCCGCGGCATCAGCCTGGAAGTGAAACTCGGACAATTCTACACATTGCTCGGGCCGAGTGGCTGCGGTAAGACCACGACCTTGCGTTCCGTCGCCGGCTTGGAGACCCCTGACGAAGGTGAGATCTTTGTCTTTCCTTTGCGTGAGAGGAAGCGCAAATTGGCTCAACACGAGCTTCGGAAGAAGGTCGACGAGGCGCTAACCCTGGTGCAGCTCGAGGGTCTTTCGGACCGCCCTGCGCCGTTTCTGAGTGGCGGCCAGCAGCAGCGGCTTGCTCTCGCCCGGGCGCTGGTTAAAGAACCTCGTGTCTTGCTGCTCGACGAGCCACTCAGCAATTTGGACGCGAAGCTCAGAGAAGAAACTCGACTTGAGCTGCGTGAGCTAGTGAAGCGGTTGGGTATCACAACTCTCTACGTCACTCACGACCAACTGGAAGCTTTGACCATGTCGGACGTGGTCACCGTTATGGACCAGGGGCGTATTGCCCAAAGCGGTACGCCGATGGAAATCTACCAGGCGCCGCAGGAGCGGTTCGTCGCCAACTTTATTGGTTTGACGAATTTTCTCGAGGGACGAGCGCTCACAGAACAAAACGAAGAGACACGACTAGGGGAGATTGAAACCGCTAGCGGGAAAATGCGTTGCGTTCTGCCCGACGGAACTGCGCCCGGCGATCACGTCGTCCTGGTTGTTCGGCCGGAAGATATTCACGTTGTCAGCGAAACCTGCGCAGAGCAAGAAAATGCGTCGGCAACAATCCAATACGGTGAAATTGTCTGTTTACAGCTCCCACCGGAGCGTTGTCGGGCTTTGCGAGCGTCATGATGCACCAGTGCCCGTTACCACAGGAGGTCCAACATGTTCCTCTCTTCGCTCTCTTTGCCGTTCAGCTGAGCTCAGATCGAAGCCTTCGCGCGCGAGATCAATATTATTCGATACTTATTCCGTATCCCGCCAAGAACCAAAGTTTTTTTGACAGCAAAACCAGGGGTAGTCTTGACACTGCTTCGTCTGCTGCAATACATTCTTCGCCGGTGAGGACGAGTAAGAATATGCTTTTCCCATTGCGACCCAAGAAGTTTTTGATGCACCCCATTTTCGGCCTCACACTTCTACCCCGGCCTTCCACCGTCATCTCCTTACTCCTACTCTTCGTCGTAACAGCGGGACCAAGTTTCGGCGGCACGGTCAAGTCACCCGAGGAGATTTGGAAGGAGCTGGAGAATCTCGCACCTGCGGAACGCGAAAAGAAGCTCGTCGAAGGGGCCAAAACCGAAAGTGAGATGGTCTGGTACACGAATAGCGGCATCGACAACGCGAGCCCATCTATCCGGCCCACGCCAAAAGCGCCTATTTTACGAACATGAACTACGCCTTTCGCGTTTTCGCGTTCAACCCCCGAAAGGTGGCCCGGAAGGATGTGCCGAAGAGCTGGGAAGAGCTGCTTCAGCCGCGTTGGAAAGGCGAAATTCTGTTCGACGAATCATCCTTGGAAGAAGTCATGGCCTTGCTCGCCGCATGGGGTCGGGAAAAGACCGTGAATTATTTTACGCGTCTCAGTCAGCAACGGCTTTTGATCCGCGTAGGCCGCGATACCACAACTCAAATGATGATGGCGGGCGAAGCTCCGTTGGCGGTCACAACGTACGCCTACAATAACGAGAACCTGCGGGCGACCAACGCGCCCGTTGACTGGGTCGCAGAAGATCTGATTCCCGCGCTGATGTATCCGCTGACTTTGGCGCGAAATGCTCCCCATCCATATTCGGCTGCTCTTTTCTATGATTTTCTCCTGTCGGAACCCGGTCAACAATTGATCGCCAAAGAAGGCCGGGTCGTTGCTCATCCCAAGGTCGAGCCGATTTACCCGCGCATGAAAGAGCTGCAAAACCTCTTAGGAACCTCCCGTGTTCAGCTCAATACCGTCGAGCAAAACCACAAATTCTACAAGGACGGGCTGCAAATTCTGGACGAGATTGTTTTGAAGCGAAAATAATGGAGGGCCGTGCGCAAGACGGTTGAACAAATTGCCATCGTTCTTTCATATCACGGGGCGTGAGAAGCTTAACGCAAACCTTGTTTGCACGCGAGATTCTTCGCCTTCGCAAAGCTCCGCTTAGAAGGGCATCCAAAAAACAAATGATTCCCGCGACTGGTAAAAGCCACAGCGTTTAGTTCTCAATTCACGGAGGTTCTAATCATGTTCGGAGCCGAAACCCTAGACCATATCGCCTTTCCCGTGCGTGACTTGCCGCGCGCGGAGAAATTTTACTTGGAAGTCGTCGGCCTTACGTTCCTGACGCAACGCAAGAACGCCGATGGTTCGCCGAGACACACTTATGTAAAGGCCGGCGAAAACATCATCGGTTTGAATCTACCTGGCGTCCAGACGGAGCCCTCGCCCAGCGAGGCGCCACGTTACGCCATCGCTATCGGTTCGGAGGTAAACTTTCACGCCATGGTCGAGCGCATCCAACAATCCGGCGTCGTCTGTGGGCCCATCCGTGAGCATTCGAGCGATTCGCCGTTCTTGCGCTCTTTTCGCTTTACGGATTTCGATAACAACCACGTGGAAATCTGCATGAACCGCCAGTCGCTGGGCGACATTTGTTTGAGCCATGTGGTATTGGAAACCACCGATCTGACGCGAGCGAAGCGATTTTACAGCGAAGCTCTCGGTCTCAACTTCCTAGGCGAAGATCAAGGGGAAACTTTTTTCCAGTTCCCCAATTACCAGTTATTGGGTGTTGCACCGGTAGCAGCGCTATCGGATCGGACGAAACGACATGGTCGCGCGGTTCACGTCGCCTTCAACGTAAGCCAGGAAGATTTCGATCGTATGGTGGAAATGATTCCCGCTCTTGGTGGGGCTAACCAAGGCGACATGCGCGCGGAGGACGGACTTCGGGCTCCCGGTGAACGGAGCATTTATTTCTCCGACCCCGACACCAATAAGCTTCAAATCACCGCCCATGGCGAAGAGGACTGGTCGCTTATTTCAAATGAAGAGAAGTGGAAACGCATTGTTGAGAATCGGGAAAAAGCGGGACGGGGTATCTCCCGCTTCGATCGCGGCGTCAAACCCACCTAATGAGTCTCCGGGAAATTCGAAGAGCGCGAGCTCGCTGTTTGTGTCGGGTAGTTATCGGATCGGCGAAGAGCGGCGCATGTAATGAACCAGGATAATGCCTAGTGATATGAACGTGATCCCCCAAGCAAACCAGTCGCCAAAGCGCACGTAAAGCGTTTCCCCCTCTAAAATTTGCACCCGAGTTTTCAGCACGGCAGGCGTGAATATCGGCAGTGCTTCGACCATCTCCCCCTTAGCGTTGATAAAACCGGTCACGCCGGTATTGGTGACTCGCAGCAAGCTACGCCGTGTTTCGATGGCGCGCCACTGGGCAAGGCGGGCATGTTGCCAGGGTGCCACCGTGTTACCATACCAGGCGTCATTGGTTAAATTCACCAATAGGTTGGCTTTCTTTTCGCGGACAAAGCCGCGGGACAATTCGGGTATCAGGTCTTCATAACAAATCAGCGGCGCGATTTTTATCCCGCCGGGCAAGTCTAACGTGCGCAGACTGTCCCCCGCGGTAAACCCTTCCACGAACGGCATGCCGGGCAATAATCCGAGCAAGCCAGAGAACGGAATGTATTCGCCGAAGGCGAGCAGGACCTGCTTATGGTATCGCCCCAAAACCCGTCCTTTTGGATCCGTCAGAAAAGCGGTATTAAAGGCCCTCAAATCGGGGCCTTTGGGATTTCCGCGATAACTCCTGGTGCCGAAGATAAAGTAGGCATCCTTGAGCCGAAGCGACTCGACAAACTGTGGCGGCAGCGCCTGGAGGTTTTCTGGCAGCCATTCCTCGATGGCTGATTCGGGCCAAATGACGACTTGCACGCCGTCAATTTCCTGAGTGAGTTTCGTATGGGCGTCTAGATTAACATTCATCTGCTTCGGATCCCATTTCATGCCCACTCCGATGTTCCCCTGCACGGCAGCAACAGTTAATTGGGGCGCTGTATTCATTTGCGTCGTGACTTGTTTCAGCCTCACGAGACCGTAAGTCAGATTGGCAATAAGACACACCGTGAAAAGCGCTGCGGGAGTCCACCTCGCCTTTGTACCCGGCGTCGCTTTGAACAGAGCACCCGCAACAATCGCGTTGAACCACATGAGCAGGAAACTCGCGCCATAAGGCCCGGCAAGGTCGGCTGTTTGAATGAACCAGGAAAAAGAATTTTGCGTGTTCGCCAGGTGCCACGGAAACAAAAGAGGAAATAAGAATTCTATGGAAACCCAAAATAGCGCGGGAAAAATTTGCCAGGGTCCGAAGCCGACGCCGCGCACCAAGAAAGCAAAGATTGCCATCTGAATTCCCTGCAGCGTAGCGTAGATAAAAAAAACGACAGTGCTGATGGGATAGTGAAATCCGCCAAACACGTTGATCGTGTAAACGAGCCAGTGAAAGCCCACCAGGTGCGCAATGAAGCCCACGAGCCAACCATAGAAGGCCGCTTGGCGTAGACCCTTCGCTTGGTCAACGGCCCAGAAGAGTGGCACGAAGGCCACCCAAGCCAAAGGAAATAGACTCGGCGTAAACAATGCTTGACATATGATATAAACAAACCTCGTTGGATTTCCTCAGGAGAAGATCCCGGCTGAAACAATTGTAAAAAAAATATCACGAACCGAACGCAAAAATATAGACGGCTAAGAATCCTTTGGAGTCCGGGCATGACGAAGAATTGCCGCAAGATATTTTTTTCGATTGTCGCTGTTGCGCTGATCGCTTTCTTATCCGGTCCTGTGTTGGCAGCCTCCATTTTCGGCGATGAGTGGGAAAAATTCTTCGAAGAAAAGGTATCGTTCGGCGGATTCGCCGAGAACGTTAGTGGATTATCGGTCAGTCACGGCAGCCGTTTTTTCAACACTTCGAACCGTTTCGTCATGGAAAGATTTACCATCCAGCCCGAATTTAACGTCGAAATGACGGATTGGGCAAAATTTTTTATCTCCTGGCGTTTCGTCAAGGAGCCGCGTTATAGCGCGGAGACCAAAAGCCGCGAGGCAAGTGTCTCCTATTTTCCTCCCCAGCCTGTCAGGCCGTTAAGGGTCACCTTCTATGACGAGTACAGTCCTGTACCATGGGAAGCCGTTTTGGACGCTTCCCCGACGGACCGTTTGAAATTAAGAATCGGACGGCAATTTATTTCCTGGGGGGAAACCGACGGTTTCCGGTTGCTCGATGTCATCAACCCCCAAGACCTCAGGTTCGCTCCGCCCGCGGCGCCAAATCTTTTCAACCTCGACGAGTCCCGCATACCCTCCTGGGGATTAAGAGCGCTTTACACGATTCGACCCGTAAGCAACACGATCTTTGAGTTTTTCGCGCTTCCTGGCTCCTTAGATGCAGCGGAACAAAGAGTCGATGAATTCATGGGCAGCAACGATACAACGGATCGGAAAGTCAGATTCGGACTATGGTCTGCCCATCCTGAAACCCGATTGGTGATTGCCGGAAATAATGCCTTCGGCAATTTGTTCGCAAATCCTTTGAATCCAGCCCGTTGTGTCGGCGCGGGCTGCTTAGTCATTCCCAGTACGACCCGGGAGCTGCCGGATGCGAGTGATAGCTGGAAGGTCG
>WNFR01007448.1_pt1 | contig 11471 bp, 11 predicted proteins | sample 5400221 | NCBI WGS metagenome assembly WNFR01 (sample SAMN13153357, study PRJNA577476) | soil metagenome | isolation source: 40 cm soil under Madrone tree | place: USA:California | collected 2016-06-14 | reverse complement strand
GACCGAACAATTCCGCGGCGGATAACACGACCAGGTTCGCCGCCGGGAAACAAAATCCGCGCGCGAGCGTGCCGAGCACGAGATCGGTATCTTCCAGCGCGCTCGGGTCGATGATTTCGCGGAAGCGCTCGATCTCGCCTTCCGTCTGAAAATAAATGACGATCCGCGCTTTGCTCGCGCGCCAATCGTTCAGGCGATTGACGAGTTGGTTGCGCTTCGCTTCCGCGAGAATGAAATCGCCCACCGCAAACTCGCCGACGCCGCAATCCTGAAACGCGCCGCTGAAATCTTCGGCGCCGCCTTCGATCCAGCTTTCGCTGATTAGGACTTCAGCGCCGGAATCTTCTGAATTCGCGCAGCGATTCAATGGTATCGCCAAAGAACTCGAGACGCACAGGCAACGACGCCTGCCACGAATAAAGATCGACAATTCCGCCGCGAACGGCGAACTGGCCGCGGGTAGTGACCTGGGCGACACGCTCATAACCGGCGTCGGTGAGTTTTTGGAGAACGCTTTCCATCGGCGTGGAATTTGCGCGCTGCAGTTGGAGCGACGCCGATATCAGCTCGCCGCGCTTGGGCGCGGGTTGATTGAGGCTGGCGCGCGTGGCGACGATGACGCGAGGTCCCGCTTCGCGTTCAATCAGCGAAAGAAGGGCGAGACGCTCAGCCGCAATTTCCGGATCGGGCAAAATGTTTTCGACAGCGGAGAGTTCGGCTTCCGGAAGAAATAACGCGTCTGGAAACCAGTTCAGCAAAGTCTCGTAAAGCGAATCCTGCGCGCGAACAGTGGGACAAAGCACCCAAATCGTCCTGTCGATGTTGCGCGCGATGGTGGCGACAAGGAATGCCTGCGCCGGCTCGATGACGTGAGAAAACTTTACCGGCGAGCGCGCTCTTCCGATCTGCTGGAGCTTCTCTGCGATCGGTTCCGATCGGGCGACGAGGCTGAGCAGCTCGTCAGATATCGATTTTTGCACGGCGAACGTTCGCCGAGATTGACCCAAGCTTCAAAAGTTTGCGTTGTAGCCACGGCCCTGTGGGCCGTCGAGGCGCGCCACAGGCCCGTGGCTAGAGCGTCAATTTGTGATCGTGACTGGCGTTCCGGTGGAGACCGATTTAAAAAAGTTTTGGGCCATAAACTCCGGCATTCGAATACAGCCATGCGATGCCGGATATCCCGGCAAATAGCCCGCGTGCATACCGGTACCGCCCACGATGCGCATAAAATAGGGCATGGACGCGCCTTTGAAATGCGAGCCCGGCGGCCTTTTGTCGTCGACCGACACGTTCGGCTTCACGACGTTGCCGGCGTCATCGACGAAATCGCCGTACTTGGTCGAGACATGGTCCTTATCCTTTTGGATAACGGAAAAAGTACCGGTTGGCGTCTTCAATCCTTCGCGGCCGGTGGAAAGTTGCGAGATGCCGACGAGCATTCCGTTTTTGTAAAAAAAGGCGCGCTGCTCGGTTAAACTGATTTTCACAGAAGGCTTGCCGCCAATATGATCGCCATCCCAATACGAGACGGTGTCCTGCGGCGCGCCGGCGGTCGGAGCATTTCCGTAAACTCCGCCCAGATACTGTGTTTGGCCCGAGTACCGAACGTCTTCCTCGCATCCGGTGCTGAAAATCGTCAAGGCGGCGAGAAGTGATAAGGAGAGAAGTTGATAAAATGAGCGAAGCATAAAAAATTCTCGGACGAACCTTCTACTGGCGACTTGTGCAAAGTCAAGGGACGCGGGCAACGAAAAGCGGCCCAAGAAGTGCGCCTCGACGCGCGGCTGCGCGGCTTGAATTGTGCTTCGTTTAGGCCAGACTTCCGCGGCCGTTTTGTCATGCCTACTTACGAATATCACTGCGCAAAGTGTGATCAGAGTTTCGAAGCGTTTCAGTCGATGCGCGACGAATCGTACCGAGAATGTCCGAAAGAGCTTTGCCGTTTGCCGAAATGGGGTCACGGAAAAGTGAAACGACTTCTTGGCACCGGAGCGGGACTCATTTTCAAGGGTTCCGGTTTCTACACTACGGATTATCGGAGTAACGCCTACCGGGAAGCCGCCAAGAAAGAAGCACCGGCCGTGTCGGGCTCGGCGGGAGAGAAATCGGCAGTCGGAAAAGAGACGAGTGGAAAGTCCGCGGCGGAAAGATCGACAACTGCTCCTCCAAGCACGCCAAAGAAGGAATCGGCCGCATGACCAAACTCATTTGTCCAGAGTGCCGGCACGAAAACGAGCCGGAGCGTATTTATTGTCACAACTGCGGGGCGCGTCTGGATCGCTCAGGCCTGGCCGCTGCAGACAAACCGGCGCAGGAAGGCGCGACGCAGGCGTATCAGCGGCTGCGCAAAATGTTCGACCCGCAACGCGGAAAGTTGCGGAGGACATTTTTTAACGCTTCCAAACTGATCCTGGCGGCCTGCGCGACGGCGGCGATCGTAGAGATGATTTCGCCGCCGGAGGTCCTGCCTCCGGCTAACACGGTTGGGCTTTCGACGCAGATCAATTTCGAATTGGAGAATGCGATCCTTTATCACCGGCCGCCGCAACTTCAGTACACCCAGGACCAGGTGAACGCTTATTTTGGCTTCGCACTCAAAAGCAAACAGAAGTCGCTGGACAAGCCGCTGATTACTTTCAAACGCGCTTTTGTCGCATTTCGTGAAGGCGCATGCGACGTCACAGTGGAACGCTCGCTGTATGGCTACTCACTCTATAGCCGCGCGTCGTATCGAGTGGCAGTGAATGAGGGAAAAATTGCCGCGTCGAATAACGGCGGTTGGATTGGCCGGCTTCCGATTTATCCGCAGCTCATGCAGGTCGCGGACATTATCTTTGCCGATCTCTGGTCGGCTCTTGATCGCGAACGTAAATTAGTCGCGAAAATGGCGGGAATCGAATTGCACGACGGCAGCGTCATCCTGGCAACGCCCTCGCAGTAAAAAAAATGTGACCGGCGAGCCCGCCCAATCTCCGTTGGGCCCGCCGGTCAACCAACCGAATATCGACAGTCGATTTCCGTTAATAACGGAGATCAGCTATCATCGATTAGACGCCGCAAAGAGCCCAGAGTTTCGCTTTTTTTCGTCGAGAAATAAGATTTTGACGCGTTTTCGGCTCGCCCGACGCAGAATCTCGCTGCTAATAATCGGCAATTATTCTCGCAATGAGATTGTCGATCCTGGCGCTCGTGTTCGCCTGTCTTACAAACGCCGCGCAAAACGGCGTTGCCGCGGAGCGGAGCGTCAGCCCTTCCCGGCAATTCGTCATTTACGGTGCCGATACTTCGTTGCGCGGCGCCATTTCTGAACTTGCCGAACAGACGAAGACAAACTTGCTCGCGCTGTTGCGGCGAACTGATGATTGGAAAACGCCGATCATTATTAGTTTGCAATGGCCGCAGGCGAATCTGCCGGAGATTCCGCCGGCCGCGTTGCACTTCAGTCAGACCGGCTCCGGTTTGAAACTGCAACTCGATCTCATAGTTGCCCGCCAGCTCGATCGCGCCGCAGTCGAACGTGAATTGTTGCGGACGATTCTGCTGGAAATAATTTATCGGAACGAAACTGGAATTGCCGCAGGCGAGGCCTACGTCGAGCCGCCGGATTGGTTGATCGATGGCATACTCGCGCTCACGCCCGGCCGCGATCGCACACCGTTGATCGAAGCGCTTTCGCTCGCGGAAAGGAACGTGTCGCTGGAAGAATTTCTCCGGCAGCGGCCGGAATTGCTGGATTCACCGGCGCGATTTGTTTATCGCGCCTACTCGTTTGCGCTCGTGCGGTTGCTTGTCGATGAAGCGAATGGGCGCGCGCATCTGGCGCGGTACATTGGCAATCTTTCGCGCGCGTCCACCGATTCTCCGGCCGATTTAACAGCCCAGTTTCCGGAACTGGCTGGCGATGACGGGGAGAAAATTTGGAAAGCAACAATTGCCGGACTGCGCGTTGCCCAAAATAGTGAGCTGCTGACTTTTGCCGAAACCGAGAGAAAACTTGATCAATTGTTGCGCGGGAAATCGTCAGAGTCGTCAAAGCCCGGTGAGACTTTGCAGTTGGAAGATTTCCTGCGAGTGAAACCGTCCCGTGCGCAGGAGGCAACGCTTAAACAACTGAGTCAGGATTTGCTCTTGCTGGCAGCGCGAGCCAACCCGGTGATGCGACCGCTGGTGCAGGAATATCAGCAAATCGCGACGCAACTCGTGGCCGGAAAACATCGGAAACTGGTCGAGCGTCTTGCCCGGGTGAAAGCCACGCGCGCGAAAATGGCGGCGCGCATGAGCGACATCGACGATTACATGAACTGGTGCGAAGCCACGAAATTGAAAACACCAAGCGGAGCGTTCGCCGATTATCTCAGAGCAGCAGGTAGCGCGCGCGAGCTGAAACCGCGAAGGCAAGACGCGCTCTCGGTTTACCTCGACGCGCTCGAAGAACAATTTTGATTGTCGATGTTGCGCGACAGTTGCTCATTTCGCGGTTACTGATTATCATTGTTGGCGCGTTTTAAACGCGCGTTTCTATTAATGCAGAAAATTGGATTTTCCGAAGCGCTCGATTCGATCGTTGCCGCTGACCCGCGTTATCAGCGCGACGCTTACGTCTTTCTGCGCGATGCGCTTGATTTCACGACCAAGCAGCAAAAAAAAATAAAGGGCACGACGGTGCGCCACGTCGCCGGTCCGGAGTTACTGGATGGCGTCCGGCAGTACGCGCTTAAGGAATTCGGCCCAGTGGTGATCACGGTGTTTGACTCGTGGGGCATTCATTCGTGCGAAGATATCGGGCACATGGTCTTCAATTTGATCGGTGCCGGAATTTTCGGGAAGACCGAGGAAGATTCGATCGAAGATTTCAAGAACGTCTACGATTTCCAGGACGCGTTCGTGAAACCGTTCGCGCCGGTAAAAGCCATTGCATCGAAACCTCCGCCAAGTTTGCCCGCGCCGAAGTGCCTATGATCGGCGCGCCGTCGCGGTTGGCGCTTTTCTCTGCGATAATACTTAGCATGGTCAATTTGAATGCTTGCCATACTGACGACTCTGCGGTCATCACGTTTCCGCCGAGTTCGGCCAAGAAATGGGTTCTGCCCGACGGCCTTACTCTCATTGTCCAGGAGGACCACAGTGCGCCAGTGGCGAGTGTGCAGGCGTGGTGCGGCACAGGAAGCATCGATGAAGATGAGCGTCTTGGCGCGGGCTTGTCGCACATTCTCGAGCACATGCTCTTCAAAGGAACCAAAACGCAGTCGAGCAACGCGATCGCTCAAAAAATCCAGGATGTCGGCGGTTACATCAACGCTTACACATCATTCGACCGCACCGTTTTTTGGATCGACGTGCCGAAAGGCGGCGTGCCTACGGCGCTGGCGGTGTTGTCCGACGCGGTGATGAATTCGGCGTTGCCGCCGGACGAATACTTGAAAGAACAGGAAGTGATCCGCCGCGAGTTTGCCATGGGTTTCGATGATCCCGATCGCCAGGCAGGCCTCCTTCTTTTTGCGACTGCGTACCAGCGGCACCCATATCGGCTTCCGGTGATCGGGCAGATAGAAGTTTATAATCAGCTCACCCAGGAACAGGTGATGCAGTATTATAAATCGCGTTACGTTCCGAATAATCTCACCTTCATCGTGGTGGGAGATGTCGATGGGGAAAAAGTGCATCAGCAGCTCCTAGATTTCTTCAAGGCTTATCCGGAAAAATCGCTGAAGCCCGTCTTCATCCCCGAGGAACCGCCGCAACTCGGCCGCCGCGAAGTCCACAATGAATTTGCGACTGAACTCACGCGGCTTTCGCTTGCCTGGCACATTCCTGAAGTCTCGCATCCGGATGTGCCTGCGCTCGATTTGCTCTCGGCCATTTTAGGCGACGGCCGCAGCTCGCGTTTGTATCGGCGAGTGCGCGAAGAAGCCGGTCTGGCGTTTAGCGTCTCCGCGTTTTCCTACACACCTGGCGATCCCGGCTTGTTCGGAGCCGACGCGACTGTCGATCCCAAGAAACGTGACGCGGCGAGGCAATTGATTTTGCAAATCATCGATGAGGTGAAACAAGCCGGCGTGACGGCCGATGAATTAATGAAGGCGAAAAAAATGTCGCTCAGCCATCATCTCGATTCGCTCACTACCATGCGCGGGCAGGCTTCCGATCTCGGATCGAACTGGTTGTTGACGCGAAACTTGAATTTCAGCCGCGATTATCTCACTGCCGTTCAAAAAGTGACGCTGGACGACATTCGCCGGGTCGCCGCGAAATATTTGGTCGATCAAAATCTAACCGTCACCTCGCTCAATCCGAAAGGGTCGCTGGCGGCCAAAGACGAAAGTCCGAAAGTCTCCGCGGCGGCTGAGGTTCAAAAGTTCGAACTGGCCAATGGCTTGCGGCTTCTGGTGCGGGAAGATGCGCGCTTGCCGCTCGTTTCCGTGAGCTCCGTTTTTCGGAGCGGCCTGCTCGCCGAAACTCCGGAGACGAACGGAATCACGCGATTACTGGCGAGGACTCTCCTCAAAGGCACCAAAACTCGCACGGCTGAACAAATTGCCGACCAGATCGAAGCGGTCGGCGGCTCAATATCGAGCGATGCCGGCAACAACAGTCTGAGCGTGTCGGTTCATATCATGAAGCCGGATTTGAAACTTGGCGTCGAATTGCTTTCCGATGTTTTGCTGAATGCCACCATGCCGGAAAAGGCGGTCGCACGCGAAAAAGAAGTGCAGATCGCCGGCGTCAAACAGGAGGACGAACAGCTCATGACGGTCGCGCGCAATATTTTGCGGCAGGCGCTCTTCGATCATCATCCCTATGCGTTGCGCGCCAATGGCTCGGTCGATTCGGTCCAGCGGTTGACCCAAAAAGATCTGCTCGGGTTTCGCGATCGTTATCTCGTCGCCAAAAACGGCGTCATTTCCATTTTTGGAAACGTGCAGGCCGCGGAAGTGAAACAGCTTTTCGAAAAAGCGCTCGGCCCAATGAAACCCGGCGCGCTCGCGTTGACCGATGCGCGCGCCCCGGATCCGTTGAGCAAAGTCACGGAGGTGGAGAGCAAAAAAGAAAAAGCGCAAGGCGTCATGATGGTCGGCTATCGGGGCGTGGACGTCTTCAACGAAGATCGACATGCACTTGAGCTGATCGATGAAGCGAGCAGCGATCTTGGCTCGCGCTTTTTCATCCGTATTCGCGAGCAAATGGGTCTCGCCTATTACGTCGGCGCCAGCCAGATGCAGGGACTTGTGCCCGGACTGTTCGCGTTTTATCTCGGGACCGATCCGCAAAAGATCGCGCCGGTAAAAACGGCGTTGCTCGATGAGATCCGGAAATTGGCCAGCGAAGGCCTGACCAACGAAGAACTGTTGCGGGCCAAGAAAAAGTTGGTTGGACAACAGCAAATCGCGCTGCAAAGCAACGATTCGTTCGGTTACCAATGTGCGCTCGACGAGCTTTACGGGCTCGGCTTCGATCATTACAAATCGCTCGAGCGCGACGTCGAAGCCGTTAGCCTGGATGAAATCAAGCGCGTGGCCGCGAAGTATTTTCGCGATCAACCGTATGTTTTAGCGACCGTGCGACCGCCAGAGGGCGCCGCAGCTGCGAAACAGAAGTAGACTATGGCTGGCGAAAAAATGCAGACAACCCAGAGCGGCGAGCTTTCCCAGCGCTTCATCGAGTTTGTCATGATGCACGCGCAGAACGCGGCGCTTTTCCTGGGGCAAATTCCAAATCCGAAAACAGGCGAAGGGGAAGTGAACCTCGAGCTGGCCAAGATGTTCATCGATCAGCTGGCAATGATTCAGGAAAAGACGCGCGGCAATCTGACGAACGAAGAGGCCACGGTTTTGCGCAAAACGCTCTCCAATTTGCAAATGGTATATGTCGAAGTTGCGCGGCAATCGCCAACGGGGGCGGCGCCTTCAACTGCGCCGAAACCGGAAGAACCGGCGCCTTCACCGCAGGCATCGGCAAGTACTGCCGAGCCATCGCCGCCAATTGCTTCAACCGAATCGGAGTCGAAGAAAAAGTTCACCAAGAGTTACGGCCCATAGGTTTGTAGCTGCCGCCTTCACTGGCGGCAGAATTTGAGACCTGCCGCTGAGGACAGCGGCAGCTACAACATCGCCGGCGTGCAAATTTGACTACGTGCGCAAGTCCGCGAAAAAGATCCGAAAAGAGAAGAAGAAAATCGCCGATCTGAAGATCGTCACCGATCCGGCGGAAGCGGCTGAGGAAGCGGGTCTGCGTTATGTAAGCGACAATCAGCCCGGCTACACCCGCAAACCTAACGGCGACGATTTCGAATACTTCGACGCGGAAGGAAAACCGATTCGCGATGAGCAGCGGCTTTTGCGGATCAAGCGGCTGGCCATTCCGCCGGCCTGGACGGATATCTGGATTTGCCCGTCACCAAACTGTCACATTCAGGCAATCGGCCGCGACGCGCGGTCTCGCAAACAGTATCGCTACCACGATCGTTGGCGAGAAGCGCGCGATGAAAACAAGTACGATCGCATCGTGGTTTTTGGTGATGCGCTTCCGAAAATTCGCCGGCGCGTGAAGAAAGACCTGGCCTTGCCGGGTCTCTCTCGAAACAAAGTGCTGGCGACCATCGTGCAACTGCTCGAGCGCACCTTTATTCGCATTGGCAACGAAGAATACGCTCGCGACAACAAATCTTTCGGCCTAACGACCATGCAAGATCGACATGTTGACGTCAAAGGTTCGAAAATGCGTTTTCGTTTTCGGGGCAAAAGCGGTCGCTGCCACGACGTGGACGTGACCGATCGTCATATCGCGAAAATTGTGTCCAAGCTGCAGGATTTGCCAGGACAGGATTTGTTTCAGTATCTCGATGAAGACGGCGAAGTCCGCGATATCACTTCGCAGGATGTGAACGCTTACTTACGTGAAATCACCGGCGAAGATTTTACCGCCAAAGATTTCCGCACGTGGGCGGGAACGGTGCTGGCCGCAGTCGCGCTGAATGCCCAGGAAAAATTCGAGACCAAGAAGCAGGCGAAAGGAAACATTAAGAACGCGATCGGCGCGGTCGCCAAGATTCTCGGCAACACGCCGGCGATTTGCCGGAAATGTTATGTGCATCCGGCTGTGCTCGAGACGTATCTCAACGGAAATTCAATCGAAGGGTTGAAGCAGAAGACCGAAGAAGCGCTCGAAAAAGAAGATGTCGACCCGGCCGCCGTAGTCGCTCCGGCGGAGGAGGCTCTTCGCTCGGGCGAAGCCGCCATCTTAAAGTTTCTACAAGCGCGCTTGGCCAAGAAAGCCAGTTAATGTAAGCCCCTGTGAAGCCGAAACTAGATTACGAGAAGCTAAAGAGATCATTCGCGTTTTTGATCGAGCGGTACATGCCTACGGAGCTTATTACTCCTGAAGCGCATCCGGTTCGTGTACTTGAGCGCATGGAGAAAAAGCGCATGGAAGTAGCGCGCCGTGGGCTTTCTGTTGCTATTGCAGACATGGTCGAGGCCACACAAGATTTGTCGGCGTCCCAACTCCTGGATGCAGACGCCGAACTTGAAAGGCGCGATGCATATCCTCTTTCCTTTTTGCGCTCGCGTTTTACGAGGCGCCACAAGATCTAACCTGTCGTTAGTGGTTATCAGATAGCGGCTGAGACAGCCGCCTCTACAACGAAGCGAACGCGTGCTACGGCGTTCCTGGTCGCACAGTTGGACTTGGAGTCGGCTTTGCTTTGGTGCTCTTGCGCACGGTGATTGTGGCTTCGCCGGCGGCAGGGGTCGGCGATTTCTCCGGAGTTTTCTTTGTGCTCGGCCAGATTAAACGCCACGGCTGAGATTTTATCGTTTCGGTGAATTCTTTAATATTTTGGCCGGTGGGTCCGAGATCGTTGACGGTTGTTTTTAGTTTTTCCGACGACGTGCGCAGATTTTGAAGCGTGACCTCGATGTTGTTGTTTTCGGCCAGACTGTCGCTGATCTTCTCGATGTTAGTGAGCGAATGGGAAAGCGCGCCGTCGGGTGCGGTTAGATCGACAAGGTGTTCGCCGAAGGTTTTGAACTGGCCGAGAGCGAGGTTGAGTTCGGAATTTTCATCGGTGATGTGGTTAATATTCTGAGCCGTCTGTTGGAGTTCCTTCATCGTCGTAGTCGCTTCCGTCGCAACCGGCTTGATGATTTCCAGCATCTTGGCCGCTGCGGTGCCGAGATCGGGAGTGCGTTCGCCGGCGAACATCTCGCCATCGTGTGCGCGCCCGGAACTGTCGGTGCCCTGTGTAATGTCGATGGCCATGTCGCCGAGCAGTCCGAGCTGCATCAGGCGTGCACGCGCATCGCGATAAACCAGCGCGTTCTTGTCGACTTGAACATCCACCCGCGCTTCGAACATCGGTTTGCCATCGGACGGGGTGGGACTTGCCTTGGGTTCGGGCGGATGGATAGCGGCGGCGGCTTCTTGCGCGCGTTTGTCTTCTTCGCGCGAGACGGGCGAGAATAATTTTTGAACTTGCCCGATCTTGCGGCCGGCCAGCATGACCGGCGCGCCTTGTTTAATGGCAGCGGCGTTGTCGAAATAAATCTTGTACGTAACAAGGGGCCGGAAAAGTCCGGGAGCGCCCAGAAGAACGAGAACAAACACGACCACCGCGATCGTCCCGATCACGAGCAATCCGGTCATGATTTCATTTCTTTGTAATTGCATCTAGGCTGCCCTCCAGAATGGGACCTTCGGTGCTTCCGCTCAAGAACTGAGCGACCACCGGGTTTTCGGATTTTTTGAATTTTTCGGGTTCGGCGTCCTCAATAATTTTGCCTTGATATAGCATAGCCATTCGCGTGCCGATGCGAAAGGCACTGTCCATTTCATGTGTCACCGTGATCGATGTCACCTTCGATTTCTCGGTCAGACTGATGATCAATTCGTCGATCACTGAGGCGATGACAGGATCGAGACCGGCCGAAGGCTCGTCAAAAAGAATCAACTCCGGCTCGAGCACGAGCGCGCGAGCGATGCTCACGCGTTTCTTCATGCCGCCGCTGAGCTCGGCCGGCATCAGGTCTTTTGAATCCTTCATGCCGACAAGGTCCAATTTTTCATCGACGACTTTGTCGATCTCCTCGGGCGACTTGTCCGTCAGCTCTTCCAGCGGAAGCGCGACATTATCGTGGACGTTGCGCGAGCTGAGCAGCGCCGAATATTGGTAAACCATTCCGATGCTGCGCCGCACTTGTTGCAACTTGCGTCGCTGCAGCCGCGTGATTTCGAATTGTTTGAAGAAAATCGAGCCGGCGGTGGGACGAAGGGTTCCGAGGATAAGACGCAAAATTGTGCTCTTACCGCTGCCGCTTTGACCCATGATCACGAGACGATCCTGCGGGTCGACTTTGAGTGAGAGGCCGTCGAGCACCTTTTTTTCGCCAAACTGCATGCTCACGTCGCGCAGTTCGGCCATGTGCGAATTCGACGCGCTCACGTGGGAAAAAACACAACGTAGACAATGTTATAGA
>WNFR01007024.1_pt1 | contig 11471 bp, 15 predicted proteins | sample 5400221 | NCBI WGS metagenome assembly WNFR01 (sample SAMN13153357, study PRJNA577476) | soil metagenome | isolation source: 40 cm soil under Madrone tree | place: USA:California | collected 2016-06-14 | reverse complement strand
TGTCTGCGTTTTCTTTTCCCACCATTACCACACCGCGCAGTTCCAACCCTGCGCTGCGGATCGCGGATATGGTCAGCAGCGTGTGATTGATCGTGCCGAGCGCGGTTCGAGCGGCAACCACGACGGGCGCGTTGAGGTGGCCCATCAGATCCAGCATGAAGACGTCGTCGTTGATCGGCACGTAGACGCCTCCTGCTCCCTCGATCACGATCGGATCCGGCTCGGCAGGACGCCGGATAGCCATCAGGTCGATCCGGCTTCCCTGCTGTTCCGCGGCCAGGTGCGGCGACACGGGAGGATCAAAAACGACGGCTTCGGGAAACGTGCGATCTGCGGACACACCGGCCCATTTCATGACCGCCTGCCGGTCCGTTCCCTCGCTCGCCCCCGTCTGAATCGGTTTCCAGTATTTCCTGTTCAACGCCGCGACCAGTAAAGCCGACAGAAGCGTTTTTCCCACGCCGGTGTCCGTGCCGGTCACAAACACGTCTCTGCTCATTCCGGGACGACCTCACTCTCGCGAACCGCGACCAGCGCCTCAGTAAAGGCGTCCATATCCGCGAATGAAAGCTTCGAGTGGAGTGACAGCCGCAGCCGGGATGTGCCGGCCGGCACGCTGGGCGGCCGGATGGCGCGGACTGCGAAGCCGGCTGCATTCATTGCGGCGGCGAAGCGGACTGCGGCGTCATTGGATCCGAGGATCAAAGGAATGATCTGCGAGTTGCTGCGGGGAGTCTCGAATCCCGCCTCTTTCAAGCGTTTCCGTAAGTGACGGCTCAATTCGCAAAGGTGGTCCCGATCGGCGTCTGCCGTAATGCTCAGACTCAAAGCTTCCTGAATCTGGGCCGCGCAATACGGAGGAAGTGCCGTCGTGAAGATGAAGGTTCGAGCGTGATTGATCAGGTAATCCCGCAGTGTCCGCGAGCCCGCAACAAATGCGCCCATCGAGGCCAGAGCCTTACCGCACGTGTGCACCGTGGCCAGAACGTGATCACCTTCACGAATAGCGTGAACGAGGCCTCGGCCGCCCAGCCCCTCAACACCGATGGCATGAGCTTCATCGACAATCAGCGTGGCGCCATACCGCTCGCACAGGGCGATCAATTCCCGAAGGGCAGCGCGATCGCCATCCATGCTGAAGACGCTTTCCACGACGATGATCTTCTCGCCCTGGCCGCGCGTTCGGCGCAGCGATTCCTCCAGATAGCCGAGATCCGAATGCGGGAAAATGACTCTGTTGGCCCGGGAAAGCCGGATGCCGTCGATGAGGCTCGCGTGATTGGCGCTATCCGAGAATACGGTGTCCCCATCCTTCAAAATCGAACTGAGCAAGCCGATGTTGGCAGCGTAGCCCGATGGAAAATAGAGCGCCGCCTCCGTCCCCACGAATTCGGCGAACCGCTGTTCGAGTTGTTCCCAGCGTTCGGAATTCCCGGACAAGAGCCGCGATCCGGTTGAAGAGACTCGATCGTCCTCCTCGAGGGCGCGGGCAATCGCGTCCTTCAATCCGGGATGTGAAGACAAACCCAGGTAATCGTTGGAAGAAAGCTGGATCCCCGGCGGACTCGCCAGCTCTCGAAACTGATTTCGCTCACGAAGCGCTTCGAGATCGGCGGCCATGCGCCGGTTGATTCTGGGCTCACGAGTTTCAGCCATGATTCATCGGCTTGAGATCAAGCTCCTCGAGCAGGACGTCATCCTCGGAGCGGGTCGGATTCGGTGTCGTCAGGAGCTTGTCGCCGACGAAGATCGAATTCGCACCCGCCATAAAGCACAAGGCGATCGCTTCTCTGCTGAGCGAGCGGCGGCCGGCGCTGAGACGCACGCGGGAGGACGGCATGAGGATGCGCGCAGTGGCAATCGCGCGGACCAGAACCAGCGGGTCCACGGGTTCCGCATCGGCCAGCGGTGTGCCTTCGACACGAACCAGTACATTGATCGGCACGCTCTCCGGATGAGGCCGAAGTGTTGCCAGCTGATGAAGCAGCCCAACGCGGTCTTCATCCGACTCCCCCATGCCTAGAATGCCGCCGCAGCACACTGTGACCCCTGCCTTGCGGACGTGTTCCAGGGTACGCAGCCGCTCTTCATACTTTCGCGTGGTGATGATTTGCCCGTAGAAGTCCGCCGACGTGTCCAGGTTGTGGTTGTACGCGTAAAGTCCCGCATCCGCCAAACGTTGCGCCTGGGATTCGGTGAGCATCCCCAGGGTGCAACACACTTCAAGACCGAGCGACGACACGCCGCGGACCATCTCAAGTACTGCGTCGAACTCCGGTCCGTCGCTGACCTGCCGCCAGGCCGCTCCGAGGCAGAACCGGCTGACGCCCTGCTCGCGCGCCTCTCGGGCTGTTTTCACCACTTCTTCCACCGAAAGCAGATCCAACCGATCAACATTCGTTTTGTAATGAGCGCTCTGCGGGCAGTATGCGCAGTCCTCGGGACATCCGCCGGTCTTGATCGAAAGCAGTTGGCAAAGTTGTACCTCACCGGGTTCGAAGTATTGCTGGTGCGCGGCCTGTGCCCGGAACAAGATGTCGAGCAGCCGGGAGTGGTAGATGGTGCGAACTTCGTCTTTGGTCCAGTCGTGGCGCACTCCATTAGTTTGCATGAATGGATTATAAACGGCTGCGGCCCCTCAATGAACCCACGTTACCAACATTGGGAATCCCAGGTGCCAGCCTGACATCAGAAACCTGAGCGTTTGCGCCGAGTTTTTGCGGCATGCCGTGTGCTTGGTCCAACCTGAAAAAATCTCCAGAAAGGGTGAATAAGGATGAAAGTACAACTTGTTCTGTGGGGCGGCGGAAGGCGCCGTTCCTGGAAACGTGAAGCATTGATGGTCGGTGCCACGGCAGGGATTGCTACTGCAATCGGTGCTCTCACGGCAGGTAAAAAGGGCGCAACCTTCGGGGCGATCACCGGTGGCGTCAGCCGGTTTCTGATGCGCATGACGAGCTGGTAAAGAAAACACAAAGACACGAAGAATTAGCCGCGAATTACGCCGATTACTCGAATGGGGCGCGAAAAAAAGAAGCTTTTATGCGCCCCATTCGCGTAATCGGCGTAATTCGCGGCTAATTCTTCGTGTCTTGCGTTTTACGGCACCGGTATTGAAAAACTTCGGACAGGTGTGGGAGGATAGCTAATTGGCATATGGGTTTAAGAAAAGAGTATGTCCGGTTGCTTTCGACGAAGATCGTGGAGGATCTGATCAAGCAGGAAATGATCGAAGTGCCGGAGAGTCTGGATCTTGCGGAACAGGTATTCCAGATCATGGATGCCGAAGTTAATCTCGAAGACCGCCTCAACGACGAAGTTCGCGTACTCCTCAACCAATATCAGGATCAGATGCGCCAGACCGGCGCCTCCTATCAAGAGATGTTCAAGCTCATCAAAAACAAATTGGTCAGAGAACGAAAGTTGGTTCTGTAACCGATGCGACTGACTCGCGACAAGATCAATTTGCTCTCCCATCAGGTCACCGAAAAACTGGCTTCCATCGATGCAGTCGATTTCATCGAAGATCGCAATACGATCCGGCTTGCGATATTCGACATCCTTACGAAGTGGTTGAAGAAAGAGGAAGACGTCGATAAGGCCGCCCGTCACAAGATCGAAAGCCAGAAGCGCGGTATTCCCGAAGGCAGCGCCGAATGGGAAATCCTCTATCGCAAGTATTACGAAGAGGAAATGCGCACTATCATCGAATGATTCCCCCTGTAGCGGCGGTCTATTACCGCCGCTGTCCAAAATATCGCGCGAAGCGCATCCGATTAGCGCCGCGTAGCGGCAGCAGAGTGTAGCCCCACGCGTGAGCGTGGGGTATGTGGTGGCGCCTAAAGGTCAGCCCCGCAAGGGGCGTAAGATTGTTTAGAACCATCTTACGCTCCTGACGGAGCTGGTAAACGGAGGTTTACGATAACCCCACGCTGACGCGTGGGGCTACATTCTGTCGCCGCTACGCGGCTTTAAGCGGATGCCTTCGGCGACATTAGATTTATTTTGGACACGTTTGATCATAGACCGCCGCTACAATTGGACCTTTAAGTGCATCTCCGAGGCTATATGACCGCCGATATGGTGCGCTTTGCCTGGCGGGTACTCGTTGCGGTGTTGATCGTCGGGCTGGTGGTAGCGGTGGCTTACGCCATTCACCTGATTTTACTCGTATTTGCGAGTATCCTCCTGGCCGTTTTCCTCAGAACCATCGGATGCTGGCTGAGCCAAAGCACGAGACTGCCGATTCATTGGTGCATGGCCATCGTGCTGATCGGCTTTGCCGCCGTGATGTTCGGTATTGTGTTCGCCTTCGGCCAGCAGATCGCGCAGCAAGCCGATGCCCTGTATGGTGCCGTGAGGCAGGCCTACAACGACTTCCAGGCCCAATTGAGCCAGTATCGTATCGGCCAGCAGATCATGGAGCAAGCCTCCGACGTCGATCTGAAGGCGACGGCAGCGAGCGCGGCATCCGGCCTTTTGCGATCAATCGCCTCCATTGTGTTGATTGCGTTCCTTGGTTTGTACCTTTCGACGCAGCCTCAATTGTATACGGAGGCGTTCTTCGGCTTGTTCAGACCGGCGGAGCGCGCGCGAGTGGCGAGGCTTGTTGACGCGCTGGGCGCGGCGTTGCGATGGTGGCTTCTTGGCCAGTTGATCGCAATGGCGATTGTCGGCGTCGTTACGACGATCGGGCTGCTCATCCTCGGAGCACCAATGGCCGTTCCGCTCGGCGTGCTGGCGATGCTTCTGACATTTGTTCCCTACATCGGAGCCATTGTTTCGGCGGTGCCGGCAGTACTGATCGCGCTCACGAAGGGGAGGGATCTTGCTCTCTACGTCATCCTTCTCTATTTGTTCGCGCACCTTCTTGAAGGCTGCGTCCTTGTCCCGCTGATTCAGCATCGCCTGGTGTACCTGCCGCCCGCGATGACCCTCGCCACACAGTTCCTCATGGAAATCTTCGTAGGATCCATGGGCATGGCTTTCGCCACGCCCCTGCTGGTGATAACGATGGTGCTGGTCAAACAACTCTATCTCAAGCAGGATTGGTGTCTTACGACAGTTCGCTTGAAAGAATGACCGCCTCCGCAATTTCGCGCATGGAACGCCTGGTTCGCATACTCTGCTGCTGAAGGCGCTTGTAAGCTTCTTCTTCGCTGAGGTTGGCTTGCTTCTGAAGGATGCTTTTCGCCCGCTCGACGAGCTTCCGGGTCTGGAGCGCCTCCTGGCTCTCCTGAATGGCCACGTTCAGCTTCGTGTTCTCGAAGGCAACAGCGGCCTGATCCGCCACCGTGGATAACACCCGCTGGTCTTCCCGGGAAAACACGCGCTCTTCGGCGGAATAGACGTTGATCACGCCAACGACGTGGTCCTTGACGATCATCGGGACGGACAGGAGCGACCGCACGCCTTCTCTCGTGGCGAGCTCGGGATACTGGTACGACTCTTCTTTCGTGACATCTCGAACCATCAACGGAGCTTTGGCCTTGACGACGCGGCTGATGAGGCTGTTTCCGATCTTCAGATTGGGCTTCCGCCAGTATTCCTCGCTCGAACTTTTCGACGCCTTGATCACCAGCTCATTTTTCTGCGCATCGACAAGCATGATCGAACAGACACGCGCCTGCATCATCTCCGCAATGATGCGCACGATGAGCTGAAGCATCTCATCCAGATAAGTGCCGGACGCGATGATCTGGCCGACCTGCGCCAGCGTCGAGAGCTGCGTCGATTTCTGCGCCGTCTCCTGATAGAGGCGCGCATTCTCGATCGCGCCGCCTACCTGGTGTCCGATGATCGAAAGCAGCGTCTTCTCGCTGTCGCCATGGCGGTGCGTCCGGCGGTGCTGCACATTGATGACTCCGATCACGCGGTCCGACGGCGGCGAGACGATGGGCACGGACAGAAACGCTTCGTATTTATCTTCGGGCAGAGTCTGGAAGACCTTAAATCGACTGTCCTTGCTTGCGTTCCGCGCGATCGCTACCAGTTGAACCTCCTGCGCCACCCATCCCGTGATGCCCTCGCCGATGCGCATGGCGATCTTCCCCATCAGCCTGGGGTGAGGATTCTTTGAGGCGCGCAGCACAAGGTTATCGCCGGTCTCGTCCAGAAGGTAAACCAGGCAGGAATCGCCGCGCGTGACGTCCACAACGAGATCGATAATCTCGCGCAGGACGCGATCCAGATCCAGCGTTGAACTGATGGACTGGCTGATCTGGTGCAGGATTCGCAGCTCCTGGCCTGCGAGATCCAGAGTCTTCTGGATAGTTTCAATGGAATTGGTTCGTGCCATTCTCTAGTCAAGCTACGGGACGCAAGGTCGGCCCTGCAGCTTCGAAGCCATCTCAAAGGCCTCTTGAGCTTCCCGATCAAAGCCCAGCTCGTAATACACGAAGCCGAGGTTGAGGTAGGTCTGAGCGCTGTCCGGATTTATCCGCAAGGATTCTTTATAGGCCCTGAGCGCTTCCTTCCAAAGTCCCTTTTTGGACAGCAGCAGGCCTTCCTGGAAATGCTCGTCGGAAGTCATAGCTAGGCAAGTGTAAGCGATTTTGGGCGGCTGCTACTACGAATACGGTAAATCTACGGTGAAAGTCGACCCCTGCCCTTCGCCGCCGCTCGTGGCACGAACTGTTCCACCGTGCTGCTCGACGATATATTTAACAATCGAAAGGCCAAGTCCCAGGCCGCCCTGCGCCCGTGTGGCGAAATTGCCCGATTGTCTAAACCGGTCAAAAATGTAGGGCAGAAACTCTTTGCAGATTCCGGCGCCGGTATCGGTGACCGAGACGCGCGCGGAGTGGGCGGCGCTTTCCAGCCGGACTTCGACCGTGCCGCCGCGTGGAGTGAATTTGAATGCGTTCGAGAGCAGGTTCCAAATCACCTGCTGCATCCGATCACCGTCGCACCAAACCGGCCGCTCCGGTTCCTCGAGCGACGTTTTCAGGTTGAGGCCCAGTGTCTTTACCGTCGGCTCGACCAGGTCAATAGAGCCCCGGACAATCGCCAAGAGGTTGCACTGCTCCCTGTGAAACTCGAATTTACCTGTCGTGATTCGCGAGATATCGAGAAGATCCTCGACGATACGCGCCTGCGCTCTGGCATTCCGCTCGATCATGTCGAGACTTTTCTGCAGGTCTTCGTCATCCGGCCGGGATACGCGAAGCTTGTAAATGGCGCCGAGAATCGGTGTAAGCGGTGTCCGGAGTTCGTGGGATACAACCGCCAGGAACTCGTCCTTGAGACGGCTCGCCTCCTGCTCCTTGGAATAGAGCTTGGCGTTGTCGAGAGCAATGGCGGCGCGGTCGGCAAGATCTTCGGCAAGCGCGAGGTCGAACAAGTCGTAGCGGCGATTGAGACGCTCCAGCTTCAGACCGATGGAGCCGATCGTCTGGCCGCGCACGACCAGCGGAACCCACATGAGCAAGTCTTCATAGACCTGCACCTGACTGGAAAATTTTTCGAGACTCCAGAGCAGCTGCTCTTTTTCGGGATCCAGATGAGCGACGGCAACGCGCCGAACCGGTCCGCCGTTCCGAAAGATGTCCACCACGCATGCATCGGCCAGGTGCGGAATCGCGGCGCGTGCGAGACTCCACATCGTGATTTCCCAATCCAGCGACGCAGAAAGAACCGCGCTCGCCTCATTCAGAAAGAGCTGCGCGTCCTCACGCTGCCGCCGGACTGCGGCCTCGGCTCGCCTGCGGCTTGTGATATTGAGGATCGCGACGCGAAACTGCAGGGTCTGGCGATCCAGGTCATGCGTGGCCATGGTGAAGAGCTGCACATCCACGCCCGTGCCCTCCTGCGTGACAAGACGCACATCAAGGCTGCGCTTGTGCCGGAATCGCCGGGATCGCCGCAGATGAGTGGTAAACAACTCGACCTGTGCCGGAATGATGAAGTCCAGGAACGAACGGCCGATAAGCTTGTGTGGCGTTCCACCAAGCAGCTTGGCGCCCGTGATGTTGATTTCTTCAATCCGGCTTTCTTCGTCGAGGCTCACGTACCCGACCGGGGCGAAGTCGTAAAGGTCGGCGTAGCGCCGGCGCGAGTGCTCCAACTCTTCCTGAAGCGCTTCGAATAAATCATCGGTCGCTATTCGGTCGTGCAACATGACGCCCAACAAAAAGCCCGGAGGCCGCAATCACCTCCGGGCGCATGATCAGAACTTGTAAGATCAGGAAACGCTCGAACAAAGTTACGCTGGCCGTCTTTTTTTATCGTCGGCATCCTCGCCAGGCTTCCACTGCCGGTTAGGATCAGACGGTTTTGGGCCTTTCTGAGGATTCAGCGGTTCGCCTTGTTGATGCCGGCCTTGCTGCCCTTTCTGGCCCTGGCCTTGATCCCTGGTGACATCCTGGGGGTTCCGCTTCTGCTGCTCGCCTTCCTTGCGCGGTTTCTTTTCCCGGTCGAGATCCTCGCCCTCACCAGGCATACGACTCCTCTCAGACGGATTCTTGCTCATGCATTTCTCCTATCAGATGAACTTATAGACCCTTAGGTGTTAGACGGTCGTCCGCGAAGATTGGAAGGAAGGTGAAACGTACAACCACCTGACGGAAAATCCCGGGCAACAGGTGGCATGCCCGGCTCTTCGGTAGGCGCACCGATAGATGGCAATCCCTTTACTGTTCCACTGTTAAACAAATTTTGTTTTGGCTTCCTTCGTGCACCACAAATGGCATGGACGACTTTTCCCGCATGGTCCTTGCCATAGACGCGGTCGCAGCCAGCTTCACGCTGCTCTTTCTCATCTACACGAAGTGGGTCCGAAAAGACTAGTGCGGAGGGCGGATCTGCAATCCGACATAAATGACGTTTTCTCAGGTCCCGATTTCTTCTTCGGTTTTCCGAACGCGGTGGGCAGAATGAATGGGCGGTGCAGGGCTCGAACCTACGACCTTTCGGGTGTAAACCGAATGCTCTTCCAATTGAGCTAACCGCCCGAGATTTTCGTTCAACCATTGTAGTGCAACTGCGCCCATTTTTGTGCCATACGCCCCGCAAAACATGCTGCGTTTATTGATCGCGTTAGCTTTGATAGCTGTAGCGGCGGTCTATGACCGCCGGCGATGTCGCAATCTGTTGTATTGTCGGCGGTCATAGACCGCCGCTACAGTGCCCTGTAACCAACGGGCGACAAGGAACGTATCTCCTGAATGAAAACACCCCAACCTGCTGAAGCTCGACGAGTAGTGGTGAAAGCTTCTTTGTACCGGACAATAACGCTTTCCCGACAGAGCAAGGAGTGTTAATTACGAAGCAACGGGTCCTCGTCACAGAGCAAAGGGTGTTACAAAGTAAGGTGTCTTCCTTCGAACCAGAACTGATTAAGTCCCTGCCGAAGGAACATTTGTTTGTCGCAAACAAATGTTTGTTTGCGATGGAGAAGGGTTTGTTTGCCCTAAACAAACATTCATTTGCGACAAAAGAAACATTTGATCGTAGCAAACAAATGTTTGTTGGCGACAAAGAAGGGTTTGTTTGCCACAAACAAATATTCATTTGCGACAAAGAAACATCTGATCGTCGCAAACAAATGTTTGTGGGCGACGAAGAGGGGTTTGTTTGCCACAAACAAACATTCATCAGCGACGAACAATCATTCGATCGTCGCACACAAATGTTCATCGGCGACGAAGAAAGTCTTGTTTTGATCGTCATGTCCTTCGCGGGAGCGTCCGTGATCTTGTGTAGAAACCACCAAACGCACGAAAGGCACAAGAAGAATTCCTCTCGTGCCTTTGCGCTCCGTCAACGATTACTTCTTTCGGGAAGAAGTTCCGGTGGATGAGCTTCCCCTGGTGGCTGATTTCTTGCGCGCCGCAGTCGTTCTCTTCGGGCTCGCTTTCCTGCCGCCGCCGGTTTCCTTATTGACCGTGGCCCATGCGCGGGCTTCGGCGGTACGGCTGCCGGCTCCGCGTTTCTCGTATCCTTCTTCGATGTGCTCGGCCATGCGTTTCTGCTTGGGAATGTAGCTGGATTTATCTCCTCTAGGCATAAAGTGCCCTCCATGTATGGAATTTAAGTAACTGGATGCACGTCAGGTTCCGGCCAAATGAAAAGTCTTTATAAAGCTGTAAACCATTTCCAGCGAACGGAGTCTTTACTGTGTCGGCGGTCTATGACCGCCGGCACTCGTCGGCGGTCAGACCGCCGCTACAGTTTGTGAAAGGTTTTCTTGAAACTTTTCCGGCGTCCAGACCGTAATGACAGTGGAACAGCGAAAGTGAGCGGCTGCGAATGCAAGCCCGACAGGGCGCAGCCATCAAGGAAGGAAAAAAGAAATGCCAGCTACAGCGTTACAACCCGACACGATCTGGCTCCGTCCCGATTACCACGTGGCGCCGGTGAATCCGCGGCTTGCCAGCCGCTTGCCCGAATTGAAACGGGCTCTGGAAGAGGGAGTTATCGCCTATCCGGATACGAGCCATTCGAGCTTCTATGACCTCGAACTTCCTAACGGCCGGGCCTACGTCCACGTCCGTGACGACAAGCAGACGATTTACCTGGTGGCCTACTCCCGCAGCTAGGCCACCGGCCGATTAGTTAGAGAGCGCAAAAACAATGCCCGTGGAAAGATTCCAACCCGATGACCAGCTTCCTCCCGTGGTTGTGAACTGTTGGTGGAATGACAGCCGTGTGAACTCGACTTTCCAGGACATCGACTCGTTCAGCTTGACGTCCACACCAGGTCCAAATCGCGTCCCGAAAGAAGTCTGCCCGAAGGAAACCTGGTCGGTCAGATAACCCACTCCAATTCCCGCCACAAAGTAAGGAACCGCATGATCGGTTCGCGCCGCAATCTTGGCGCCGACGATATTGGCAATCATGGAAACGCTGCTGCCAATCGTATCTTTGCCACCCAGCCCGTAATAAGCGAAGTAATTTTCGATGCCCAGGTTTTTCGTCATATTCAAACCCTGAGTCGATGCAAATCCGGAATGCCTGGAGCTCTGGCCGATGGTGCCGCTGCAACAAGGGTACGCAAGGTTGGCGTAGCCCAGGGACATTTCCACACGAGGAAAGTCTTCCTGGGCGAATGCCGGCAGGGCCACAAAGAGCAACACAACTGTAACAACAATTGTTCTCACCATAGAATCTCCTGTTTGCCCTCGCGATGATTGACCAGACGCGCAATCACAAATAAAAAGTCCGAGAGCCGGTTAAGGTACTCGATCACGTTAGGGTGGACTTCAACTTTTTCCGAGAGGCTGACCGCTCGGCGTTCCGCCCGGCGGCAAACTGTCCGAGCGATATGGAGCATAGCCCCCGCATGCCCCCCGCCTGCCACGAGGAATTGACGGAGTGGAGGCAATTCCGTTTCAAAACTATCGATGGCGGTCTCCAGTGCCTCGATCCGTTCGTGAGGAACCTGAAACTTCGCTTTGCTCTGCTGTTTGAATCCGGGGTCTGCAAGCTGGGCTCCAACCGAAAACAGATCTTTCTGAATGCCCGCCAGCAGT
>WNFR01012964.1_pt1 | contig 11473 bp, 9 predicted proteins | sample 5400221 | NCBI WGS metagenome assembly WNFR01 (sample SAMN13153357, study PRJNA577476) | soil metagenome | isolation source: 40 cm soil under Madrone tree | place: USA:California | collected 2016-06-14 | reverse complement strand
CAACCAAACGCAATGCGGACGCAACCCTGGCGCAGAAAACGGGCGGCTGGCAGCTCGGCTGGCAAGTAAGTGTCGTCAATCCGTCCGACGCTACCGCGACGCTGACTATCGACGATCATCCGGCGACGAACGGGCTCACGGTTTCGGGGCCCGCCAGTGTGGTCTACCAGAGCTCAGGACGAGTCCAGGGCAATACGAACCCCGCCTTCGTCGTCACCGCAGTTCACGGATCGCGCACCGAGCAGCGATGGGTATGCGTCGACCTGAGCGGCCGTCCGTTGGCGAAGGCCTCGGCTTGCCCGTGAACGCCTCACCGAACCTTTGGCAGGCAGAGCGGGGCTTTGCATTATTGGAAGCCTTGCTGACCATCGTGATTCTCACCTTTGGCCTGCTCGGAATGCTCGGCATGCAAGGCCGGATGGGTGCGGTCGAAGTTGAAGCCTTTCAACGCGCCCAGGCAACGCTGTTGGTGTCGGACATGGCCGACCGGATGTCGGCGAGTCCTTTCGCGGTCTGCAACAGCACCGCGGTGACCGATGCCGAGCGCAGCGCGTGCATGGCCAACCGCCTGCAGAGTTATGTGACCAGCTCGGCGCTCGGAACCGGCGACCAGCAACCGGCCGATTGCAGCGCAACGGCCATTGGCGCGGCTCGCGACGGATGCGAGTGGAGCAACGCCCTCAAAGGCTCAGCCGAAACGACTGGAACAAGCGGTGTCGGCGCCATGACCGGTGCGCGCGGATGCATCGAGCAACTGCAGGCACCCGATCCGTCAGCAGGAGTCTGCACGCCGGGGATTTATCGAGTGAGCGCGGCCTGGCAGGGACTCAGCTCGACGGTCGCCCCGAGCATCGCCTGCGGCACGGGGTCTTATGGCAGCAACGAAGCGTACCGGCGTGTCATTGCGGCACGCGTCTCCCTTCCGCTGCCGCTGTGCAAATGACCTCCGGATCCAACCAGATCGGCTTTTCGCTCGTCGAGCTGATGGTTGCCGTAACGCTGGGGATGCTGGTGATGCTCATTCTCTCCGCGGCAATGGTCAGCAGCAGTCAGGCGCGCCGGGAAACCGATCAGGCAAGCCGCCAGGTCGAGAACGGCCGCTACGCAGTGCAGATTCTGAGCGACGATCTGGCGCTCGCCGGCTATTACGCCGAGTTCGACCCTTGGCCCCTGCCGACACCCGCGGCCAAACCCGATCCATGCGCGACCAGCGTGGCATCGCTGAAAACCGCGATGCCGCTGCATCTGCAAGGCTACGACAATCCGACACCCACTACGATTGCGTCGCTCGCCTGCCTGAGCGATGTGCGTCCTGGTGTCGACATCGTCGTGATACGGCGCACGAGCACCTGCATTGCCGGAAGCGCCGGCTGCGACGCCTTCGTCGGAGGGACCACACAGCCATACTTTCAGGCCTCGCTGTGCGCCAGCTCGACCGAGCTGGACTCCGCCGCGACCACCGACTACTTCGCTATGGACACCGCCGCGGCGGGACTCATCAAGCACAAGAGGGACTGCGCGGCGCTTGCCGATTTTCGTCGCTTTGTCACGCACATCTACTTCGTCGCCAACAACGACAATCCCGGAGATGGTATTCCGACCTTGAAGCGCGCGGAGCTCGGCGCGACGGGCTTTTCGATCGTTCCTCTGGTCGAGGGAATCGAGAATCTCCAGCTTGAATACGGCCTCGATACCGACGTCGTTCCAGACGGCGCTCCCAATGTTTTCACCGCCGATCCGGATGGCTATATCGGCGCTGGGGCCGTGGGAGCCGCCGGCAATTGGCGCAATGTCGTCGCGGTACGCGTCAATCTGCTCGCCCGCAACACCGAGACGACCGCCGGCTACCACGACGGCAAGGTCTACACGCTCGGTCACAACGCCGATGGAAGCGCCAATACGTGCTCACCGGCCAGCTCCACCCTCTGCTCCGGTCTGACCTACAAGCGCCACGCGTTTACGGCCGAGGTACGGATGACCAACCCGGCCGAACGGGCAATAACGCCATGATAGCGATGCCGAACCGCCAGCGCGGTATCGTGATGGTCGTGGGGTTGATCATGCTGGTGCTGATGACCCTGTTGGCGCTGACTACGCTCAATCTCGGCAAGAGCAGCCTGCAGATCGTCGGCAACATGCAGCTGCGCAAGCAGGTGATCGCCGCGGCGCAGGAAGCGATCGTAGACGCGATCAGCACGACCCGGCTGTTCCTGAGTCCCGCCGCGATCTACCTCAATCCGTGCGCCGGCCCCAACACCAAATGCATCGATATCGACGGCGACGGCCAACCGGACATCACGGTGGCGCTGACGCCTACGCCGACCTGCGTCAAGGCGCAGATCATCAAGAACGCGTTTATGAACCTTAATCTGAACGATACCAACGACCAGGCCTGCGTGCTGTCGACCATGCAAACGTTCGGAATCGCCGGTTCGTCGACCGCGAATTCCCTATGTTCGGACACCGTGTGGCAGGTACGCGCCGAGGCAACCGACAATGTCACCCAGGCGAAGGTAGACGTCACTGAAGGCGTCGCGGTGCGCGTGGGGACGAACATCGTGGCCACTTACTGTCCCTGAGCTTCACACGAAGAAAGACGACTATGTACACTCCATCCAGTTCGCGCCGATCCAAAGCCCTCACGGTCCTGGTTTGCCTGGGGATGGCATTTGCGCCCCAATGGGCCGCCGCGGACGACATCGACATCTTCGTCGGTTCGTCTGGCGGCGCCAGCGACAACCCGAACGTGCTGATCATTCTTGACAACACGTCCAACTGGAACCGCCAATCGCAACACTGGCCAGGGGGGCTTACCCAGGGTCAGGCCGAGGTTGCCGGCATTCAAACGGTGATCAACAACCTCGGTGGCGGACCCAGCGTCAGCGCCAACGTCAATGTGGGGCTGATGTTGTTCACCGATAGCAGCTCGGGGCGTGCGGGCGGCTATGTTCGCTACGCCGTCAAGCCAATGACCGTGGCCAACAAGCTGGCTTTATCGAACATTCTCACCGGTATTTTCAATAATCTTGGCGCGAGCCAAGTTGCTTCCACTGCCAACTACGGTAATTCGCTGTTCGATGCTTTCAAGTACTTTGGTGGTTATACAAGCCCCTCGCATGTGGCCGACGGTGTGGCGGCCAGGAACTTCATAATTTTCATCGGCAATGGGTTCCCGAATGCCGACGACTATTCGTTGCTGTCCGGCATTCAGGGTGATATCACCGAGATTGCCGTGCCAAATTTCATAACCGCGAACCAGACGGTTACCTACGACGGCGGATACGGCGCATGCTCCTTCGGCACCACCGGCACGCTCGACGGCGGCTACGGCGCGTGCTCCAGGAGCAACAATCGTTCGACGGTCGGTAACACGTGCCCTGCCGGGACGACGGTGGTGGCCAGCACGACGCGATCCAAGACCCCGAATACCTGCTCGTCGCCGAACACGAACAAGCAATGGGGCGTGGATTGCACGTACGTCTCGAACCCTTCGACGGTTGGCAACACCTGCACAGCCGGAGACACGGTGGTTGCGAATACGGGTCGATCGAAGAGCCCGAATACCTGCTCGTCGCCAAACAGCCAATGGGGCGTGGATTGCTCATACGCCCAGACAACAGTCACTCCGACGGTCCCGCCAACGTATTCCTCTCCCGGCAACAAAGCTCGCTCAGCGGACGAATGGGCGCGCTATCTTTACCAGACCGACGTGAACGGCGTAACGGGCCAACAGAACGTCACTACCTACACCATCGACGCGTTCTACGCGCAGCAGGACGCCAGTCAAACCGCCCTGCTGATGAGCATGGCACGCGTGGGCGGTGGTAAGTATTATCCCGCGTCGAACCAGGGCCAGATTCAGACCGACCTGCAGAGCATTTTCGCCGAAATACAATCGGTCAACTCGGTTTTTGCATCTGCCAGCCTGCCGATCAGCGCGACCAACCGTACGGTGCGCGACAACCAGGTGTTCATGGGCGTGTTTCGTCCCGACCCCGATCTCAAACCGCGGTGGTTTGGCAACCTGAAGCAATACAAACTGATACTGGATTCAGGCAGCGGCGTCGCCCTGGCCGATTCCACAGGCACGCTTGCGATCAATCCCATCACGGGCTTCATCACCAATTGCGCCACGAGCTACTGGACGACGGACTCGAGCACATATTGGTCCACTGTGCCCGTCAACCCGGTGCCGGCAGGCGTTTGCACGACCACGACTTTGAGCAAGTGGTCCGATTCGCCCGATGGTCCCTTCGTGGAAAAGGGTTCGGTGGCCGAAGTCCTCCGCAAGGGCAACAACCCGCCATCGACAGATTCGACGCCCACATGGGCAGTCAACCGGTCGATGAAAACGTTCCAGTCCGGCGGGCTGACGGCGTTCACGACCACCTCGTCGGGGCTGGCCCAGAATCTGGTCGATTTCACGCTTGGGAAGGACGTCAACGACGAGAATGGCAACGCCAACGTCACCGAAACGCGGCCATCGCTGCACGGCGATGTCATCCACTCGCGCCCACTGGCGATCGACTACGGTGGGTCGACGGGGGTGACCGTTTTCTATGGCGCGAACGACGGCGCGCTGAGGGCGGTCGACTCGGCCACCGGAAAAGAGCGTTGGGCGCTCGTCGCCAACGAGTTCTTCTCGGCGCGCGCCACCTCGGGAGGGGCCTCCCCGTTGCAACGCCTGAGAGATAACACCCCGTTGGTTTCCTACGGCACTGCGCCATTGACGGGCTCGCAACTGCGCGATTACCTCTTCGATGGCTCGATCGGTGTCTACCAGAACGCGGACAGTTCCACAGTCTGGATCTATCCGACCATGCGCCGCGGCGGAAGAACCATCTATGGCCTCGATGTCTCCTCGCCTGGTTCGCCCAGCTTCAAGTGGAAGGTCGGCTGCCCCAACCTAACTGACGACACCGGCTGCAGTACGGGGACGAGCGGCATGGGACAGACGTGGTCGATGCCGAATACCGCGTTCCTCAAGGGATACTCGAACACGATCCCGATTATCGCCGTGGGTGGCGGCTACGATGCGTGCGAGGACAGCAATACCTCGTCGCCGTCGTGCTCGAGCCCCAAAGGCAACCACGTATACTTTATCGACGCGGACACGGGCACCGTGCTCAGAACGTTCGATACCGAACGGAGCGTCATTGCCGACGTCATTTTTGTCGACGTCGACTTCGATGGCTACCCCGACTATGCCTATGCGGTCGATACCGGCGGCAGCGCCTACCGCATCGACTTCGTCGACAGCGCCGGGACACCGCTCGCCAGCGGGTCCTGGGTTATCCATACCGTTGCCTACACCAGCGGCTCCGGACGCAAGTTCCAGTACGCGCCGGCGGCGCTGCCGAACAAAGGCAAGGTGTATCTGGCGTTCGGTTCGGGAGACCGCGAGCATCCGTTGAGCAGCCAATATCCGTTCACCACGCCGGCTGTCAACCGGTTCTACGTGTATCTGGATGATCTGTCGGTTTCGCCCGCAGACAAGGCCCATGCGATGAACCTCGATTCTACGTCGTCGTTCAGCGACTTTACCGCCAGCCCTTTGTGCGGGGCCGCTAACATCCTGCCGAATTCAAGCCAGAAGGGCTGGTACGTGACGCTGAACCAGCACGGCGTCGGCGAGCAGACGGTCACGTCGGCGGCGATCGCCGGCGGAATGGTCACGTTCAGCACCAACCGAGCGATCGCACCGGCCGCAGGAACCTGCAGCACGACGCTGGGCGAGGCGCGCGGATATCTCGTCAACCTCTTCAACGGCTCCGGCGCCATCGGGGTGACGGCCAGCTGCGGGGGGGACCAATCCGCCACCTTCGTCGGCGGCGGGCTGCCACCGTCGCCGGTGCTCGCCACGGTATTGGTTAATGGGAAAACCGAGACGATATTGCTCGGTGCGATTCAGAAGAACGGCGGCCCGAGCTCGGTGATCGGTGCGCAGACCGTCGTTCCACCGCTCAACTTCAAACGGAAGATGTTGTACTGGTTCACTGCGGGCAGCGACAGTAAGTGACGGCCGATTTCATGCGCCTGCTGTATCTTCGGAAATTCTGACTCAGTACACTAGCTTTACCGCCCGTCCTCCTGCGATTTTGCCTGCGCGATGTATCCGCGCAGGATTATCATGCGCGATGTGACCGCGCCGCCCGGCGCGGGATCGACTCGACGACCAATCCGCGTGCGACGAAATATCCATCGGCTGCTTGTGCCCGCTTTCGCGTTCGCGATAAACAGCGCTGCAGCGCAAGGTCAGCTCAACATCATTTGCAGCGTGCAACTGCCGTGGTGTGAGGCGGTCGTCACGCAGTTCCAAAAAGACACGGGGATCAAGATCGGGATGACGCAGAAATCCGCGGGCGAAGCGATGGCGCAGGTGGCTGCCGAGCGCGCGAATCCGAAGGTCGACGTCTGGTACACCGGGTCGGGAGATCCTCATCTGCAGGCGGCGGAGCTGGGCCTGACCGAGGAATACCGTTCGCCGATGCTTTCACAACTGCACGAGTGGGCGGTGCGCCAGGCGGAGCAGTCGAAGTATCACACGGTCGGCGTCTACACCGGCGCGCTGGGGATCGGCTACAACCCGGAGATTCTGGCCAAGCGTAAATTGCCCGAGCCGAAATGCTGGGCCGATCTCGCCAATCCGATCTATCGCGATGAAGTGCAAATGGCGAACCCGAACGCCTCGGGCACCGCGTACGCCACCATCGCGACTTTCGTGCAGGTCTTCGGCGAGGACAAGGCCTTCGAGCTGCTCAAGGGCATGCATCGGAACATCAACAATTATCCGCGCAGCGGTCCCGGAGCGATCCGCGCGGTGGGCCGCGGCGAGACCGGCATCGCGGTGACCTTCCTGCACGACGGCGTCACCGAGATCGCGGGAGGTTTTCCGGTGAAAATTGTCGTCCCGTGCGAGGGAACGGGTTACGAGGTGGGCTCGATGAGCATTATCAAGGGCGCCAGAAACCTCGACAACGCGAAAAAGTTCTACGACTGGGCGCTGACGCCCGCGGCGCAGAAAATCGGCGCCGACACCAAGAATTACCAGACGCCGTCGAACAAGGCGGCGCCGGCGCCGCCTGGCGCGCCGAAGATGGACGAGATCAAGCTGATCAACTACGACTTCGCCAAATACGGCAGCGCGGCCGAGCGCAAGCGCCTGCTGGAGAAATGGGATCGCGAAGTGGCTGCCATGCCGCGTTAGCGAACGTTGCGGGCGCGACCGTACGCCGCACGATGTCAACGCGGGCGGGACATCCAGGCTCGAATGCGCGGACCGTAGACGTTCTCCGCCAATCCCGCGAACACCAGCGCGCCGCCGATGGCCTGCAAGGGTGCGAGCGACTCGCCAAGAAAAATCGCGCAGCTGGCGATTCCGGAAACCGGTATCAGCAGTGCGAACGGGGCGATGAGCCCGGTGGGATAACGGTGGAGCAATCTCGCCCACGACGCGAATCCAAACAGCGTCGCGCCCCAGGCGAGCATGAATACGCATCCCCAGGTGAGCATTCCCGCTGACGCTACGGCATGCCACGCCGAAGCGCCGCCTTCGAAGACGTAGGAGAGAAGCGCAAGCGGGACCGGCGGGACCAGGCTCGACCAGACGACCAGGCTGAACATGTCGGCATCGTGCGCCGCGGCAGCTCGCTTGGCGATCACGTTGCCGACGCCCCAGGCGAACGCGGCGACGAGCACAAGCGCGAAGCCGACCAATGTCGCATGAGCGCCCTCTATCAGACTTTGCAGGGCGAGCACGGCGATGCCGGCGGTGGCGACGACCGCGCCGATGAGACTGTGCCGTTGCAAGCGGTCGCCGAGAAATGCGATGGCGAGACCGATGGTGAAGAACACCTGCACCTGGATGATCAGCGAGGAGAGGCCGGCGGGCATGCCGAGCTTGATGCCCAGAAACAGCAGACCGAACTGGAAGACACCGATCGCCAGTCCGTATCCGATCACGTCAGACCACGGCATGCGCGGCCGCCTGATCACCAGCACCAGCGGTACCGCGGCGAAGAAGAAGCGCAGCGCGGCGAGCGCGAAAGGCGGCAATTCGCGCAAGCCGACCTTGATCGGAACAAACGTGAAGCCCAACAGCGTGACGACGGCCAGCGTCAACAGCAGGTCGCGTGGGGCGAGCGCGTGCTTCATGCCGATAGGCGCCGCGTTGCGCCTGGGCGAAACGTTGTTTGCATCGCTTGCGGGGTGCTGGCCCGCGTCACAACTCGATGACGCGGCGGGTCCGCAGCGATTCGCGCAGGGCGAGGGCGATCCGCGTTGCCTCGGTGGCATCGTGCAGTGTCAGCGCGGGAGCGGAATCGTCGAGCACGGCATCGACGAAATGGGTCGCCTCGCGCAGGAACGACTCCTCGAACCGCTCATAGAAGGTCGGCGTGCATTCGTTGCGCACTCCGTGCGCATCGGAGATGTCGACGCGGTTCTTGCGCGGATTCTGGCCGACGGTCAGGCGCCCCAATGTGCCGAAGATCTCGGTCGATGTCTCGTGCCCATGCGCCATGGTACGCGACGCGAAAAAGCACGCCATCTGGCCGTCGGCGAATTCACAGGTCGCCACGCCGTTGTCGACGTCGCCGAATTCGCGCAAGCCCTCGTGCAGCGCAACGACGCCGGTCGCGAACACGCGGATCGGTTCGGGATTCCCCAGCAGCCAGCGGGCAAGATCGATGTCGTGTACGGTGCAGTCGAGGAAGATGCCGCCGCTGGTTGGCGCAAAGCGCACGAAAAAGCCCGACGGATCGTTCATATCGAGATTTTGCGACCGCACCAGGAACGGTCTGCCTATCACGCCCGCCCGAACCTTGTCGTACGCGTCGCGATAGCTCGGGTCGAAGCGGCGCCCGTAGCCGATCATGACTTTGAGCCGCGGATGTTTTGCCGCGAGATCCGCGACCCGACGGCAATCCGCGAGATCGAGCGAGAGCGGCTTTTCGCAGAAGACGTGCTTGCCCGCCTGCAGCGCCTGCACGATCTGTTCGGCGTGCAGGGACGTGGGCGTGACCAGGAACACCGCGTTCAGCCGGGCGTCCGCGAGGAGCTCGCGATAGTCGGCATACAAGTTTGCGACGCCGAGATCCTGCCGCGCCCAACTGAGCTCATCCTCGATCGGGCTGCAGGCGGCGATCAGCTCTGCGCGGGGGACGCGCTGCGCGAGATTTTCCGCATGCCGGCGGCCCAGACGGCCCAGGCCCGCGATACCGATGCGCAAGCGGGACGTCGTGGTCATCGCTTCCCTTGAAGTCCGGAATTTGCTCCCGTCACCCGACGTTTGCGCTTCCTCTTCCGGTATGTAAGCTAAGTGTAAATCGAGTCTAAGCCGAGGCGGCGCAGGCAGCCGCCGCGCAGGCAACCGCCAAGTTACGACGGGCCAACAAATTCGCCGCTACAGCTCGACCGCGCGCCGCTCGCGCCATGAACGCGTGGCCGCTTCCGCGAGCTCGAGCGCCTTGACTCCGTCCTGAATAGTGATATCCAGCGGTTTACCGTTGGCGACAGCGTCGAAGAAGTGCGCCAACTCCTTGGCGTACGCGACGCGATAGCGCTCCAGAAAAAAATGCTCCGGCTTGTCGTGGCTGATATTGTCGGCTGTGTGCGCGAATACTTCGGTCGGCTTGTGATTTCCCGCCTGCAGCATCCCCTTGCTGCCGAGGACTTCGAAGCGCTGATCGTAACCATAGGCGGCGCGGCGGCTGGTATTGATCTGGGCGAGGCGGCCGCGGCGGGGGCGAATGGTCACCGCGGTGGAATCGATATCGCCGACACCACCGATCGCCGGGTCGGTGAGACAGCTCCCGGTCGCGAACAGCGACAGTGCCTCGTCATCGAGTATCCATCGGAAAATATCGAAATCGTGGATCAGCATGTCCTTGAAAATACCCCCCGACGTGCCCAGGTATTCGATGGGCGGCGCGCCCGGGTCGCGGCTGGTGATGACCAGCATCTCGGGCTCTCCGATCTCGCCCGCCGCAAGCCGCGCCTTCAGCGCTGCGAACGTCGGATCGTACCGGCGTTGAAAACCGATCATGCAGGCTACGCCGGCCTTGCCCACCGCTTGGGCACAGGCGCGGGCGCGCACCACATCGAGATCGACTGGCTTCTCGCAGAACAGCGCCTTGCCGGCGGCAGCTCCCCGCTGGAGGAGCTCCGCGTGGGTGTCGGTGCTGGAAGCGATGACGATGGCGGTGATCGACTCGTCGGCGAAGATCGCGTCGGCTGCCCGCACTTCGGCGCGATGCTTGACGGCGAGATCGACCGCTGCGGGGCGGTTGACGTCGGCGACGTACTTGAGCTTGACACCAGGCTGACGCGCCAGATTGCCGGCGTGGATGGTGCCGATACGGCCGGCTCCGAACAAAGCTACTTCGATCATCTTGACCCCACTGTCGGTGAACGTTGGAGCAGCCACTCGTGCGCCGGGTCGTTCTTGAAATGCCACTCACGCGTCGGACCCGCCATCACATTCAGATAGTACGAATCGTACCCATACGGCACGACCACCGGATGATAGCCTCTCGGGACCATTACCACATCGTGATCTTCCACCGCGAGGGCTTCGTCGAGCGAGCGGTCGTCGCTGTACACGCGTTGAAATGCGAAGCCCTGAGCGGGATTTAGCCGATGATAATACGTTTCCTCGAGTGAGCTCTCGAGCGGAAGATTGTCGGTATCGTGCTTGTGCGGCGGATAGCTGGACGAGTGCCCGCCCGGCGTGACGACTTCCACCACCAGCAAATGATCGGCCGCTTCCGTCTGCGGCAGGATATCGCAGACGAAGCGCTGATTGAGACCCTCGCCGCGAGCGAAGCGCTTCATCGTTTCCGGCTCGATCAGGCGCGCTGGCGAGCGGCCCCTGCCAGGCGCGCTTGCCACGCCGACCTCGCTTGGCGTGTGTGCGCGGACGGTCACGCCGTGTCCGCGGGGAAGATAAACGGCGTACGGCGCGCGCGGCTCGAAAACGCTGCTGCGGCCGCTGAGCTCGCGCCACGTCTGGCCTTCGGTCTTGACGCTCACCGTGCCGCTCAGGATGACGATGCACACCTCGTCGGTGGCGCTCGTCCTCGGCGCGATCTCCTCGCCGGGCGCAAGTCGGTACGCCGCAAAACCGACGTAGCTCCAACCGGCGGATTGCGGAGTCACCCGGACGATTTCCGTGCCCTCGCGATTGGCCTTGATCAAGAGACTCATGACGCCTCTATCATAGAATTACAAATGTGCGCGACGCCCGGATTCATATTATCGTCATTCCCGTGAAAGCGGGAATCCAGTGTCTTTATTTCACGAACGCCACTGAGTCCCCGCCCCCGACTAGAGCATTCGAGGGCAGGCTTTTCGTGGGGGCGACAAGAGTTTTTAGTCTGATGTAGAAGGCAGTTTCGAATTTTCCAAAGCGCTCACCACCCCGCGCAGATGTCGATAACCCTTGTCGGCATATTCATAGCTCGGCGCCACGACC
>WNFR01007023.1_pt1 | contig 11473 bp, 11 predicted proteins | sample 5400221 | NCBI WGS metagenome assembly WNFR01 (sample SAMN13153357, study PRJNA577476) | soil metagenome | isolation source: 40 cm soil under Madrone tree | place: USA:California | collected 2016-06-14 | reverse complement strand
GCGTGTTCGTCCTCACTGGGGGCGGGACCTGCTCGGCGAGCGAGTCGATCCTCAACGGGCTGCAGGGCGTGAACATCCAGGTGATCCAGGTCGGAAGGACCACCTGCGGCAAGCCGTACGGGTTCTATCCGTTCGACAATTGCGGCACGACGTATTTCTCCATCCAGTTCAAGGGCGTGAACGCGAAGGGATTCGGGGACTACTCCGACGGGTTCACGCCCGGAGCGGCCACAGCGGGCAGCTTTGTCGGCTGCGACGTCGCCGACGACTTCGCCCATGCGCTCGGCGACCCGGCGGAAGGGCGCCTCGCTACCACGCTCGCGTACCGGAATTCGCCGACCTGTCCGGCGCAGCCGAGCAGGGCGCTGCACGCCGCGCTCCCGCAAGAGGGCGTCGTCCTCAAATCGCCCTGGAGGCAGAACCGGATCCTTCGACGGTAGCGCCAGCGCGTGTTTCCCGAGGCCGCTCAGTCCATCTCGAGGGTCTGGAAGTTTCCGCTCGCGTCCAGCATGGTGCCCCAGACCTTGTGCGACGCCTGGTGCTCGCTCATCCCGAACGCCATCGTCGCGCCGACGCCCAGATCGACCCCGCGCAACCCCTCGAGCGCGTCGACCAGCGACTCGGTGGTGAAGTCGGGCCCCGCGCGCTTCAGTCCCTCGATCAGCAGGCTGGCCGCGAGGTAGCCCTCGAGCGAGACGAAGTCCGGCTTCTCTCCCAGCGAGTGCTTGGGGAGCAGCTCCTGGTACTTCAACACCGCGGTCGACTTGCTGTGCGGCAGCGGCACCACCTGGGTGACGATCACGCCTTCCGCCACCTTGCCGCCGTACATCATCAGCTCGTCCGCGAGCGCCTGGCTGCCCACGAAGGACACGTTGCTGAAGATGATGTCGGGGCGCTCGGCCTTCACTTTCTCGATGAATTTCGCTGCTGCCTTGTAGGTGGCGACCATCACGACCGCGCGCACCGGGTGGCGGCTCTTGAGCAAGGTCTCGACGGCCTCGCCGACGTCGCTGGTGTTGCGCTTGTAGCCCACGCGCAGCGCCCTGTCCGGATTGCGGTTGTACTTGCGCAGCATCTTCGCCACGCCGTTGAAGCCGGCGTCGCCGTAGCCGTCCTGCTGCGCGAAGACCGCGATCTCGTCGGGCAAGATGCGGCGGACGTCCACCAGGTACCTCACGGTCGCCGCGGTCTCCTCCGCGTAGCTGGCGCGGAAGTTGAAGACGTAGCGGTCGGGGGGATCGCGCCGGAGCAGGCCGGCTCCGGTGAAGGGGCCGAAGAAGAGCATCCGCTTCTCCAGCGTGAACGGCACTGCCACCTCGGCCGTCGGGGTGCCGACGTTGCCGATGAAGCCGAAGACGTTGCGGGTATCCGCCAGGTCCTTCATCACCGCCCGGGTGCGCTCCGGCTCGTATCCGTCGTCGAGCGCGACCAGCCGCAGCTTGCGCCCGTTCACCCCGCCCGCCTCGTTGGCCGCGGCGAACGCAAGGTCGATGCCCGTCTTCATGCCCCGGCCCAGCTCCTTGGCCGGGCCGGAGAACGGCGCGCTCATGCCGAAGACGATCTCGGTGTCGGTCACGCCGGCCACGCGGGGCCGCTTCTTGGCTTCCGCCAGGCGCTGAGCGGCGATGGCTGCCTGCTTTTCCGCGAGCGCGGCGGCTTCCTGCTGCGAGCGCCACCAGAGCGCCCCGCCGACGGCCGCAGCGGCGATCGCCGCCGAGCCGATGATGACGAGCGGGATCGGGGAACCCCGCCGGGGAGGCAGGGGCTGCGACTTCGGAATCATGATTTCCTCCGGGCCCGCGTCGAGGGCGCCGTTGGGTTCACCGTTCTTCGCCTCGTCGTCGGAGACCATCTCTTCGAGCAGGAGCTTGTTGCAGGGCTCGAAGACGGTGCGCTTCTCGGTAGTGACGTTCAGATCGACGTGGAACTCGCCTTCCCGCAGGCGCAGCGCGCGCCGCACGGCTTCGACGCCGATGATGTCGCCGAATCTCGCGTCGACGATCTCGCCGCCCTCCATGAAGACGACGACGTCGTGCTCGGGTCCTGCCGGGGAGACGATGGTCACCGCGGCCGTCTGCCGGCTGATGCTGTAGAACTGCACCAGGTCGGTGAACGACGTCTCCGAGAGATTTCCGCTCAATGCCACTCGACGAGCGTACGACGGGGGCAGGGCGCGGGCGAAATTCCGTCAGCGAAAAACCCATGAGCGCCGGGCATGTGGGCGGCGGTCCGCCCCGGTGGTCCGACCCCCTACTGCCCGGATGATCTCGCCGGGGCGCCAGGTGCGTGTAGCGAGAGGTGCGTGGCAGACCCGACTGGCACCCTGCTCATTTGAAGCGATGGAGCACGTCGGCGGAAACATCATCCTGCCCGTCGCAAGTTCGTGCTCGACCGCGGCGGTGCTCAGGGGAGTAGCCGTTCGAGCTTCTCCTGCGCATCGGCCGCGAAGCCCAGCGTCAGCTCGCCGCCGACCTCGATGATCGGGCGGCGCACCCGCGCGCCGTCCTCCGCCAGCCAGGCGATCAGCTTCTCGCCGGAGAGCCCCTCCGCCTCGGCCCGCCGCTTGGGCGCGACCAGCAACTCGATGCCCCCGGCCTTCTTCGCCAGCGCGCGGATCTCGGGCGCGGTCAGGGGCTGCTTGATCAGGTTGCGTTCTTCGACCTGCTGCTTCTTTCGCGCGAGAAACTCCCGCGCCTTCATGCAGCCGGTTCAGCCGGGCTTGCCGTAATAGCGGATCATGCGGCGAAGATACCAAGCCCGAAGCTGACCGGCGAAGGCCTGTCTGTTGGGGAGCGCTCTTTCGCTTCGCGGCGGGTGCGAACGGCGTTGTAGAGTGCGGTCGTGCCTGCGCTCTCGGACGATCCCCGCGTCGTGCTTACGCTCGACGCGGGCGGAAGCAAGCTCGAGTTCAACGCGATGCGGGGTGGCCGGGCCCTGCTGGACCCGCTGCGGATGGTCGCGCGTTCCGACGATCGCGACGCCACTCTGGCCCAGATCCGCTCGGGCTTCGAGCAGGTGCACGAAGCGACAGGTCGCGCGGCGGCGGCGATCTCGTTCGGGTTCCCCGGGCCGGCGGACTACGAGGCCGGCGTCATCATCACTCCCCCGAACTTTCCCACCTTTCGCGGCGTGCCGCTCCGCAGCCTGCTCCAGGAACACTTCCGGCTGCCGGTCTTCATCAACAACGACGGCGCGCTGTTCACCTCTGGCGAGGCAACCGCCGGGGTGCTTCCCTGGGTGAACGAGCGGAGCGCCAGGCAGTACCGGAACTTGCTCGGGTTCACCCTCGGCACCGGATTCGGCGGCGGGCTTAGCATCGGCGGCCGGCTGGTGCGAGGGGACAACTCGTCGGCCGGCGCGGTCTGGGGGCTGCGCCATCGCGACGATCGCGGCGCGGTGGTGGAGGAGGGCGTCAGCGTGCGCGGTTTGAAGCGCGCGTTCGCGGAAGCGGCGGGAACGCCCGCCCCTGGTCCGCACGAGATCGAGGCCATCGCCCTTCGCCAGGCGCCTGGCGACCGCGCCGCCGCGCTCGCCGCCTTCTCCCGGATGGGCGAGCTGGCGGGCGACGCCATCGCGAGCGCGCTCTGCGTCGTCGACGGCCTGGTGGTCATCGGCGGAGGACTGTCGGCCGCTTCCCGGCTCTTCTTCCCCGCGCTGATCCGCGAGCTGAACGGGCGGCTCGCATGCCGCGGAGCGAAGACGGATCGGCTGGAGGCGCGGGCGTTCGATCTCGACGATCCGGAGGGCCTCTCCGCCTTCCTGGGCGAGCCGGGAAAGCGCACCGGCGTGGCGGTGACGCGGCTCGGGACCAGCGCCGCGGCCGCTCTGGGCGCGTACGTCTTTGCGCTCGAGCAGCTGGACGGCACAACCCGGTCACGCTGACCGCCTGAGCGACTCATGTATCGTGCGGTTCAGCGCGTGGCGAAGGGCTTGCCGGGCTGCTGTTCGAGGCCTCGGACGACCAGCTTGTACGGGCAGCGTCGGATCGCCTGGGACAGGACGGCGAAGCCGGCTTCCTCGACGCGCCGCACGTCGGTGAAATCGATGGAGAGGTCGCCCATGCTCTGGCCGATGAGGCGTGCCACGGCCGCGGCGCCTTCTCCGTCCAGCTCTCCGCCGAGGCGGAGGACCATCTGACCGTCCTCGATTGAAGGAAGCATTTGCAGCATGTGAGCACCCGGGGGGATCGCTCGCAGGAGATAGCGCCGTTGCCACCTCTCCGCAACTGTTCGAAAAGATGCAAGAAAGGGTCTACTCGTACAGAACGGAGCGCATCGAGAGCGAGCTCATGTCGAACCCGGACGCAGGGAACTTCACCGCGTCGCGGGAGTCCGCCGCGCCCGCGGCGTACAGCAGGGGATAGTAGTGGTCGGGACTCGGGTGCGAGAGGCGCCCGGCGTCGGACTCAGCGAGACGCGCGAGCGCGGGCCCGTCGTGCTGCGCGGCGGCCTTCGCCACCTCGCTGTCGAACGTGGCCGCCCAGGGCGGCGTCTGCTTCTCTCCCCGCTGCCAGCTGGTGAATGCATGCCGGAGGTTGTGGGTGACGTTGCCGCTGCCCAGGATCAGGACGCCCTCTTCCCGCAGCGGCGCCAGGGCCGCGCCGATGGCGAGATGCCCGGCAGCGGGGAGGCGGCCGTCGATGCTCAGCTGCACCACCGGGACGTCCGCCTCCGGCCTCAGGTACTTGAGGACGGTCCAGGTGCCGTGATCGAGTCCCCAGTCGGTCCGCAGGGAAGCACGTTCGCCCAGGAGCTTCGAGGCGCGCCTGGCCAACTCGACGCTGCCCGGAGCAGGGTATTGCTGTTCGTACAGCTCGCGCGGGAAGCCGCCGAAGTCGTGGATGGTGCGCGGGTGCTCGTCGCCGGTGAGGAAAGTGCCGTGGACGTACCAATGCGCCGAGATGCTGAGGATGGCCTTGGGCTCCGGAAGCAGCTTGGCCAGCTTCTGGAAACCCCGGCTCCACTGGTTGTCGTCGATCGCATTCATCGGCGAGCCGTGGCCGACGAACAGGACGGGCATGCGTTCCACGTTGGTTGGATGCCGGGGGGCCGCATCGAGCTTCTCGATCGGAGCGGGCATCGGCGCTACATCCGTGCTCGCCCGGACCGCCTCCAGCGGCCCAGGCTGCCGTTCGAGGAACCGGATGCCTGATTTGCCTCCTCGCGTCTTCTTGCTTTCCCCGGCGCGCGCTGGAGGAGAACGAATGGGGCTCTTGCTGAGCCCGCGCGCGAACTTCTCGCTGGCCTGGGACTTCCAGCAAAAAGGTGCGCCGGTCGGCGACCTTTTTCAGTTCGCCAGCGGGCTCTATTTCCGCGGGAAGCTGACGTACGCGCGCGCGTTCGGGCGGGCGCCGCCGGGAGGCTTCGGCGCGCTTGCCATCGTGCCGGGGCGTGGGCTGATGAACGTCGACGAAACGATCACGGTGGATGAGTTGAAGGCCATGGCGCAGGTGCCCGTGGATCTCGACGACGAGCGCTACCGAATGCCGCTCGAGCGCGACGCGCGTGTGTTGGCCCGGTTGCTGGGCAAGTCCGGCGAGGCGGTCCTGCTGGGAAGCATCGCCACCGGGAAGTATGCAGACCTGTTCCTGGAAGTCTTCGGCGAGCAGCTGCTCTTTCCGCCTTCGTTCGTGGGCCGTGGCGACATGAGCCGGGGCGGACTGCTGCTGAGATCCGTGCGCCAGGCGACGGAGTTGCCCTATGCTCCGCTCCGCGGAGCCGTCCGGCACGGTCCACGCCCACCGAGGCTTCCGCGAGGGTAGAACGCATCTCATGACCGGTCTCGCGAGCGACCGTGCTCAAACGTAGGCGCCAAGAACCTAATGTCGCCGCGCCTGGCGCTCGGCGAACCGCTTCGCGCCTTCCTTCGCTCCAGCCTCGAGCGCCCGCTGTCCATGGCGCAGCTCGTTCGACATCGCGCTCGCGAAGTCGAGATCGGCCTGCTCGTGCGCCGACCGCCGGTCGGTGCGCATGCAGAGCTGTGGAAAGGCGGCGATCTCGCGCGCAAGCTCCTCCGCCGCCGCGCGCGCCGCCCCGCAGGGGACCACGCGGTTGGCCAGCCCCATCTGCAGGGCCTCCTGCGCTTTCACCGGACGGCCGGTGAGAATCAGGTCGAGCGCTCGCGAGAGCCCGATCAGCCGCGGCAGCCGGACGGTGCCGCCGTCGATCAGTGGAACGCCCCACCGCCTGCAGAACACCCCGAGCGTCGCGTCCTCGGCGACGACCCTCAGGTCGCACCAGAGCGCCAGCTCGAGGCCCCCGGCGACGGCGTAGCCTTCGATCGCGGCGATCGCCGGCTTCTCGAGCAGCAGCCGCGAGGGGCCCATCGGCCCGTCGCCTTCCGCCGACACGTGGTCGTACTTGCCTGCCGCGAACGCTTTCAGATCGGCCCCGGCGCAGAAGGTCCCTCCTTCCCCCCAGAGCACCGAGACGCTCGCGTCCGCGTCCGCCTCGAATGCCCGGAAGGCATCCGCGAGGGATCGCGCCGTCTCCGGATCCACTGCGTTCCGCGCCGACGGGCGGCTGAGGATGACGGTCGTGACGGGACCCTGCTTCTCGACGCGCACGCTCATGCGCCGGAGCTTAGCGCCCTGCCTGGGCGTGTAAAATGGCGGCGTTGAGCAGCGCCCTGGCCCGCGCCAGGTCCCGGTTCTGCACCGCCATCCGCGCCGCCTCGACGTCGCGCTGCGCCTGGCCCGTGAAGGTCGCCTGGGCGCGCGACAGCTCCGACTCGATGCTCGGGTCTCCCGCCGCAAGCCGCTGTTGCGCTGCATAGACGGCGTCGAGCCCCGACTGCACCAGGGTCTGCCGCTCCTCGCGCTGCTGCTCCTCCAGCTGCCGGCGCGCTTCCGCGTCTGCGATCTGCTGCCGGATCTGCTGGACGTCCAGCGTGAGCTGCTGGAGCTGCTGCGAGACCTGCTGCGCTTGCGAGCGCTCCTGCTCCAGCGCGTCCAGCCGGGCCCGGAGTTGCTGGAGCTCGCGGTGCACGTCGTCCGGGCCGGCATCGCGCTCGGCGCTGGCGCCACCGTCGGGCGGGGCCGAGGTGGGGCGGAGCCGGCCCGGCGGATCGGTGCCCAGCAACAGGGGCCGCTCGCCGGCGTCCGCGCGCGCGCCGGCGTCCGCCCGCCCGCGTTTCGGGCGGGCGGCCGGGCTGGCCTGGGCCATCACTAAGGCGATCATCGCCGCGGGAACGATGCCGAGCAGGCGCACCCGGCCAATCTAAGCCGATTCGCGCGGGCTGGGGGGCTCGACCGGGCGGGGTGCCTCGGCGCCGCCCGCGAACAGGTCGCTGACCCGCGCCGCGTCCGGCCCCCGGTAGCGGAGGTCTTCCAGCGATTCCTGCAGGGGGACGTCCAGGCGCAACGTGGCCAGCTGGCGGTAGAGGAGCACGTCCCCAAGGCGCTCGCGCAGCGTCTGGAGCAACCGATCGGCGCCGCGGACCGATGGGGGCCACGCCCGGGCATCGAGCGGGATGAACTCGAGGTGCACGAATCGCCCGAGCAGGGCGGAGGCGGTGCGCTCTCCGAAGCCCGGAAGGCCGGGAATCCCGTCCGCCTCGTCGCCGGTGAGCGCCAGGAAATCCGGGATGGATTCCGGCCGGATCCCCCACCGCGCCAGCAAGGTCTGCTCGTTCAACACCCGTTTGCGGATGACGTCCACCTGCACGACGTGGTCCGCCACCAGGCACTGGCCGAGGTCCTTGTCCGGGGTGAGGATGCGGACCTGCTCCACCTCCCCGCCGTAGCGCGCGGCCGCCGCGGCGAGCGCGTCGTCGGCCTCGAACTCCCGCATCGACCACACCACCGCGCCTACCGCGCGCACCGCGTCCTCCGCGGCGTCGAATTGCGCCCGCAGATCGGGAGGCACGCCTTCGTCCGACTTGTAGTCGGGAAACAGATCGTTGCGGAACGAGCGGATCGGGTTGTCGAACGCGACCGCCACGTGCGTCACTTGCTCGACCGGATTGGCGAGCAGCGCCAGCAGCGACTGCGCCAGCCCCCGGGTCGCTTTCATGGGGTGCGCCGGGCGCTTGGAATAATGCGCGCGGAAGAGCTCGAAGGTGCCGTCCACCAGGTGCAGCCGCATGCCCGGAGTCTCGCACGGCTGGCCCGGCCTTGGTACAGGGCAGCTTTGGCGCTCGCCTGTCTGCCTGCGCAGAGTGCCAACCTGAATCCCCGCTTCGTCCGCATCCGCCACTCAACACGCACGGACAAATGGCCTGGCGCGCCGGCCCCGCCCAGTGGAACATCGCCGCGGAGGCCGGAATGCTCGCTGCATTGCTCGCGCTCGCGTTCCTGGCGCTCGTCGCGATCGATCTCTGTCGCGACAGGTTCGTCGACCCGCGGCCGGTGCTCACGCACCCACGCTGGCCCTTCCTCGGGATCCTCGCGGCGGCGGGATTCACCACGCTCGTGCAGGACCCGGCGCTGTTCCTGTCTTCGTGCGTGTTGCTCGGCGCTTCCGCCCCGCTCCTCTGCGAGCGATTCCGGCTCACTGAGCGGGGTATCGAGGTCCGGGGCGCGGTGCTCGCCTGGGGAACGCTCCAACTCCGACGCACGCCCCTGTTCCTCGACGTCCGGACCACCCGCGGCCAGCGCCTTCGCCTTCCCCGCTGGATGGACGGGCTAGGAACTCTCACCCGGATGGCCGGCGGCGGTACACTGGAGAACGCATGCGGGATGCGCAGCGGATCTACGAGCTGATGGTCCTCACCGCCTGGGCCGACGGGAAGGTGCAGGCGGAGGAGGCGCTGGCCGTGCACCGGATTGTGGCCGCCGATCCCGCGTTCGCGCAGGTCGGCAACAAGAGCGAGATCTCGCGCGCCATCCAGAAGCGGATCTCCGAGAAGGGGCTGGAGGCCTCGCTGCGAGAGGCCGCCAGCGCGATCGTCGAGGCGGACCGCGAGCTCGCCTTCCGCTGCTGTGCCAGGGTCCTGAGCGCCGACGGCGATCTGGCCGTCGAGGACGCGCAAGTGCTCGCCACCCTCCAGGAGCTGTTCGGCCTTTCCGGGGAAGCCGTCAAGCGCCTGATGCGCGATAGGAACCGCTGATCGAGCGGGCGCCGATCTGCCCGTATCCCGGGCCAGCACGAATCAGCTGCAACTCCCAGGGAGCTGGCTGTACACGGTGCCTTGGGGGCCCAGACTGTCCAACCGTCTGCACTTTCCCGAGCAACATGCGCTTTTCCCGTTCGGTGTTGCACAGGAATTCTGACTAAGTAGAACGCGAAGGGTCCGTTCGGTAGAGTGTCACTGCACTTCTGCAAGGAGTCCACCGTGAGCGAGACGCACGATCCGGTCGGGGAGGCGTCCCAGAAGCGCAAGCGGCGCGGGGGCGGCGAGGGGGGCGGAGGGGGCGGCAACGGCAGCAACGCCCACTCGCCCGCCGAGGAGGCCCGCATGCGGCAACTGCTCGACGCCCTCACGGCGGCGCAGCGCGGCGAGTTCGCCGTGCGCCTGCCCTTCACGCGAGGCACCGGCCTGATGGCCGACATCGCCCGCGCCTTCAACCAGATGGTGGCACGCAACGACGCTTTCACCACCGAGATCGTGCGCCTCCAGCGGGTGGTTGGCCGCGAGGGCCGCATGACGGAGCGGGCGTCGCTCGGCGACGTCGCGGGCTCCTGGAAAACGTCCGTCAACTCCATAAATGCCCTGATCGCCGACCTCGTGCAGCCCACCACCGAAGTCGCCCGCGTGCTGATGGCGGTGGCCGAAGGCGACCTGACGCAGAAGATGGCGCTGGAGATCGAGGGACAGCCGGTGAAAGGCGAGTTCCTCCGCATCGGCACCACCGTGAACGCGATGGTGGATCAGCTCAGCTCTTTCGCGGCGGAAGTCACCCGGGTGGCGAAGGAGGTCGGCACCGACGGCAAGTTGGGCGGGCAGGCGGGAGTGCCGGAAGCGAGCGGCATCTGGCGCGATTTGACGGACAACGTGAACACGCTGGCGTCGAACCTGACTACCCAGGTCCGCAACATTGCCGAGGTGACCACCGCCGTCGCGACCGGCGACCTGTCGCGCAAAATCACGGTCGACGCCCGCGGCGAGGTGCTCGAGCTGAAGAACACCATCAACACGATGGTCGATCAGCTCAATTCGTTTGCGTCCGAAGTGACCCGCGTGGCCCGCGAGGTGGGCACCGAAGGAAAGCTGGGCGGGCAGGCTGAAGTGAAGGGGGTATCGGGCGTCTGGAAGGACCTGACCGACAACGTGAACTTCATGGCCTCGAACCTGACCACCCAGGTCCGGGGCATCGTCAAGGTGGTGACTGCGGTCGCCAACGGCGACCTCTCCCAGAAGCTGGTGGTGGAGGCGCGGGGAGAGATCGCGGCCCTGGCCGACACGCTGAACAGCATGACCAAGACCCTCGGCATCTTCGCCGAACAGGTGACCAGCGTGGCGCGCACCGTGGGCGTCGAAGGGAAGCTGGGCGCCCAGGCCAGCGTGCCCGGCGTGGCCGGCACCTGGAAGGACCTGACCGACAACGTCAACCTGCTCGCCAACAACCTCACCTCCCAGGTCCGGAACATCGCCGAGGTGACGACGGCGGTCGCCAACGGCGACCTCTCCCGCAAGATCACCGTCGACGCCCGCGGCGAGGTGCTGGAGCTGAAGAGCACCATCAACACCATGGTCGAGCAGCTCCGCTCCTTCACCGGCGAGGTGACGCGCGTCGCGCGCGAGGTCGGCACCGACGGCAAGCTGGGCGGCCAGGCCGAGGTGCGCGGCGTCAGCGGCGTCTGGAAGGACCTCACCGACAACGTGAACTTCATGGCGTCGAACCTGACCACCCAGGTGCGCAACATTGCCAAGGTCACCACCGCGGTCGCGAACGGCGATCTCTCCCAGAAGATCACCGTGGACGTGAAGGGCGAGGTGCTGGAGCTGAAGAACACCATCAACACCATGGTCGATCAGCTGAACTCCTTCGCTGCGGAGGTGACGAGGGTCGCCCGCGAGGTCGGCACCGAGGGCAAGCTGGGCGGCCAGGCGGAGGTCAAGGGCATCGCCGGCGTCTGGAAGGACCTCACCGAGAACGTGAACTTCATGGCCTCGAACCTGACCACCCAGGTGCGCGGCATCGTCAAGGTCGTCACCGCGGTGGCCAACGGCGATCTCACCCAGAAGCTGGTGGTCGAGGCGCGCGGAGAGATCGCCGCCCTGGGCGAGACGCTCAACAACATGACCAAGACGCTGGGGATCTTCGTCCAGCAAGTGATCAACGTCGCCCGCACCGTCGGCGTCGAGGGCAAGCTGGGCGCCCAGGCGGAGGTGCCCGGCGTGGCGGGCACCTGGAAGGACCTGACCGACAACGTGAATCTCATGGCCTCCAACCTGACCTCCCAGGTGCGCAACATCGCCGACGTCTCCACGGCGGTGGCGAGCGGAGACCTCTCCAAGAAGATCACCGTCGACGTGAAGGGCGAGATCCTCGAGCTGAAGAACACCATCAACACCATGGTCGATCAGCTCC
>WNFR01007022.1_pt1 | contig 11474 bp, 10 predicted proteins | sample 5400221 | NCBI WGS metagenome assembly WNFR01 (sample SAMN13153357, study PRJNA577476) | soil metagenome | isolation source: 40 cm soil under Madrone tree | place: USA:California | collected 2016-06-14 | reverse complement strand
TACGTACCGCCGTACTCGGTCGTCGTCCCCGGCACGCGGCCGAAGGAGTTTCCCGCGGGGACATACCAGCTCGGGTGCGCGCTCATCGTCGGCCGCCGCAGCGAGCAAACGGATATGAAGACGTCGCTCAACGACGTCCTGCGCGAATACGAGATCGGCGCTAGTAGGGCTCCGCCGGCCCGGTCAGCGTCGCCCGACCGCGCTGGATCCGCACGCGCAGGTCGCCGCCCGGGAAATGCACGACGACGTCGCCCTCGCCGTGCGTCGCCGCCGCAACCGCGACCGCGCTCGAGCCGGATGCGGTCGTCTCCCCCGCCCCGCGTTCCCAGACGCGCGCCGTCACCTCGCCCGGGCCGTCGACGCGCACGACCTGCACGTTCGTCCGGTTCGGGAAACGGGGGTGCGTCTCGAGCAGCGGGCCGATGAGCTGGATGTCGGCCGGGTCGCCGACGACGACCGCGTGCGGGTTCCCCACGTCGACGACCGTGACGTCGAGCCCGGCGATCCGCTCCCTCGCGACGACCGCGACCTCCCCCATGTCGGACTCGTAGCTCCGGCGGCCGAGGCGACGCACGACGACGGTCCTCGGCCCGACGCGCACGCGCGCCTCGGGCCGGTTCGTCCGGTCCATGAGCCAGGCGCCGGCGATCCGGGTTCCGTTCCCCGACATCTCCGCGTGAGATCCGTCCGGATTGACGATCGCAATGTCGATGAGATCTCCGTCGACCGACAGCACCTCGATCGCGCCGTCCAGCTCCGGATCGATCGTGTACGGCTCGTCCTCAACGACGAGGTACGCGTTCCCGTGTGCGTGCCAGCGCGACGATGTCATCGGCGATCTCGCCCGGCGGGCGATCGGCGCCGACCATAGCGATGCCGGGGATGCGCCGCATCCACTTGCGCTGGTACGCGGCATACCGGCGTGTGCGGACGACGAGCGCAGCGATCGCATCCTCGCGCGGCAGCGTCGCCACCTCCTCGAGCCCGAGCGCCTGACGCGCCGTGATCGAGATCGGGCCGTCGAGGGCGCGCCGGACCTCATCCTGGACTCCGGCGTCGAACATCGCGCGCGTCCGCTCCTCGATGCGGCGTTCGAGGACGTCCTTCGGAACCTCGAGGCCGACGACGAGCGTGGGATGCCGCGTCTCGCCGGACCAGAGCCGGTCCTCCCCCGGCGCGAGCGACGCGCCCGCCTCCGCGAGCTCGAGGGCGCGGACGACCCGGCGGCGATCGTTCGCATGGACGACCGAGGCGGCGGCCGGGTCGAGATCCTCCAGGTGGGCGTGAGCCGCTTCCGGGCCGCGCTCGTCGTAGAACCCCTCCCATCGCTCGCGCGTGCCAGCTGCGGGGGCGGGCGGCAGATCCAGCTCGGCAAGCGCAGCGCGGAGGTACAGGCCCGTCCCGCCCACGACGACCGGTGTCCGGCCGGCGGAGAGGATCTCGTCCACGGCCGCGTGGGCCGGCGGCGCGTAGTCGCCGACCGAGGCCTCGCGGTCGAGCGGCCAGATCCCTACCATCCGGGTCGGCTCGCTAGGCTGGTTCGTCAGGATCGGCAATCCCCGATAGACCTGGAGCGCATCGGCCGAAACGAGCTCCGCAGGAATCCGGTGGGCCACTTCCAAAGCAACCCTCGATTTGCCGCTTGCGGTCGGGCCGAAGATGCCGATAACCGTCACCGGAGGATTCTGACCTGCGTTACCTGAACATCGAGTCGAAGAGCGATATCGACCGGACGCGGACGGAGTCCACCCTGTTCCTCATCGGCGCCTCACTGCTTGCGCTCGCGACGCTTTTCGCGCTGAGCGAGGTCGCGGGCTTCGACCACGTCTGGGACCGCCTCCAGCACGTCAATCCGATCTGGTTCCTCGTCGCATTCGGCGCGGAGGTCGTCGCCTACATCGGATACGTCGTCAGCTATCGCGAGGTCTCTCGCGTCGACGAAGGGCCGAAGATGGGTCACGGGCGCGCCGCGGCCGCGGTCGCCGCCGGCTTCGGCCCGTTCGTGACGGGCGGCGGGTTCGCGCTCGACGTCCACGCGTTCAAGCTCCAGGGGATCACGGACCGGGAAGCGCGCGTACGCGTCCTCGGTCTTGGAGCGCTCGAGTACGCGACGCTCGCGCCGGCCGCGTGCATCGCGTCGATCCAGCTCCTCGCCGCCGGCGCGCACACGCCCACGATGGGGCTCACGCTTCCCTGGGCGATTGCGGTCCCGCTCGGTTTCGTCGCAGCGCTGTGGGCGATGGGACACAGGCACCGCTTCCGGGGCAAGGGCTACCTGAAGGATGGGCTCGCACAGACCCTCGAATCGATCCACGTGCTCAAATGCCTCTTCGCACGCCGTCATCTCGCCGGCCCCGCCGGCGCAACGATCTACTGGTTCGGCGAGATCGTCTGTCTCTGGGCCTGCCTGCACGCGTTCGCGCACGGCGCCCCCAACGTCGAGCTGCTCCTCATCGGCTACGCGACCGGCTACGCCCTCACCCGGCGGACGCTCCCGCTCGGCGGCGCCGGCGCGGTGGAGGCGCTCCTGCCGTTCGCGCTCTCCTGGACAGGCGTCCCGCTCGCAGCCGCCGTGCTCGCGGTGTTCACGTACCGCGTCTTCAACTTCTGGCTGCCGGTCGTGCCTGCGGTCGTCGGGCTTCGCGCGCTCCGCGCCGCAGAAGCCTAGGCAGCGACGACAGCCGTCTGCGCGCCGGCGAGCGTCGTCGAAGTCGCGCGCTCGATGAGAACGTCGACGAGGTCGCCTGCGTTCGCCTCGCCGGAGAAGTTCACGGTGACGTTGCGGCGCGTCCGCCCGCGGAGGAGCGACGGGTCGGTGCGGCTCGGACCCTCGACGAGCACCTCCTCGACGCGGCCGACACGCCCCGCGTTCCGCTCGGCGGCGGAGCGCTGCACGACCTCGACGAGCCGTTCGATGCGGTCGCGCTTCACCCCGTCGGGGATCTGATCCATCCGTGCCGCTGCTTCGGTCCCCGCACGCGGCGAATAGACGAATGTGAACGCGCTGTCGAACCCGACCTCCTGGACCGCTGACAGCGTCTCCCGGAAGTCCTCCTCCGTCTCGCCGGGAAAGCCGACGATGAGATCGGTCGTGAGCGCAAGATCGGGGATGGCAGCGCGCATCTCGTCGACGAGCCGGAGGTAGCGCTCGCGCGAGTACGTTCGCCGCATGTCTTTCAGCACGCGCGTCGATCCCGACTGCAACGGCAGGTGCGCGTGCTCGCACACCGCGGCGCACTCGGCCATCGCGTTGATGACCGGGCGACGGAAGTCCTTCGGGTGCGGGCTCGTGAAACGGATCCGTTCGATCCCGTCGATCGCGTCGACGGCGCGGAGAAGCTGCGCGAAGTCCGTCCCGAGGTCGCGGCCGTACGAGTTGACGTTCTGCCCGAGCAGCGTCACCTCGCGGACGCCCGCGGCGGCGAGCCCTTGGATCTCGGCGAGGATCTCGTCCGCGCGGCGCGACACTTCGCGACCGCGCACGGCCGGAACGATGCAGTACGAGCACACGGAGTTGCACCCCATCGAGATCTGCACCCATGCCTGGAAACGCCGCTCGCGATGCATCGGCAGGGTCGCAGCGAAACGGCGCTCGTCTCCCGTCCCCCACGCCCCACGGTCGACGCGCTCGCCTCCGGCGCCGAGCCACTCGCCCAGGTGCGCGATCGTGCCCGGCCCAAAGGCGATGTCGACCTGCGGATAGCGCTCGAAGATGCGTTCTCGTTGCGCTTCGGCGTAACACCCGCCGACGGCGATGACCATGTCGGGGTTCGCACGCTTGCGCGCACCTGCATCGCCAAGGTACGCGGCGAGCTTCGTGTCCGGCTTCTCACGGATGGTGCAGGTGTTGAAGACGACGACGTCGGCGTCCTCCGGCGCGATCGCCTCGCCGAGACCGAGCTCCTCGAGCATGCCCTTGATCCGCTCGGAGTCGTGAGCGTTCATCTGGCAGCCGAACGTGGCAACCGAATACGTGCGCACGCCTGAAGGGTACCCGGGCTTTACCGAGACCTTGCAAAGGTCGACGTTAGAGGTGGGAGGCCGCGGGTATCCAACATGTGAGGATGCCGCGGGTCAGCGCAGCGATCATCACGCACAATCGTGCGCACTTTCTTCCTGGCGCGATCAGGAGCGTACTTGGTCAGACGTATCGCGACCTCGAGCTGATCGTCGTCGACGATGGATCGACCGACGGCACCGAGGATGCGATCGCGCCGTACCGCGACCGGATCCGGTACGTCCGACGCGACCACGGCGGGAAGGCGGCTGCGCGCAACGCGGCGGTACAGCTCGCCGAGGGCGAGCTCATCGCCTTCTGCGACTCCGACGACCAGTGGTATCCCGACCGGCTCGAGCGCCAGCTCTCGGCGTACGCCGACACGCCGCGCGCCGGCATGGTGCACGGCCACGTCGAGGTCATCGACGAGAGCGGACGCGCTCTGCCGGAGTGGACGTCGGAGCAACGCGCCTTGTTCAGCGCGGCGCATCGAGAGCAGCCGACGTACGCGTCGTATGCCTTCAATTGCTGCTGCCTCAGCTCCACCATCCTGGTCCGGCGCGAAGTCTTCGAGCACGTCGGGCTGTACGACCTCGAGCTCCCCATCGAGGACTACGACTTCTATCTCAGGCTCGTGCTCGAGTTCGACGTCCTCTTTCTCGAAGGACCGCCGCTCGCCCGCTACCGCGTGCACGATGACGGAACGCAGTCGGAGATCCTTGGTGCCGGCCAGATCCGCACCGCCGAGAAGCACCTCGCTCTCCTGGAGGAGCATCCGGAGATCCCCGACGCGCGCGTCGCGCGGCAGAACTTCTACCTCATGATCGCGCAGACGTGGCGAGTCCTCGGGGATCGCCGGCGCGCGCGCGCCGCTGCCTTCCGGGCGCTGCGGCTCGGCGCCCCGCGCGGCATCCGGCTCGCCCTCTAACACAAGCCTGACACCAACGGGCTAGCGTGTCCCGGATGCCCGGGAGGACTCGATGCGGCGCGGCAGTTGCCGCGCTCTGTCTTGCCGCGTCCGCAGCCGCCGGCCTCCCGTCGGAAGCCCATGCTCGCGGCGTAGCGGATTGCTCCTGGATGAGCCGCGTGCTCAGCCCTGCGGTCCGGACGACGCAACTCCTCTCGGCCATGAGCCTGAGTGACAAGCTCGCGCTCCTCAGCGGCGTCGATCCGCACGCGGCGCTCGGCGTCGCCGACGGTCCGTTGTATGTCGGCTACGTCCCCGGCAACCCGAGCCTCTGCATCCCCGCGCTGACGTTGAACGACGGTCCCGCAGGCGTCGCCGACCTCCAGGTGGGCACGACCGCATTCCCCGCGCCGATCGCGCAGGCTGCGACATGGAACATGCGTCTCGAGCACAAGTTCGGCCAGGCGCTCGGCATGGAGGCGTGGAACAAGGGAATCAACGTCGTCCTCGCGCCCGACGTGAACATCGCGCGCGTCCCGGAGAACGGAAGGAACTTCGAGGCCTTCGGCGAGGATCCGTTCCTCAGCGGCCAGACGGCGGTCGCCGCGATCGACGGCATCCAGCAGAACGCAGTGATCGCGACCGTGAAGCACTACGCCGTCAACAGCCAGGAGACGAACCGGTACTACGTCTCGTCGAACCTCGATGACCGGACGCTGCACGAGATCTACCTTCCTCCCTTTGCCGCAGCGGTCGCGCAGGCAAAGGTCGGTGCGGTCATGTGCGCGTACGGATTCGTGAACGGTGTGGCCTCGTGCCAGGAGCCGAACCTGCTCAAGACCGTGTTGCGAACGGAGCTCGGCTTTCGCGGCGTTGTGATGTCGGACTGGGGCTCCACCTGGTCCACCGTGGACGGCGCCAACTCCGGGCTCGACCTCGAGATGCCCGGAGGGAGGTTCTTTGCTGCGCCGCTCGCGGATGCCGTCTCCGCCGGCATGGTGAAGACGTCGACGATCGACGCAATGGCGCGGAGCATCCTCATGCCGATGTTCCGGCTCGGGCTGTTCGACGATCCGCCTCCCCCGCTCTCGGCCGTCTCGCTCACCGACGTCTCGACCCCGGCGGACAAGCAGCTCGCGCTCGAGATCGCCGAACAAGGGACTGTCCTGCTGAAGAATGACTCGAGCGCGCTGCCGCTCAGGCTTCGCGCCGGCGACAGCGTCGCCGTCATCGGCGCGCCCGCCGGGTTCGGCGACATCCGACCGTACATCGGCGGCGGCGGGAGCTCATTCGTCATATCGGCCACTCCGGTGACGCCACTCGACGCGATCACCGCGCGGGCGGCGAAGGCGGGCGCCACGGTCGTCTCGGCGAACGGCATCGATCCTGTCGCTGCTGCCCAGGCGGCCGGTACAGCGACGGTGGCCGTCGTGTTCGTCTACGACCAGGAGCGCGAGGGAGAAGACAGGCCGAACCTCGACCTGCCCGCGGGCCAGGATCAGCTCGTCGAGCAGGTCGCGCAGGCGAACCCGAACACGATCGTCGTCCTCGATACCGGTGGTCCCGTCCTCATGCCGTGGCTCGACCAGGTCCCCGGCGTGCTGGAGGCGTGGTATCCCGGGCAGCGCGACGGTGACGCGATCGCGGCAATCCTCTTCGGCGACGCCGAGCCCAGCGGAAGGCTCCCGCAGACCTTCCCGTCGAGCGATACCGCCGTGCCGGCGTCGACGATGGACCAGTGGCCCGGGACTCGCCTAGCCCAGGACGCCGCATTCAGCGAGGGCATCGACGTGGGCTACCGCTGGTACGACGCGAACAAGGTCGCACCTCTCTTCCCGTTCGGCTTCGGGCTCTCGTACACGAGCTTCGCGTACAGCCATCTCCGGATCGCGCGAGCGCGGGCGAACGTCACCGTCTCCTTCATCGTGACGAACACCGGCGCGCGCGCCGGCTCGGACGTCCCGCAGGTGTACGTCGACGACCCACGAGCCGCCGGCGAGCCGCCGAAGCAGCTACAGGGCTTCGAGAAGGTCTTCCTGCGCCCGCGATGGAGCAAGCGCGTGACGGTCGCGCTTACCCCGCCCTCGTTCTCGTATTGGGACTCCACCGCACGGCGCTGGCGCATGGCCCCCGGCCTGTACCGGATCCTCGTGGGCGCCTCCTCGCGCGACATCCGCCTACGCGGATTCCTGCGGCAGCCGGGGCCGTGAGCGCGCAGACCGGGATCGCCGTGGCGCTCGCGCTCGCGTCGACCACTCTGACGAACGTCGCGTACCTGCAGGAGCACGACGCCGTCGCCGCCCTCCCGGAGCTCTCTGCCTCGCATCCCCTCCAGTCGGCGAAGCACCTACTGACCGACCGCGCCTGGCTACGTGGCTTCGCGCTCGAGAGCACGGGCTTCGCGCTCTACGTTCTCGCGCTCGCACTCGCGCCGCTGACGCTCGTACAGAGCATTGCCGCCGGTGGCATCGGCGTGCTCGCCTTCGTCTCCGCCCGTGTGAGCGGGCGCGCCCTGCCGCGGCACGAGGTCGTCGGCGTCGTCGTCTCGATCATCGGGCTCGTCGCTCTCGCGATCTCACTTGCGGGCGGCAGCGGCGAGGGCAGCGGTGGCACGACCATCGATATCGAGCTGTGGCTTGCTGCTACCGCTGCCGCAGCGATCGTCGTCATCGCGCTCGGTCGTCGCTTCGGCGCGATCGCTGTCTCCGAGGGCATCGCCGGAGGCCTCTTCTTCTCCATCGGCGACATCTCCGTCAAGGTCGCGACGCAAGGAGGCGCACGCACGTTGTTCGCGATCACCGTCGTCGCCGGCTACGGGCTCGGGACCGCGCTCCTCCAGCTCGGCTACCAGCACGGGGGCGCGCTCACGGTCGCCGGCCTCGCCACGCTGCTCACGAATGCACTGCCGATCGCAGCAGGAACGGTCGTCCTTGGCGAGCCCGTTCCGACCGGCCCGCTCGGCGTGCTTCGGGTGTTCGCGTTCGTCGCCGTTACGATCGGCGCCATCCTTCTCGCACGGCGAAGCCGCAGCTGAGTCACAGAAGACTCACAGACGCCGTCACTACGCTTCTGGACATGGAGCAACGACTCACCCGCAGGCGCTCGCTCGGCGCGCTCGGCGCGCTTGCCGCCGCCGCAGCGGGCTGGCGCGCCGAGGACGCGGGAGCAGGCCCTGCCGCAGTCGCCTCGGGGGCAGTCTCGTGCGTCCTCACGCCGGAGATGACCGAGGGCCCGTACTACATCCCCGACGAAGCGGTGCGGCGCAACATCACCGAAGGGCTGCCCGGCGCGCCCCTCGCCCTCAGGCTCACCGTCGTCAGCGCGTCCACGTGCAAGCCCATCGCCGGCGCCAAGGTCGACGTCTGGCATGCGAGCGCGCTCGGTGCCTACTCGGGTGTGCAGGGCAACACGGGGACGTTCATGCGCGGCGTCCAGCCGGCGAATGCGCACGGCGTGGCGCTGTTCGAGACCGTCTATCCAGGCTGGTACACCGGACGCGCCGTGCACATCCACGTCAAGGTCCATCTCGGTGGCAACGTCGTGCATACGGGACAGCTCTTCTTCCCCGACACGCTCACCGATCGCGTGTACCAGAGGTCGCCGTACAGCACGCGCCCGGCGCGCGACACGCGCAACACGACGGACGCGATCTTCCGCAACGGCGGCAGCCGCTCGATGCTGAAGGTCGCGCGCAGCGGCTCAGGCTACGTCGGCGCGATCGTGCTCGGGGTCCATCGCACCTAGCTCGCGCTCGCCGTTCGCCACGTGGTTGCGCGCGACGTCGACTGCGCGGCTTTCTCGGATGACGGTCACCTTCACCTGCCCGGGATACTCGAGCTGATCCTCGATCTCGCGTGCGATCTCGTGCGACAGCAACGCCGCTTCTTCGTCGCTCACGTCACGCGGCGCGACGATGACGCGGATCTCGCGGCCGGCCTGGAGCGCATACACCTTCTCGACCCCCGGCTTGGCGGCGGCCAGCTCCTCGAGCGCCCCGAGTCGTTTGATGTAGTGCTCGAGACTCTCGCCACGCGCGCCTGGCCTTGACGCCGAGATGGCGTCCGCGGCGATCACGAGCACTGCCTCCACCGTCTGCGGCTGCACTTCGTAGTGGTGCGCCTCGATCGCATGGACGACGCCCTGCGGCTCGCCGTACCGTCGCGCGAGCTGCGCCGAGATGAGGGCGTGTGAGCCTTCGATCTCGTGCGTCATCGCCTTGCCGATGTCATGGAGCATCGCGGCGCGCTTCGCCGTGCGGACGCTCGCGCCGAGCTCGGTCGCCATGATCCCGGTGAGGTGGACGACCTCGAGCGTGTGCTTGAGGACGTTCTGGCCGTAGCTCGTGCGGAAGCGCAGGCGACCGAGGATCTTCTGCAGCTCCTCGTGGAACGGGCCGCAGTTCGCCTCGAACACGGCCTGCTCGCCTGCCTGCCGAACGACCTCCTCGAGCTCCGCCTTCGACTGGTAGTACGTCTCCTCGATCCGCGCCGGGTGGATGCGGCCGTCCTCGATGAGCTTCGTGAGGGTCAGCCGCGCGGTCTCTCGCCGCAGCCCGTCGAACGAGGAGAGCACGACTGCGTGCGGCGTGTCGTCGATGATGAAGTCGACGCCGGTGAGGTGCTCCAGCGCGCGGATGTTGCGACCCTCGCGGCCGATGATGCGCCCCTTCATGTCATCGGAGGGGAGCTCGACGACGGTGACCGTCGTTTCCGCGGCATGACTCGCGGCCACGCGCTGGAGCGCATCCGCGACGAGGTTGCGTGCTCGGCGCTTCGACTCCGCGCGCGCCTCTTCTTCGAGCATGCGGACGCGCCGCGCGAGGTCGTGGCGCGCGAGCTCCTCCCCGCGCTGGAGCAGCTGCGCCTTCGCCTCCTGTTGCGTCATCCCGGAGATGCGCTCGAGCGCCGTCTGCTGCGCGCGCTTCAAGTCCTTGAGCTCGTCCTGCAGCGCCTTGAGATGCGTCTCCCGGTCGGAGATGCCCTGGTCACGGCGGGAGACCTCCACGAGCCGCCGCTCGACTTCCTCCTCCTTCGCGAGCACGCGTTCCTCGATCTTCACTACCGCCTGCCGGCGGTCGGCGAGCTCGGCGTCGATCTCCGCACGGAGCCGTACCGCCTGTTCGCGCGATTCGATTTGCACCTCGCGCCGAACTGCTTCGGCCTCGCGTTCGGCGTCTTCGATCAGCTGGCGCCTGACGCGACGTGCCTTCCCCACCCCGGTCGCGCCGAACACCTGCACCGCGACGAGCGCGAGGATCGCTCCTCCGACGATTCCGGCAGCGACTCCGATCGCGATCAGCACGGGCGGCTCCTCGCTCAGGTGGAGATGGGTTGTCCGCGCCATCGGCCGTCACCGGCAGGCGGGGTCTCCCGAAGTCGCCCAGCTGTCAGCGCGCACGTGCGTGCACGCTCACCGGTCGCCGCCTACCTCAGCGGCAGCCTCCGGTGTGTCGAGTCGGTTGCGAAGTCGATTCTCACAGCGTGCGATGCGTTTTCGGAAAAGCCCGTATGCAGGTAAAACGTCGGATGGAGCGTGAAGCGATGGTAGCGCCGATCACGTGTCTGGTGCAACTTCGAAACCGCGCGCGGCCAGCCAGCGCTCGGTTCGGCCCAGCTCCAGGAGCGCCTTTGCGCGATCCGGCTCCGGCTCGAGCTCGTCGAGGGCGCCCGCGAGCGGCCCGCCTGTGAAGCCCTCCTGCTCGAGGCGCACGCGGATCGCCTCGTCCCCCCCCCCCCGCTCGGCGAGCCACGCCGCGCGGCCGGCCGCCGCACGCGCGTCGTCGAGGTAGCCGCTGCGCTCGAGCACGTCGAGCGCCTCCTCGCGGGCGGGCGCCGGCAGCCGCTCCGCGAGCGCCTGCCGGGAGTGGTCGCGGTGCCTGAGCGCCCGCGCCGCCCGCGCGAGCGCCTTCGAGCGCCGCAGCTCGCGTGCGAGTGCGCGTGCGGTCTCACGATCGAGCACGCAGCCGGCGAGCAGCCCGCAGCGGACGACCACCTCGGCCGGAAGCGTCCGCCACCGCGCGCCGTCGAGGTCGACGTCGACGCGCCCGCGCGGCCGCTCGCGCAAGGCGGTGACCGTCCTCACGCCGAGACTTCGGCCTCGACCTCTTCTGCCTTCGCTTTCGATGGCTTCCCGTTCGGCGACGGCTCCTCGAGGACGGGCAGCAAGCGCGCGGACACAACCTGCTCCGGCCCGAGATCGATCTGGATGCGCTGGAGGATCTGCTGCGTCACGTCCGGATGCTCCTTGAGGAACGCGGTCGCGTTCTGCCGGCCCTGGCCGAGGCGCTCGTCGCCGAAGCTGAAGTACGAGCCCGATTTCGTCACGACCTTCCGATCGATGCCCGTGTCGAGGACGGTGCCTTCCCACGAGATGCCGGCGCCGTAGATGATGTCGAACTCCGCCTGCTTGAACGGCGGCGCCACCTTGTTCTTCACGACCTTCACGCGCACGCGGTTGCCGTACGCCTCGACGCCTTCTTTCAACGTCTCGATGAGGCGGATGTCGAGCCGGACGGACGAGTAGAACTTCAGCGCACGGCCGCCCGGCGTCGTCTCGGGGTTGCCGAACATG
>WNFR01011429.1_pt1 | contig 11481 bp, 11 predicted proteins | sample 5400221 | NCBI WGS metagenome assembly WNFR01 (sample SAMN13153357, study PRJNA577476) | soil metagenome | isolation source: 40 cm soil under Madrone tree | place: USA:California | collected 2016-06-14 | reverse complement strand
GATCTTTCGATCATGGATTACCTGATTGACCGTGAGCCTCTCGCAGTGAGCGCGATCGGCAGTTGTCACATTGAACAAGGGATCGAAAACATCGCTTATTTGATTATGCATTTTGGCGATGACTTTATCGCCCATTTTCACTTTAACTGGCTGGCGCCCGTCAAGATTCGCCGCACCTTAATCGCCGGCAGTCGCAAGATGATCCTATATGACGACATTGAACCTACCGAGAAAGTGCGCGTCTATGACAAAGGCGTAACCACCAACCGCGTCGGCGCCGATCGCGAAGCTGATTATCAAACCCTGGTGAGTTATCGCACCGGCGACGTGTGGGCGCCCAAGCTGGATTCTGCCGAAGCTCTGCGCTATGTGATCGCTGAGTTTCTCGATTCGATTCGTGCTGGCCTGCCACCTCTGACCGACGGGCAGGCGGGCTTGCGCGTGGTCCGCGTCCTTGCGGCCGCGCAAGAGTCGATCAAAAACGGGGGCCAGGTTAGAAATGTTGGCAGCAGCCGGCGGAATGCTGTTTAGTTCGTCAGTCGCGGATCGGTCACGTTCGGACCGCAATTTACTACCAGCCAATCTCAGATGAAAAAAGTCCCGCTACTTGATCTACAGGCCCAGTACCAAACGATTCGTGACGAGGTCCGCCGCGCCGTCGATCGCGTGTTCGACTCGCAGCACTTTATCCTCGGCGCTGAAGTGCAGGCGTTGGAGGAAGAGATTGCCCGGTATTCGCAGACGAAGTTCGCGATCGGCTGTGCCTCGGGATCGGACGCGTTGTTGCTGGCGCTGATGTCCTGTGGAGTAACCGCCGGCGACGAAGTCATTACAAGTCCGTTTAGTTTTTTTGCGACGGCGGGTGCGATCGCGCGGCTTGGCGCGCGCCCGGTGTTCGTTGACCTCGATGAACGCACTTTTAATCTCGATCCATCCTTAGTTGCCGCGGCGATAACGGAACGCACAAAGGCGATCGTGCCGGTGCATCTTTATGGGCAATGCGCTGAAATGGATCCGCTGATTGAAATAAGCCGGCAAGGATACCGGCGAACCGCCGACCAGGATGCCGGCGCTCCGATTCCGATCATTGAAGACGCAGCGCAGGCGATCGGCGCCGAAGATCGCGGTCGACGGGCGGGTTCAATGGGCACGATCGGTTGTTTCAGTTTCTATCCGTCAAAGAATCTGGGCGGCGCCGGCGATGGCGGAATGCTGTCGACAAACGATCTGGAGCATGCGCGGCGCCTGCACATGCTTCGCGTGCATGGCGAAGAGACGAAATACCATCACAAAGTCATCGGGATTAACAGCCGGCTCGATGCTCTGCAGGCCGCAGTGCTGCTGGCGAAACTGCCGCATCTCGACGAGTGGACTACCGGTCGTCAACGCAAAGCTCAGCAATATGAGTTGATGTTCGCCGACGCAGGATTAGGCGAGCAAGTCGAAGTGCCACACGTTCGACGCAACGCGCGCCACATCTTTCATCAGTTTGTCGTTCGCGTGCGCGACGGCCAGCGCGACGCTTTGCGCGAGCATCTGCGCCAGCACGATGTGGGTACGGACGTCTACTACCCGGTGCCGCTGCATTTGCAGGAATGCTTCGCCTATCTGGGTTACCAGGAAGGCGATTTTCCTGTCGCGGAACAAGCAGCTAAAGAGACACTCGCCTTACCGGTGTATCCGGAGCTAACCGACGAGCAACAGGATTATGTGGTGAACACGATGGCGAAGTTTTTTACGGCGGATCGTCATTGACCTGGAGTTCTAGAGGCTACCATATTGCGTCGCCACCGGACCATTCGAAACCATATCGCAAAATCTTGACAACTCGGCCACCGGCAGTTAGATTTCGCGCGCACTCACAATTCCTGAATTCGCGAGGCGACTTCAACGTCTTAAAAAGAAGGAGACTGATATGAGCATCGACTTTGCACGCCGTGCCGGCATTGCCTGCTGCGCTTTTGTTTTGTTGATGGCGCCGATTGCTTGCGTTGGTCCACAGGGACCTCCGGGCCCGTCGGGCTCTGGAGGTGGGCCGCCCTATGTCTGGGTTTGCACGCCCGGGCAATACGGTAATGCGGGCAGCACTACAGCGGCCGACGTATATGTGTTTAATGGTGGTTCGGCGACTGCCAACGTGGCGGTGAACATCCTCGACAGGGATGGGAACAACCTGGCGGGCGTGACGGTTCCGGGTTCAAGTCCGGCCGCGACCTATCCCGGTGAAACAGGCGCCAGCACATCGCCTCTCCCGGCGGCCCACACGAGGGACGTAAGTTTCTTGTTGCCGGTGACGAGTGGCCCGGGACTCGATGGCGTTACTCACGTATCGGCTTCCGTCCGGGTCACCTCCGACCAGCCGATTGCCGTTGGATCAAACTTCCAGTTCAGCGGTTACCATCCGGTTCCGTGCAGTCTATTGCCTAAGTAACGCAGGGGACCAGCTTTTTTGCCACCGAAATAGTAAGGCCCTGAACAGTAAGGGCCTTGAAGTGGCAACCCGCGCGCCGGCGCCACGACTGGTTAGGTGACCCTCGATCGAAATCGCGGAATCCATCTTCCGACTTTTTGCGCGTATCTTTCGCTATTAGGATCGTCATCACCGATACATATATCGGGTTCCGAACATATCTATAGAGTCCTCGGACCACAAGATGCCTGGGCGGATCAACTGGCGCTAATGTCCCTCGCCCTTCTGAAAAGAAACCCCAAATGCACCAAAGTAATCCAGCGCCACCGACTACAATCAGAGGAAAGCCGAAGTAGCGAAGCGCCTGATGGTTCGGCAGCTCTCGACGAGATAATCCAATACGGTATTAGCGCCGTGACCGTTCCCGGTAGAAGGAAAGTGAAGAAAATGCTACGCAGTAACAGCATAAGCTTCCGTATCGAACGGCGTGCTGGATTGTCACACTGCGAATAAAGCGCGCGGTACAGAACCCGGAGCGGTAGCGACGGGCCCAAGCCACTGACTACGTGGGTCGAAGCGCTCGCGTTTAAAACTCCCGAGCATTGATGGGTATGATTTGCGCGTCGTGGCGAAGACTGAGTGTTTGACCCGGTCGCTATCGCTCCCGGTTTTGTATCGCGAGCAAGCCAACGAGTTGTTCGATCTCGCTAACATTAATAGCTTACTCCGTACGCCGAAAGACCTTCTGATAGGTTTGGTCTCTGATTCGACTTCTAAGCCAGTCTGGAACATTGCGCACCCTTATGTTAGTCGTAATAGTCATTAACTTTCCGTCCCTCGACAGCGACCATACTTCCTTGTAATCGTAATATGTGAAAGCACTGGTTAACGATTCATATTGGGGCACAGTAAAGGTCGACACCATCTCACCGTTCACCCAGATCGTTTTTGAGTTCCATTTCTGATCACTGAACAGAAAAGAAACCTTCTCACCACGACCATCAGTATAATAAGTCAATTCACTGATTCTCTGTCTGTGTTTCTTCTCCCTGATGACGCGTTTCACCTCTAAAACCGGCGGGCGTTGCGAAATGACAAAGGTAAGATCCTCCAAGTCTTTTAGTCCGCTATAAGTGGAGATATTTCGATCTATTTTCCAAGTACCGGAAAAGTCTGGAACTCGGGCGACTGCGATTTGAGTTGGCTGAGGAATCAGAAAGCAGATCACAGCTAGCCAATTCAATAGCATGATTTCCTTTGCCGGACGAGATCGATTGAGTTCAGGTGGCCGCGCACCCTCATAGAATAAGTCCTAACGAAGGACACGCAACCGGGTCTCACCTGCAACCGCCAGTCTTAATAATTATGAGTCACGAGCTCCTCAGATCGTTGCGAATCGTCACGATCCGAGACGTTAAACTACGACGCTCCCCAGCGGACCTTGTTGGTAGCAGAAGTATGTTTTAGTTCGCGCGCTTCGGCTTCCTGCTTCGCCATCTGCAGATCGTGATCAGTCATCAGCTTCACTAAACCGTCGAAGGTTACCTTCGGTTCCCAGCCAAGCTTTTCCCGAACCTTGCTCGCGTCTCCCAATAACAGATCGACTTCGGCGGGACGGAAGTAACGCGGATCGATCTCGACGTATTTTTCCCAATCAAGATCCAAATAACTAAAGGTCTGCTCGAGGAATTCGCGAACTGAATGCGTCTCGCCGGTCGCGACCACATAGTCGTCCGGCTCTGCGGAGTCTAAGATCATCCACATCGCTTCGACATAGTCGCGCGCGTAACCCCAGTCGCGCCGCGCGTCGAGGTTGCCCAGATAGAGTTTCTCCTGCAACCCGAGCTTGATGCGAGTGGCGGCGCGGGTAATCTTGCGCGAGACGAAGGTTTCACCGCGCCGCTCTGATTCGTGATTGAAAAGAATTCCGTTGCAGGCGAACAGGCCATACGATTCACGGTAGTTCACCGTGATATGGTAGGCGTAAGCTTTGGCACAGGCGTAGGGTGAGCGGGGATAAAACGGAGTGGTTTCGGTCTGGGGCGTCTCGAAAACTTTGCCGTAGAGTTCCGACGACGAGGCCTGATAAAACTTCGGACTCATGCCAATCTCGCGAATCGCCTCGAGCAAGCGGACCGTACCGAGCCCGGTGACTTCGCCAGTGTATTCGGGAATGTCGAAACTCACTCGAACGTGTGATTGCGCGCCCAGATTGTAAATTTCGTCTGGTTGCACCTGGCGCAGAATGGTATTTAACGAACTCGAGTCGTTTAGATCGCCGTAGAGCAATCGCAGGCGCGTTCCGCTTTCATGCGGATCCTGATATAGATGGTCGATGCGATCGGTATTGAAGGAAGACGAGCGACGGATGATTCCGTAAACGTCGTACCCTTTTTCGAGCAGCAACTCGGCCAAAAAAGAACCGTCCTGCCCGGTAATACCAGATATTAAAGCTGTCTTTGCCATTGTGTGTCTCGACTAGTCAGTTGTTGGTAATGCCGAGAAGCGTCTGTTGTCCCAGGAAAGACAGTCAAGCACGAGAGCATTTCGGCGGCGCAAAAGTTTTTGATAACATAGCCAACCTCAGGCATTTGGGCAAGCTGCCAGCCGGTGAACGGCCATTTTGAATAACGGGTGTTCAGCGTTCCGGCTGCAGTCGGGCTTTTACTTTCGAGATGAACTCGCCTGAAGGCGATACTCTAAACACCGGCCCAAGCTAAATATTTGAACGACACATTCCCTTATAAGCGAGTAACGGTGACGGGCGGCGCGGGATTTCTTGGTCGTTTCGTGATCGAGAAATTGCGGGCCTACGATGGAATCGAAATCTTCGTGCCGCGCAGCCACGACTATGACTTGATTGAAAAGGCCGACATTGTCCGCATGCTGAATGACTCAAAGCCCGATTTGGTCATTCACCTGGCGGCAGTTGTAGGGGGCATCGGCCATAATCAGAAAAATCCGGGTAAGTTTTTTTACGATAACCTGATGATGGGTGTACAGCTTATCGAACAGTCGCGTTTGGGCGGCGTGAAAAAATTCCTGGCCACTGGAACTGTGTGCGCCTATCCCAAATTTACTCCGGTTCCTTTCAAAGAGGAGGACCTTTGGAACGGCTATCCCGAAGAGACGAATGCACCGTACGGATTGGCCAAGAAGATGATGCTGGTCCAATCCCAGGCGTATCGCGAGCAATATGGTTTCAACTCGATTTTTATCCTGCCCGCGAACCTTTACGGTCCTGGAGATAACTTCGATCTCGAAACATCTCATGTAATTCCGGCTTTGATTCGCAAATGCGTCGAGGCGCGTCGCACCGGCGCCGAGTACGTTGAAGTCTGGGGCTCAGGCAACGCCTCTCGCGAGTTCTTATACGTCGAGGATTGCGCCGAAGGAATTGTCAGAGCGGCGGCGCTCTATGATGATGGTGATCCGGTAAATCTTGGTAACGGCCGCGAGATTACCATCAGGGATCTGGTTGAGATCATCGCGGGCCAAGCGGGCTTTGAAGGCAAGATTCGATGGCAATCAGAAAAGCCGGATGGCCAGCCGCGCCGCCAACTCGACACGACGCGAGCTTTTGAAAGGTTCGGATTTCGGGCGCAGACGTCCTTGGCAGAAGGTCTGCGGCAGACAATTGATTGGTATGAAACTGCTTTCATGGCGCGGGGTGCTTGATTGAGCGCGGGGGCGAGCATAGCGCGACACCGCTGGCTCAATTTCTTTTGAGCTGCATTATTTAGACAACGAAAATCAAAGCGTCTTCTCCGCTTAGCTCTGCCGCGGATTCCAAAGTCAAATGCCACCAAAGATAAGCATCGTTACGCCGTCGTTCAATCAGGGCCGCTTCCTGGAAGAAACAATTCTTTCAGTTCTCGATCAGAATTATCCCAACCTCGAGTACATCATTATCGATGGCGGCAGCACCGATGAAACGGTCGAGGTCATTCGTCGCTACGAAGATCGGATCACCTTCTGGGTCAGCGAGAAAGATCGAGGCCAGGTCCATGCGATTAACAAGGGCATTGAGAAGACGACCGGCGACATCTTCGGATTTATTAATAGTGATGACCTCTATTTGCCGGGCACGTTGGCGGCGGTGGCGAGCCATTTTCAAACTCACCCAGGCAGCGAATGGGTTTGTGGTGACACGGTCATGTTCGGCGAAGGACGCGAGGAAGAGTTGATCCGGGCCGTCGTTCCGAAATCCGCGGCGCACTGTTTGTCCTGGGCCTACACGGCGCCGCAGCCGGGCCACTTTTGGAAACGTGAACTGATCGAGGGCGGCTTTGACGAAGCCTGGCCCTATGATTTCGATCACGATTTGTACGTTCGCCTGTTGCTTGCCGGTCATCAATGCGAACACATCCCGCGGTCTTTTGCTGCTTACCGCTTGCACGATACCAGCAAAACGGTCGCCGAAAACCATCTCCAGATTGCCGAGTTCGACCGCAGCGCCGAGGTTTATGAGAGCCGTCTGTTTGGCTCCGATCGTCGCTGGTGCCGGGCCACGCGCTTTCTACGCCGCTCGTATGCGGCGAGCGAAGCCGGAAACAAAAGAGAGAGTGCGCTCTGGTTAGTGCGGGCGTTGGGAACGTATCCTGAGAGCGTGGCGCAGAGACCCTTTTGGGGATGCCTGCGCAAACTGGCCAGCAACGGTTCCTGAAAAAATGGCCGAAACAGTAATGAAAAGGAAGTCCCGGCGGGCAGAACGCGAGTTTGGTTTAATCGTGGGCGGCGTGCTGCTGGCGCTCAGCGGCTGGTGGCTGTATCGGGAAAAGTTTCCGAACCTGCGGCAGGTTACTCTGCCCGTCGGCGCCTTGCTCGTCATGCTCGGCTTGATCTTTCCGGCGGCGCTCGTTTGGCCGCACAAAGCCTGGATGGCCCTGGCCGAAGGTCTTTCATTTGTGACCACCCGGATTATTCTGGCGTTTGTCTTCTTCGTCATCGTGACCCCGATTGGTTTCACCAAACGTCTGTTCGGATGGGACCCGCTTAATCGCCGCGCTGCCGCCAGCGATTCCTATTGGACTCCGTATTCCGAGCGGCAGAAGGATCCACGTCATTACGAAAAGATGTTTTGAGGAGTTCTGATGTCGAAAGTACAAGTTGTCAGTGAACTCTGGCAGTTCATGAAGCAGAACAAAAAATATTGGCTGGCGCCGATTGTGATCACGCTGGTCTTGTTTGGCGTGCTGCTGGTGCTGGCCAAAAGTTCCGCCATCGCGCCGTTCATCTACACACTGTTTTAGTTGCGCCCTCATCCATGTCAAACGGGTCGAAAATCCTGGGCATCTCTGCCTTTTACCACGACTCTGCCGCGTGCCTGGTAGTTGACGGTGAGATTATCGCCGCGGCCCAGGAAGAGCGTTTCACCCGCGTCAAGCACGACCATAACTTCCCTGTTCAAGCCGCTCGGTATTGTCTCAAAGAAGCCGGCATTCCGGCGGAACAACTGGATTACGTTGCTTTCTATGACAAGCCGCTACTGAAATTCGATCGCCTGCTGGAAACCTATCTGGATTATGCCCCGTCGGGATTTCGATCGTTTCTTAAATCCATGCCCTTGTGGATGAAAGAGAAGTTGTGGATGCCGGATTTGATCCGCACTGAAATGGCTAAGGCCAATGGCGTCGAGGATGAGCGCGCCGCGAAGAAGGCCCGGAAAAAGTTCGAGTGGAAGCTCTTGTTCGGAGATCACCACGAGAGTCACGCGGCCAGCGCCTTCTATCCATCGCCGTTTGAAGAAGCCGCCATTCTGACGATCGACGGCGTTGGCGAATGGGCGACCAGTTCCCTCGGTTTTGGGAAAGGCAAAGAGATCACTCTGATGAAGGAACTGCGCTTTCCGGACAGTCTGGGATTGCTCTACAGCGCGTTCACTTATTACACCGGATTCCGCGTCAACAGCGGCGAATATAAGGTTATGGGGCTGGCGCCATACGGCGAGCCAAAATATGTCTCGCTGATCAAGGACAAGCTGGCCGAAGTGCGTGACGACGGCAGCATTAGGATGAACCACGAGTACTTTAGTTACTCGGCGGGGCTGCGCATGACCAATCGAGCGTTTGATCGAATTTTTGACGGTCGGCCCAGGCGGCCTGAGTCAAAGATTACGCAGCGCGAAATGGATCTGGCCAGCAGCATCCAGGCCATCACTGAAGAAGCGATGCTCAAGATGGTTGAATATGTGCACAAGGAAACCGGGCTGAAGAAATTGTGCCTGGCGGGCGGAGTGGCGCTCAACTGCGTCGCCAACGGCCGCATCCTGCGAGAAGGTCCCTTTGAAGACATCTGGATTCAACCCGCGGCGGGCGATGCTGGTGGAGCAATCGGGATCGCTTTGGCTATCTGGCACCGTTACCTGGGAAACGAACGAATGAGCGCAGAGAAAGCAGGGACGTGGCAAAGTGGCACGGGCATCCTGCCCGTGAATTACGCGCAGGATGGGCGTGTTACAACCTTGCCGCCTTACGTCGATGGCATGAAGGGCTCGTATCTCGGGCCACAGGATTCAGTGGAAGAGATCGAGGCGTTTCTTCAGTCCCGGAATTTGCCGTACGAGAAATACGCGCGCGCGCAGTTGCCTGAGGTGGTGGCTGATCTTTTGGCTGCCGGGAAAATCATCGGACTGCACCAGGGACGCATGGAGTTCGGTCCGCGCGCGCTGGGAGCGCGCAGCATTATCGGCGACGCGCGCTCGCCTGCCATGCAGTCGGTGATGAATCTGAAGATCAAGTATCGCGAGAGTTTTCGCCCGTTCGCCCCCAGCGTCCTGCGGGAGCATGTCGCCGATTGGTTCGAACTGAATTACGATAGTCCTTACATGATGTTGGTCGCGGACGTTGCTAAAGAGCATCGCCGTCAGATGACTGATGAAGAGCAAGCGCTTTTTGGAATCGAGAACCTGAGGATCAAACGCTCCGAGATTCCGGCCGTCACGCATGTCGACTACTCGGCGCGAATTCAAACCGTGCGGCGCGAGACCAATCCGCTCTACTGGGAAATCATCGAAGCCTTTCGCCAACGAACGGGCTGCCCCGTGATCGTGAATACCAGCTTCAACGTTCGCGGCGAACCGATAGTCTGCACGCCGGAAGATAGTTACCGCTGCTTTATGCGCACTGAGATGGACTATCTGGTCCTGGAAACCTGCGTGCTGGATAAGCAAGAACAGCCGGAGTTTGCCGAGAAGACGGATTGGAAGAGTGAGTTCAAGCTCGACTGACCGAGCGACTTGGTGATGGTCGAGATGCGGGGCCGCGGGATTGTCGACGTGCTAACGCATGATCGTCACTTCGCGCAGGAAGGCTTCAACCTGCTCCTGGGCTAATTATCGAAGTGCGTCAAAGCTTCTCTAGTATTTCGTGTCGCCGTTTGCTTTTCTGTCGCCCTCCGGCTTAAATTACTGTGCAAACATCACCTTATTCACTGGGGAAAGAACAACATTATGGCTGAACAAGTTAGGGTACTGGTTACCGGCGCCGGTGGTTTCATCGGTCATCATCTGGCGAAGTATCTGGTCGAGCGCGGTTATTGGGTGCGCGGCGTGGACATCAAAGAGCCGGAATACGAAGGCACCGCGGCGCATGAATTCGAGTTGCTGGATTTGACCAAGTGGGAAAATTGCCTGCAAGCCATGCGCGGTATTCACCAGGTCTATGGCCTGGCCGCGAACATGGGCGGGATCGGATTTATCGAGAGTCATAAGGCCGAGATCGTGCGTGATAGCTCGCTCATGAATCTGCATTCGATCGAAGCCGCCCGGCAAAACGGCGTTAAGCGCTACTTCTACACTTCGAGCGCGTGCATCTATCCCGGTTTCAAACAGAAGGACGCGGATGTCACTCCTTTGAAGGAAGAAGACGCATATCCGGCCGACGCGGAAGACGGCTATGGGTGGGAGAAGCTTTACATGGAACGCGTCTGCCGCCACTACACCGAAGACTTTGGCTTGGACACGCGGGTGGTGCGGTTCCATAACATCTTTGGTCCGCTGGGAACGTACGACGGCGGCCGCGAAAAATCGCCGGCGGCAATTTGTCGCAAGATTGCTCTGGCCAACGACGGCGACGACATCGAAGTCTGGGGAGACGGCGGACAGACGCGATCGTATTGTTACATCGACGATTGTGTCGAAGGTATTTACCGGCTGATGCAAAGCGATCATCGCGATCCGATCAATCTGGGACAGGACCGCATGATCTCGATCAACGAATTGGTCGACATCGTGGCGAAAATTGCCGGCAAGCGCATCGGCAAACGTTATGACGTCACGAAACCACAGGGTGTACGCGGCCGCAACAGCGATAACACCCGCCTGCGCGAAGTGCTGAAATGGGAGCCGCAGATCTCGCTGGAAGACGGGCTGACGCGGACTTATCACTGGATCGAAGGTCAGTTAAAGCAGCACGAGGTTCCCGTTGCCGTCACCGCCCGAGGTTAACACTTCACGTAAAGAACAAAAGGCGGTTCGCAAACGCAGAAAGACATCCACGTCTCTCTGCGTTTGTATTTTTTAGCTTAACTTCTGTTAGCATCTCGAACCGTGAAGGACCCTGTTGAGTCGTCTGGCTCGAACGCTCCTGAAATCAGCGTCGTCGTCCCCGTGCGGGACGAAGAGGACTCGATCCGCGCGTTGTTGGAAGCGCTTCTGACTCAAACTCTGCGGCCAAAGGAAATCGTCATTACCGATGGCGGCTCAGTCGACGCCACCAGAGAAATCATCGAAGAATTTATTCAGAAGGGCGAACCGGTGAGATTGATCCGCGAAAGAAATTCCCTGCCGGGACGCGCACGAAATGTCGCTGTCCAGCGCGCTGGTTGCGACTGGATCGCTTTCATTGACGCCGGGAACAAACCAGTCCCCGAATGGCTGGCGAATCTGGCGCAAAGAGTCCAGGACGATCCCACCGTCGACGTAGTCTACGGAACCTATGCGCCGGTGATCGACAGCTTCTTCAAGGAATGCGCAGCAATTGCCTATGTCCCGACGCCGTTTGAAAACGAGGGCGGGCTGGTGCGGCCACGTTCGATAGTCTCCGCCCTGATGCGGCGTAAGGTCTGGGAGT
>WNFR01007017.1_pt1 | contig 11483 bp, 8 predicted proteins | sample 5400221 | NCBI WGS metagenome assembly WNFR01 (sample SAMN13153357, study PRJNA577476) | soil metagenome | isolation source: 40 cm soil under Madrone tree | place: USA:California | collected 2016-06-14 | reverse complement strand
AACTTCGCCAATCCGACCAGCGACGTCAACAACAGCAACTTCGGCTTTATCACGGGAACCACGGGGCCGAACCAGTCGCGCCAGTGGCGTTTCGGCGCGCGCGTCTCCTTCTGATTGTCGACGGCGGCGTGACCCGGGACCGTCCGCTCCGGACCACGCCCCTGTTCCAAAGGGAAGGGCGCGCAGCCGGTAGATTTTCATCTCCGACACTCACCCGCGCACTCGCGCGGGTGAATGTCGGAGTCTTCTGCGAGTCGTCTCAACGTCCGGACTTAATATGAAGAGCTCTATCGTCGGTTGGGATCATACTCCTACGATCAGGATCCGCTCAGGCCGCGATGGAAGCCGATAATCCCGACCGATCGCTGGGCCGATCCGAACGACGCAAGTAGGCCCACTAACATTCGCCCTTGAAGAGTTAAGATAAAGGGATGGAACAATGGTAAGCCTGATGGAAAATCGCACCGCGCGAGGTGAGCTATTAACGGACGGCCCGGAACTCAGACGAGAGGTTGAACTCGCCGTCAGAACGCCTGTTATTGATGTTCACACACACGTCTTTCCTCCGGAGTTTGACAGGTTGTTCCTCCATGGTATTGATGACCTGCTGACTTACCACTATCTCATCGCCGAGACTTTCCGCTCGACTGATCTCTCGCAGGCGCGTTTTTGGGGAATGTCTAAGGTAGAGCGGGCAGACCTCGTTTGGCAGAAACTCTTTGTCGAGAATACCCCGCTTTCGGAAGCTGCTCGCGGTATCGTTTCCATCCTTGACGCATTTGGCCTTGACCCGCGGTCGCCCGACCTCGAAGAGGCGCGTGCTTTCTTCCGTTCACAGGATTCGCACGAGCACCTCGATCGAGTATTGGAAATTGCTTGCGTTAGTGACGTCGTGATGACTAACGATCCGTTCAATGCACGGGAGATCCTTCGCTGGAGCAACGGTACGAAATCTGACCACCGCTTTCATTCCTCACTGCGCCTCGACGGATTGCTAAACGACTGGCCTGAAGCGATCCAGACGCTTGCCCGCCAGGGCCTGTCCGTAGACGCTGAACTAAGCAGCTCAACTATAGCCGAGCTGCGTCGTTTTCTCGATGAGTGGATCGCGCGCATCAAGCCGCTCTACATGGCCGTGTCCCTCCCGGCCGAGTTCAAGTTTCCGGATACGGATGTCCGCAACCGGCTGATCCGCGAAGTTGTCCTAACGACCGCGCGAGCGCACGCTCTCGCCTTTGCCCTGATGATTGGCGTCCGGCGCGGCGTAAATCCGGCGCTAAGAGTGGCAGGTGACGGTATGGGGCGCGCGGACGTGACCGCCCTGGAGCGCATTTGCGCCGAGTATCCTGACGTGCGTTTCCTCGCGACTATTTTGTCGCGCGAAAACCAACATGAACTGTGTGTGTCCGCGCGGAAGTTCAATAACTTGATGCCGTTTGGCTGTTGGTGGTTTCTCAACAACCCGTCCATCGTTTCAGAGATCACGCGCGAACGCCTGGAACTCCTGGGATCTAGTTTTATTCCACAACATTCCGATGCGAGTGTGCTCGAACAGTTGATCTACAAGTGGCGGCATTCACGCATCGTCATCGCTGCGTCGTTGTATGAGACATACGAGAGACTGCTGCAAAGTGGACGCGCGGTAACGCGTCAAGAGATCGTGCGCGACGTAACGCGAATGTTCTCCGGAAACTTCTGTGCATGGGTTGGTCTTCAGCAACCGTCATCTGACACGGCCGATAATACACTTGAGAGTCCGCGGACTTCCGACCCCCGAATCGCCGTCGAGTGAGCAACTACGTGCGCGCGGTCGAGTTTGCTTTCCAGCTTGCAATGCGATGTCCGACAAACTTGGTTAAGTTGCTCGAAGAATCCTACGATGGCCCACGCCACTTCGACGCGCATTCTTATCGCAGCGAGAACGAGGAAGGCGTCTGGGAATTCGCTGCCGGCTGCATGCGAAATTATCTGATTCTCAAAGAAACGGTTGATATCTTGTTTGGCGTGAGATAGCAAATTACACGCTTCGATTGATTAGATCCGTGCCCAAGCTTCGCCACAGTTTGTCATGCCTAACCATTGGATTGATCTGCGCGCTTGCTTCTGTGCCTGCAACTTACGCAATCGGACAAGCTCGCTACGTTGAGTTCTTGCCGACACCCTCGTCTTTTCCCCTTATGGCTAAAGGCCAGGCAGCTTCCATCCTGGTTGACTCGCAGGATTATCCCGGCGTGATTCGCGCCGCTCGCGATCTGCAAACAGATATTGAGCGCGTAACGAAAATGAAGCCGGCGTTGCTGACCAGCGCAGCCGGAGAAATGCCGGAGGTGATCATCGTCGGAACACTTGGCAAGAATCAATGGATCGACGATTTGGCTCGCTCGGGCAAACTCGATGTCGCGCCGATTCAGAATCGTTGGGAGTCATTCCTGATTCAAACCGTCGCGCGTCCGTCGCCGGCGGTAAAGCGCGCGCTGGTTATAGTCGGCAGTGACAAACGGGGAACGATTTACGGCGTTTACGATGTGTCCGAACAGATTGGCATTTCACCGTGGTATTGGTGGGCCGACGTGCCGGTCCAACCTCACGATCAGTTGTTCATTCGCCCGGGCCGTTATGTTCAGGGTGAACCAGCGGTGAAGTACCGCGGAATTTTTCTTAATGACGAAGCGCCCGCGCTTACCGGTTGGGTCATAGAAAAATTCGGCGGCTACAATCATCAATTCTATGAAAAGGTTTTTGAGCTGCTGCTCCGTCTAAAAGCAAATTATCTGTGGCCGGCGATGTGGAACAGTGCTTTTATCGAGGACGATCCGCTCAATCCGAAGCTGGCCGATGAATACGGCATCGTCATGGGCACTTCGCATCACGAGCCGATGATGCGCGCACAACAGGAATGGAAACGCCATGGCAAAGGCGCATGGGATTATTCAGCGAACGCCGAAGTGTTGCGGGCTTTTTGGTCCGAGGGCGTGCGTCGCAACCGGGATTACGAAAGCATCATCACGCTGGCCATGCGCGGGGACGGCGATTTACCGATGTCGCGCGAGACCAACACAGCATTGCTCGAGCGGATCGTCGCCGATCAGCGGAAGATTATTGCCGAAAACGTCAACGCGAACGTAACGAGAGTTCCGCAGTTATGGGCGCTCTACAAAGAAGTGCAGGACTATTACGAAAAAGGAATGCGTGTGCCGGACGATGTGACTCTGTTGTGGTGCGACGACAACTGGGGCAACATTCGCCGCTTGCCGACTGCCGAAGAACGAAAGCGCTCGGGCGGCGCCGGAGTCTATTATCACTTTGACTACGTTGGCGGCCCGCGATCATACAAATGGCTGAACACCGTTGCAATCACGAAGGTTTGGGAACAGATGGACCTCGCGTATCGCTATGACGCGAATCGAATCTGGATCGTGAATGTCGGCGATCTCAAGCCGATGGAATTCCCAATCGAGTTCTTTTTGACCTTTGCCTTGAATCCCGAAAGATGGCCGCCGGACAGCTTGATCGACTATACGCGCCAATGGGCCACGCGAGAGTTTGGACCCGAACATGCGCCCGAGATTGCGGAGATCGTAGCGAAGTACACGAAGTTCAATGCTCGCCGTAAACCGGAACTGCTCGAACCGGCGACTTATAGTTTAGTGAATTATCGCGAAGCGGAAACCGTGGTTGCCGATTATCAGCGCCTGTCGCAGCAAGCCGAGAAACTCTACGACACCATGCCCGCGGAAAAGAAAGACGCCTTCTTTCAGCTCGTGCTCTATCCCGTGAAAGCCTGCGCCGTGGTCAACGAGTTGTACGTTACGGTGGCCAGGAACCGGCTATACGCGGTCCAGGGTCGCGCCTCGACTAACGATCTGGCAAACCGCGCGCGTGAATTGTTTCGCGCCGACGCAGAGCTTTCGAATTACTACAACCACAAGTTGGCCGGCGGCAAATGGAACCACATGATGGATCAGACGCACATCGGCTATACCTTCTGGAACCAGCCCGTGCGCAACGCGATGCCGGCGGTGCAGGAGATTCAAGTCACGCCGGGAGCCGAGATGGGCCTCGCGGTCGAAGGGTCTCCTTTGAGTTGGCCGGAAACACCAGGACAGCCCACCCTGCCGGCGCTAAATGTTTACGATCAGCAACCGCGGTACTTTGAAATCTTCAATCGCGGCGACTCGTCATTTCAATTTAGCATTGAGACAGACGCGCCCTGGCTGCAGTTGACCGCGTCAAGCGGAACCGTAACGCGGGAGGAGCGAATTTGGGTCAACGTTGATTGGGCCACCATTCCCCGGAATACGACCCACGGCTCGATCACCGTGAGCGGCCCGGATGCGCGCAGAATTATCGTAAACATATCCGTCCTGAATCCGGCGTCACCTAAACGTGGTGAAGTCGATGGCTTCGTCGAGACTGATGACTGCGTTTCGATCGAAGCGGAACATTTCACGGGAAAGAGCGATGGCGAAGGAATTCACTGGGTTAAGCTTCCCGACTTTGGCCGCACGCTTTCGGCGATGACTATGTTTCCCGTGACAGCCACCGCACCGAACCTTGCTTTCCATAGCCCGCATCTTGATTACCAGATGTATCTGTTTCACGCAGGCGAGGTCAGTGTGGATGCGTACTTTGCCCCGACGCAAGAATTTCAACCAGGCGACGGGCTCCGCTACGGAATCTCGTTCGACGACGAGCCTCCGCAAGTAATGAATCTGCATGCTGACTATTCGCAAGCCGAATGGGAGCGTTCAGTGAAAGATTCCGTGCGCGTTGTTAGTTCGAAGCACAAGCTTGCCAACTCCGGCTTTCACGTGCTGAAGTTCTGGGCCATTGATCCCGGAGTCGTCCTTGAAAAGCTCGTCGTGAATACAAGCACGGTTCGTCCAAGCTATCTTGGACCACCGGAGAGTTTTCGACATTAGCGATTACCAGGAAAGTCCAGTGGGGTGTTTTGGGCCGCCAATATCGCCATCAAGAAAGTGTTCCGGCGATGCAACACGGCGAAGTATTCGCGAAGGTAAAGAGCCGGCTATCTCTTTGGAGGAATCGATTAAGAACATGGCGGTCATCGACGCGATCTTCCGTTCTGGCAAATCAGGCCAGTGGGAGAGAGTGGTAACTCTTGCTGAATGAAGATTTCTCAAATGACTCGATTGCGCAGGGCCGCGCCTTGTTCGAAGCGTCGCAGATTGTCGAGGAAGTGTCTGATCTGTCTTTCTTTTTCGGTCCGGTGGCCGCCAGCCAGATGTGGCGTGATGAAACAGTTGGGCGCGTCCCAAAGCGGATGATCCGGCGGTAAAGGCTCCGGGTTCGTAACGTCGAGATACGCAGCCGAGAGTCGCCCGGCGCGCAACTCTCTGATCAATGCGTCCTGGTCCAGCGTGACGCCGCGCCCGATGTTGTAGACAATTGCTCCGGCTTTGAGCTTTGCCAGCCGTTTGGCATTCACGAAACCTTCGCTTTGATCATTCGCCGGCAGAGTGTTCACCAGGTGGTCGACCGTCGGGAGCAGCGCGTCCAACTCGGAAACAGTGACCACACGAATCGGTTCACCGCCTTTGACGCTACGACGAACGGCAATGAGATTCATTTCGAGCGGGTGCAGCAATTCGAGCAGGCGGCGGGCAATCGCGCCAAAGCCCAACAGCAGAACTGTCTGACCATTGAGCAACGGCAACGTAGGACGAAGAGACATGCGCCAGGACCGGTCGCCGCGCTGCGCATCGAGCGCGACCGGCAGACCGCGAGCCAGACTAGTGATCATTGCCAGCAGGTGCTGAGCACAGGGTTCGGCGTAAACGTCGGAACTGTTGGTGACAATCGTGCCGCGTGCAGTCAGCGTGCTCTTGATGTGCGACTGGTCAAAGCTGGTGTAGCCGGCTGAGTTCAAGTGAACCCAGCGTAAGTTTGTGGACTCGCAAACCGCGCGAGCGTCGGGGGTGCCAAACGCAATCTCGGCACTTAGGATAGCCTTGTGAGCTCCAAGGTCACTCTGCGCAAACATCAAAAGCTGGTGCGGGCCCACTCCCTCGGCCAATAGATCGCGTTCCGGTTGTTGCTCCGCAGAGAAGTCGTTATCGCACCAGATTGTTAGTCGTCGATTGTTCATGGACCAGCGTTCAAATTACCGGCAAGACTCAGGCGAACGATTATTCTTGACTTGAGAGAAACGATTCTGCAACACGCTTCAGGAAAGAACAAGGTAGTGCCCCGGATCCGAGGATTGCGGTGGTGGATGATGGGCCTGCTCATGCTTGGTTCGATCCTCAACTTTCTGACGCGCAGCACGCTGGCAGTTGCCGCGCCCACACTCCTGAAAGACCTTCACATTTCAGAACAGCAATATTCATTGATCGTCGGTGCGTTTCAGATCGCCATCATGTTCCAGCCATTCGTTGGATATGTGATGGATGTGCTCGGTTTGCGAATCGGGCTCGCGATCTTTGCGACGGCGTGGTCGCTGGTGAACATGGCGCACGGACTGGCGCATAACTGGCAGATGCTTGCGGGTCTGCGAGCCCTGCTGGGATTCAGCGAAGGTTCGGCAAATCCCGCGGGGATGAAAGCAACCGCCGAGTGGTTTCCCGCGCAAGAGAGAGGATTGGCCGGCGGCGTTTACAACATCGGCGCGTCGCTTGGTGCGATGATTGCGCCGCCACTCGTAGTCTGGGCCATCCTGACCTATAACTGGCAGGCTGCCTTCGTGATCACTGGTGGAATGGGATTGGCTTGGGTCGCGTTGTGGCTGATGTTTTACGAATCGCCGGAGAGACACCGCCGGCTTTCTAAACGAGAGCGTGATCACATCACTTCCGGCCAGGAGAAACATCTGCAAGGCGATGGTCGACGTCCTTCCCTGTCAAAGATCCTCAAGCAGCGAAATTTTTGGGGCATCGCGCTGCCGCGCTTTCTCGCCGATCCGACCTGGGGAACGTTGACCTTCTGGGTGCCGCTGTATTTGAAGACCGTGCGGCATTTTGATCTGAAACAGATCGCATTGTTTGCCTGGATGCCCTTCCTCGCTGCTGATCTCGGTTGTCTGTTCGGTCCGGCGGTTACGGCGGCGCTGCAAAAGCATGGCGGGCTCCGGCTCATCAATGCCCGCCGGGGTGCGTTTACTTTGGGCGCTTGCATGATGGTGGCCGTCGGTTTTGCCGGCTTTGTCGCAAGTCCTTACGCGGCGATAGCGCTCATTAGTCTGGCCGGATTCGCGCATCAGACTCTGTCGGTTACGGTCATTACCATGTCATCTGATTTATTCAAGCGCAGTGAAGTCGCCACTGTGGCCGGCATGGCCGGAACTTTGGGAAATGCGGGAGTGCTGATGTTCTCTTTATTGATCGGAGCATTGGTAACTTCGATCGGCTACACTCCATTCTTTATTTGCTTGGGAGTATTCGATCTCGCTGGCGCGGTAATTCTCTGGACCGTAGTTCGCGAACCGTTTGGGCAACGCGAGATTGTATCGGGATAGAGCACCACAACAGATGCCGAAGACGATTCAAAATCCCATCCTGCGCGGATTCAATCCCGACCCGTCGATCATTCGCGTCGGAGAGGATTACTATATCGCCACGTCCACCTTCGAATGGTATCCGGGAGTCCAGATTCATCATTCGCGGGATCTGATTCACTGGCGATTGCTCACGCGCCCGTTGCGGCGAGCCAGCCAACTGAATTTGCTCGGCGATCCAGATTCATGCGGCGTTTGGGCGCCCGGTTTGAGTTATGCCGATGGTCTCTTCTATCTGATTTACACCGATGTGAAACGTTACGGACGCACGACAGTCGGGGGCGCGTCCGGCGCGTCGCTGCGGGACTTTCATAACTATCTGGTCACGAGTACGAGCGTTGACGGCGATTGGTCCGATCCGATTTATCTGAACAGCAGCGGTTTCGATCCCTCGTTATTTCATGATGATGATGGCCGGAAGTATTTGCTGAACATGCTCTGGGATCACCGGCCCGGTCACAATCGATTTGCGGGGATTGTTTTGCAGGAATACTCGGCTGCAGATCGGAAATTAGTTGGACGGCCTCACTTGATCTTCAAGGGTACGCCGCTCGGTTTCACCGAAGGTCCGCACCTTTACAAGCGAAATGGCTATTACTATTTATTGACCGCTGAAGGCGGGACCGGATGGGGACACGCCGTCACGCTGGCGCGATCGCGTGAGCTGGCCGGACCATACGAGCTTCATCCGGATAAATACGTTCTGACTTCGCGACATCGTCCCGACATCGAGCTGCAGCGGGCTGGCCATGCCGATCTCGTCGAGACGCAAACGGGTGAGACTTACCTGGTTCATCTTTGCGGGCGTCCCTTGCGCAATCGGGGACGGTGTACATTGGGCCGCGAAACGGCGATCCAAAAGATGAAATGGTCCCCGGATGACTGGCTGCGTACCGCCGATGAAAAAGGTTTGCCTTATAGGGCAGTCGAAGCGCCTGACTTGCTGGCCCGTGTGTTCGACGCGCCGGCCGTCCGCGAAGACTTCGGCTCGCCTTCACTTCCCATCGACTTTCAATGGCTGCGGTCGCCGTGGCCGGAAGAACTCTTCAGCCTCACCGCGCGGCCCGGTCACCTGCGGCTCTATGGCCACGAATCGATAGGCAGTCTTTTTCGTCAGGCGTTGGTCGCGCGGCGGCAGCAATCGCACTGCTTCAGCGCCACCACTGTGGTTGACTTTGAGCCGGAGCACTTTCAACAGATGGCCGGTCTGGTTTGCTACTACAACGGCTCAAAGTTTCACTGTCTTTTCATCTCGCACGACGAGACCGTGGGCAAGCATCTGCGAGTGATGTCTGCTCTTCCCGATCAGGCGCAGACCGACGCGTTCACCGCGCCAATTTCAGTTCCTTCGGGCGCGCCCGTGCATCTGCGAGTCGAGGTTGACTTCGAGCGTCTCTATTTCGCTTACCGGCTTGATGAGAGTGATTGGCGCCGGCTGCCGGAACAATTCGACGCCAGCATTCTTTCAGATGAAGCGACCGCGCCCGGTCTTCCAAATTTCACGGGCGCTTTCGTCGGAATGTGTTGTCAGGACCTGTCAGGATCTTCCCGCGCAGCGGATTTTGATTATTTCGAGTATCACGAGCGCGACTTTCGCCCGAATCCGTTTTCCAATGAATCCTAACAACTTAATCAGAACCGAAAACATATGAAAACGAAGGCCTCACATTCTGGAGTCCCAATATCAAAATCTTTCGCGACCCGCGCTGGGGACGCGGACAGGAAACCTGCGGCGAGGATCCGTTTTCTGAGCAGTTTATATCGTGGCTGGTCTAAGTGCAGAGGGAGTCGAAGCCAGACCTCCGCATTCCATCCCTCGGCAAGTTGGGAGAATACCTTCAAAGATTCCATGAAATCAGGACGGACCTAATCACTGACCTCCGCATTTGCGAACGCGATAAATCGTCCACTGCAGTCTTTGACACGCAATGACATGCAGTGACGCAAATTACAATTCTTCAACAGGTTGCAGCCGTCACAGGGACAAATTTCTGTGCAGTTTTTGATAGCGATTTTCATCGATTTGCAGAGAGTCGAGTGACGAATCGGTGACATCCAAATCAAGGGTCAGAGGTGGCCCGCCCGGTGTGTGTGGCAATACGCCGTACGTTTATGCTACCATTCACCGTGGCGGAAAGGAGTGAAGATGACGGCCATGCCAGCTAAAAAAAGAAACGCTAGGGCAGCACGTTTGGACGTGCGTATTACCGCGCGGGCAAAAGACCAAATCGAGCAAGCTGCAGTCGTCTCTCACCAGACAGTGACGGATTTCGTTTTGACTAGTCTCGTGCGCGCTTCAGAAGAAGCGTTGCAGCGCCATGACACTATTCGACTGACCAACCGTGACCGTGACCTCTTCTTAGCTGCGCTGGACGAGGAAGCCCGTCCCAACAGCGCGTTGCGTAAAGCCGCCAACAAGTTCAAACGTGAATACCGCGAAGTCCGAGAGCGTCACAGCTAAACCCATTTCTTACGAAGCTCGAAGGCCACCAACTTGAGCATCTATTGGTGGGAAGAAAAAGGCCCAAACTGAGTTATTTCTGGCGCCGCGTCAAATGGTGATGCGATGTCAGATAGTGACGGGTTTTAAATCTAAGATGCTCACTATTGAGAAACTCTCCTCGCGTCATGATCGCAGCGGCTTCGATTGCGGCATTGAGGAATTGAACACGTACTTAAAGCAATACTCCAGTCAACACGAACGCAAGGGTATAGGCCGAACCTACGTAGCCGTAGACGAGGGTCAGTCGCGAGTACTCGGCTATTATACAATTTCAAGCGGCGCGGTCGCATTTGACACAGTGCCGGAGAACTTGCCCCACCATCCCATTCCAGTTGCACTGATTGGCAGACTGGCCGTAGATAATGGCACGAGCGGGCGCGGTCTGGGAGAAACTCTGCTGATACACGCGCTACGATCAGCGCAGCGAGTCTCAGAGATTATGGGTCTCTATGCCGTCGTCGTCGATGCCTGGAACGAACAGGCCAAGGGCTTCTACATGAAATATGGCTTTAATGAACTCACCGACGATCAACTTCACTTATACCTGCCAATTAAAACCATTAATCAGCTCAAGTTGTAATGCTACAGATTTGGCGAACACACCGTGAGCGAAACCCAAGCAAGAGCCTAAGCACTTACGACTCGCACCACTTCAGGTTTTGAGATACCTTCGGCCAAGTCATCAGCCCTCCTGAATTGACTCCTGGTGTTGTAAAGGCGTCAGGACTCGTCCAATTTAATTGCTAAGTGGACAGAGACAACGGTAACCAAGTAAAACGGTCTGGTCCAGTTGTGCGGCTCATTTGTGCTCTTTGGTGTTTCGCTCGGATCGCATTTTCGGACAAGGGCGAGTCAAAGGCCCGATGAGCGGTCCCTTGTCTACCTGTGACGCGTTGATAAGCCCACCAAAATCTCGCTTCTCTGGTGGGAATAAGACGGCCCAGAGGAGGGTCTTTTTGGCGGCTCGCAGATCGAGGAGGTTGAATACAATGAGGAATGATGATTGGCGACCACCAACGTCTTAGTGGAAGAGAGGGTCGGTGCTTTGACGTAGTAGGGCCATTCTTCGCGGAAATCATCAGCAAAGTTGATCTCACACCTCGCCCCTTCCTAATGAGCCTCGCTCGCGACCGAGAAACATGGTCCGCTTGAGCGCCATCTTATGGAAATAAAGTTTGCGGGAAGGCGATAAAGAATCAAACTAGGGAGGGCAGACAAGATAGAACGCGATTTCGAACTTTATCGATCTGCTAATTCAACAAGAGCAGCCGTCCGAAAGATGCTAGCGTTCCATAGATTCCCATACATACCTGTTTATTTCCCTACAGTCGCGTCACCCTCCCGCCATAATCTAGATACGTCTTCACCGCGTTTCGTGAGTTGGCCCTTCCCTCCCGAAAGTGTCGTCAGACTAATAAATCCCTGTCCTTACCGGTGGTTCTCTTCAGTACAGATAATTTTCGCCCT
>WNFR01007790.1_pt1 | contig 11485 bp, 14 predicted proteins | sample 5400221 | NCBI WGS metagenome assembly WNFR01 (sample SAMN13153357, study PRJNA577476) | soil metagenome | isolation source: 40 cm soil under Madrone tree | place: USA:California | collected 2016-06-14 | reverse complement strand
ACGTTGTGTGCTGCGCTATTCCGATATTTTGAGAGTGAGGCGGCGCTGCCGTGCGCTAGCGCGCGACGCAGGCTTGGGTTGACGCGGCGGGAGCAGCAACTGGTCCCACTAATCGCGAAGGGTTTAACCAACAAGGAAATCGCGAATCATTTTTCGCTATCCGAGCAGACGGTGAAGAATCACCTGTATCGAATGAAGCACAAGGTTGGCGCGCAAGACCGGCTGGATATTGTGCAACTCTACCGGACGCAGGGGTTTTTGGTTTAGCACTCAATCATGAACGTCAATCCCCGCACCCTGCAAAATCAAAGGGTGCGGCACCCTACTTTGCCTTCGCGCTTTCGATTGCAGCAACGAACACTCATCGAGTTCTCTCCGCCGCCCGCCTGCGGGGGCGCGCGCTCCGGTGGCCATTTGCTAAATCTCGATCTTCGAGAAGCGCCAGGCGCCGAGACCAAGCAGCGCCACGGCGACGACCGCAAGCGCCACGGCATCCACAATCGCGCCAAAGTGCGACGTGCCAAGGAGCGCGGCGCGCAATCCATCCACTCCATACGAGAGCGGATCGAGTTTTGTCACAAACGACAGCGCCTTCGGCAAATTGTTCAGCGGAAACAGCGCTCCCGACAAAAAGAAAATCGGCAGGACCAGAAAATTCATGATGAGCTGGAATCCCTGCATGTCCTGCAAGCTCGAACCGATGGACGTCCCCAACGCCGCAAAGACGATCGCGATCAACGCCATAAAGGCAAATCCCAGCGGTATCCCGGGCAAGCTCACCGGGCGGAATCCCGCAATGAGACATACCACCACGATCAGCGTGCCTTGCAGCATCGCCACCGTCGCGCCGCCCAGCGTCCGCCCGATCATCACGTAAATCCGCGGCACGGGCGCCACAAGCGTCTCTTTCAAAAATCCAAACTGCCGGTCCCACAGGAGGGCGATGCCGGAAAACACCGAGGTGAACAGCACCGCCATTCCCACAATTCCCGGCGCCATAAATTGCAAGTAGCTTCCGCCGCCAGCTTTCTGATACACGGGCCCGAGCCCGAAACCCAACACCAGCAAATACAAAAGCGGTTGGCCGAGCGACGCGATAATTTGCACTCTCGACCGGCCGTACTTTTTTACTTCACGCAGCCACAAAATATAGATCGCGTTCATCGGCGGCCTCCCCCACGAAACATCTGCGCTACTTGCCGCAAATGATCTTTCGATGTCGCGGCCTCGTCGCGAATCGTTGAGCCGGTGAGCACCAGAAACGCCTCTTCGAGCGATATTGCATTCGTTCTTTGTTTCAATTCGTCGGCGGTTCCGATCGCTACGATCTTGCCGTGATCGATCACTGCAATCCGGTCGGCGACGCGCTCGGCTTCGTCCATGTAATGTGTCGTCAGGAACACCGTCACATGGTCCGCTTCATTCTGCCGCTTCACGTGTGTCCACAACTGGTTGCGGCTTTGCGGATCGAGACCCAGCGTCGGCTCATCCAAAAATAAAATCTTGGGCGTATGCAAAAAGCCGCGCGCAATTTCCAGCCGCCGACGCATTCCACCGGAAAACGTCTTTACCAGCGCGTCTTTTCGCTCCCAAAGCTCGAAGAGCTTCAGCAGGGTTTCCGCGCGCTCGCGCCGCACCTTCCCCGGCACATGATAGAGCACGCCGTGCAAATCCATGTTCTCCCAGGCCGTCAAATCCTGATCGAGGCTCGGATCCTGAAACACGATTCCAAAGCTCTGCCGCACTTCGTTCTCGTGCGTCGTCGGATTGCGCCCGTCCACCTCGACCGTTCCGCTCGTGGCCTTCAGCAGCGTGGTGAGTATCTTGATGGTTGTCGTCTTTCCCGCGCCGTTCGGTCCGAGGAACGCAAAAATCTCCCCCTTAGGCACCTCAAACGAAATATTGTCCACCGCTGTAAAGTCCCCGAACTTCTTTACCAAGCTATCCACGCGAATCATTACGCCCACTCCCGCCTCCCCGCATCTGATTTTTCGATTCAGCAGACTCAATCTCTACGCGCGCAAGCGCCTGGTACTTGCCGCGATGCGGCGTCTTGCGCACCCCAGGCAAGCGCATTCTCCCGGACTGTTCACGGTGCGACGAAAGTTCTTTCACCGGGGAAATCGCGTCCAGCGCGGCTACAACCAAATTCAACCAAAAAATATTGAGCCAAATTTCCCCCGCGGCGTCCAGCATTTCGCGCATCGCGCTACGAAATAAATCTGGCAGGGAATGCGAACGCTGCGTGTTATACTGTCTTCAGGAAAGCTGTTTTATCCTTGTTTTTCTTCCTTTTTTTCAGGCCCTATAAGATACCCAGAAAACCCCACGTTAGTGTGGTTGCCATTGCCCTGTTCCAGAACCTGGAGCTCGGCACAGGAATTCGGGGAACTAACCCTGGTTTCCAATTGCATGACGTCATGCGAAATCGACACGATGAAGCAATCTTTTTTTGGCCCGGCAACGAGAGTCTCTCAATTGCGAGCTTGAACGAAATCTGAGCTTTGCTTTGTGGGACTGCGATCGCTTGAGAGAGTGTCAGGACTTTTGACACTTGTGGATAAACGTCCAGCCGCTGGGACACGTGGATCCCGTCACCCGTGGTCTTCGTTTTGGCTATTCCCTCTTAAAGCGCGGTTTCTCTTACACATAACCTCTTCCCGTGTAGCTATCCCTGTTCTCCGCACGCTGGCATACCCCCTGCAGTTTGCCAGAGCGCGCCGACGTTAAACAGGACGCGGCCGCCAAGGAAGACACATGAAGTGGACGCCTCTGCTGATGTTTACTGCACTCTCATTTCTCATGACGTCAACCGTGCTTGGCCAGCAGGCGTATGTTTCGCGCTACGACGCATTCGCCGGGTACACATTCCTGGATAGCCCGCGTGTCGGTCTCTTTGAAAATGGTTTTCAATTCCAGGCCGGCGTCAGGCCAAAGACATGGTATTCCCTTGGTTTCGATTACAGCATCTCGGCAGGTGATCTGACGCTTACACCAAACCTGCTGACAACGGCATTGCAGCAACAACTAGCTGCGCAGCTTCAGCAGTTAGCCGCGGCGGGTCTTGTCCCTGCCGGGTTCACGCTATCCGTGCCTGCTCATTCCAAAACGCAAACTTTTGCCGCAGGTCCACAGCTTGCGTATCGTCACTTTTCCCACATAACGCCATTTGTCCGGCCTTCGATCGGAGCAATCCACGAGGTTGCAACTCCGCATCCAACTAACGCAATCGCCGCGGGCATCGCGAAGCAATTGGTGCCTTCCGGGCAGAAGACGGACTGGACCGGATTTTATGGATTCGGAGGCGGCGTCGACCTTCTTTTCTCGAGGCACGTCGGTCTTCGAGTGCAGGCCGACCTCGTTTATGACCATCTGTTCAGCGATCTCCTGAAAGATGGCCGCTTGACAACGCGCTTCTCCATCGGTCCCTGCTTCAACTTCGGCAAGAACATCGCAAGGTAAGCGCCGCGACGCTGAACCGCTTCGTTGCCGAGCGGGCCCATTTGGGCGAGTCATGCCGAACGCCGCGCCTGAATCCTGTATCGGGACGCGGGCACGGAATTGCCGAAGCGCTTTGAGATGGCGCGGCGCGCGGCCTCGAAACGGGTCCATTCGTCTCCATCATGAAGTCCGGGAATCGTCACCAGTTCGCCCTGGTCGAGGCCGACCAACGCTGCATCGACCATGTCTTCCACCGACATGACGATCGACGGGGGCAGTTTCTGCCAAGGCAGGCCAGCGATTTCCCACATGTCGGTGGCCGTCGCGCCGGGCAGGACCGCTTGGACGCGGATCCCTTTGTCGGCGAGTTCGTGCTGCAGCGAATGACTGAAGGCGAGGACATAGGCTTTGGTGGCGCCGTAGACACCGTTGAGCGTCTCAGGCGATATGCCAACGACGGAGCCGATGTTGATGATCGTGCCCGCGCCACGCTTGACGAATGCAGGTGCCGCGGCGTACGTCAGCCGCGTGAGGGCGATGCTGTTGAGTGCAATTATCTCTTCCATTTTGTCGATGTTGGCATTGAGAAGAGGCGCGACGGCGCCGATACCAGCATTGTTGACGAGCATTGTGATACTCGAATCTTCCTTCAGCTTTGTTTCCACTTTCGCGAGATCTATCTTGTTGTTGAGGTCCGCCACGATCGGAGTGATGTGGCGTCCGCTCGCGCTGGCGAGGCTTGCAGTGAGCGCTTTGAGGGGCGCCTCGCTGCGGGCTACGAGAATGAGATCGTATCCGCGCTTCGCGAGACGGTCTGCATAGACAGCCCCGATGCCCCTAGAAGCACCCGTTACCAGGGCGGTGCCTTTTGATGGTGAATTGCTCATATCCTTTTTCTCCGGTGTCCAGTTGAGTCTCATTGCATTTCATATGGATTATGATTATAATCCATTCTCCGACTTCGATTCGCATAGTCGGGCTTTGGTTACAAACTTTTTTGGGGGGCCCATGCGGCATTCCAAAGCTGAAAAGGCAAAAACTCATGAGCGCATCGTTGCTATCGCTTCAAAGAGGTTCCGCGAAGAGGGGCTTGCCGGGATCGGAATCGCAGACCTGATGAAAGAAGCCGGGCTTACCGTGGGCGGCTTCTACAAACACTTCAATTCGCGTGACGCGTTAGTGGCTGAAGCGGTCGGCTGTGCGCTCGAACTCTGGAAGCGTCAAGTGGATGCCGCCGCCTCGGGCGGTCCGCCGGTCACCTACGAATCGCTAGTCGATGAATATTTAAGCGAAGCACATCGCAATCATCCAGGGGCAGGTTGCCCAGTCAGCGCCTTGGCAGGAGATCTCGCACGCAGCGACAAGCGTACACGCGCGCTCGTCAGCCGGAAAATTCGGGACAACATTGAGTTGCTCGCAACTCTGATTCGAAACACAAACGAGACGGATAGGGGCAGCGCAAGATCGCAAGCAGTCTTGACCTATTGCGCGCTGGTCGGTGCGATCGGTATGGCTCGCGCCGTATCGGACGAGGAGCTCTCGCGCGAAATCTTGAAGACCGCGGCACAGCGTCTGAAGAATCCAGCTTCCTAAAGTCACACTACGACATCACGGCGCCAACGCTGCTTCCGCAATAGTCCTCAGTCTCGCCCCTCGCTGGCAGGCCAATCTGTCACGAAAACTTTCGGCACGAGTGTGCGAATCAGTACCGCTAAACGCGCTTGTAGTCGGTAATGAACCATTCCCGCATTGTCGGATATCTTGATTTTGTACCTTCCTTCGCAGTGTTTTCTCAGAAGCCGTGAGGTCATTGTCGCCTCCCATCCTCGTTTTCTGGGGATTGATTCAGGCACTGCAGAGGTGTATAAGCAGATTGTCCTGGGGTAGTGCCATGCTTCACTCGGCTCAGGGTACCTGTCAGATAGTCGCTCGTAGTATTCCCGCCTCTTATTTAGCGCAGATCCTGAACCAAGCTTGCCTTCGGCCCTCTTGCGGGATCCCTATCGCTAATCGTCACTGAACTGGAGGTGTCTATGCGTAGATTTTTCCTGTTGGTTGCCGTCGTACTGTGCCCGGCGACCGTGGCCACCGCACAAACAAGGGAACTAACCGTGCCGGCTGGAACTCTCCTGCAATGTACCCTTGATGAGCCAAACTTCTCGTCCCGGACGGCACATGTCGGCGATCCCTTACTTTGTCATGTCCGTTCGTTAACGATGTTCGGCCGTCCAGTATTTCCACGCGGCGCGTTTCTCTCTGGCCGGCTGGAGGAATTTCGCGATCCGGGACACTTCTTCGGCAAGGGGCGGCTCAAGCTGGAGTTTGTGAGCTTGACCGTGCCCGGGGGCACGTTTCCGCTGTCCGCCAAAGTGGTGTCGGTGCCGCACTACAGGGTCGATGCGGAGGGCGACATCCGGGGCCGCGGTCACGCGCGGCGCGATGCGGTTGAGTGGACTATTCCGCTTCTTTGGCCGGAGAAGATAATCACCCTTCCTGCGCGCGGGCCTCGCCCCACGCTCAAGGGCGAAACAGCTCTTCTGCTACGGCTTATGGACGACCTGTCCATCCCGGCGGATGCGGTCATCGTCGCTAATGAGAAGCTTTCGCCAACGCAGGAGCCTTCAAGACCATCCTCAGGCACGAGCTCGAGCCTGAACTCAAGCGCGAATGCAAATGTGAATTCAAGCTTTAGGGCTAGCACATTCCCGAGGGTTGTGTACGGAGGTACGAGCAGACCCGCAGAGGAATCGGAGCGTTCGTGGGTTGGGTCTTTAGCCAGCATCGAGCCTACGAGCATCAGCCAAACGTATTCGCTGACAGAACGGCCGTGGCGCTCACCCTCGCCGCCGCTCCTGATCCTCAAGGACGGCCCGGCACCGACGCTGCTGATCCTCAAGGACGGCCGGGGTTATGTTGCAGCGAACTATTGGGTCGAGGGAGATCAGCTCGTTTACGTCGTCTCGAACGGGACACAACAGGTCCTACCGATCGACGAACTCGATTTCCAGATGACAACCAAACTCAATCGAGAGCGTGGTGTGACGTTTACGCTTCGCTCGAAGGCGGCGACGAGGCGATAAGGAACATTAGGAGCGTCGCTTTTTATTTGCGGGAGGCACGTGCATGCGAAAGCTCTCTGCCCTGACGCTTACGCTGTGTTTAGTAGCGGTCGTCCCCTGTGCGCGAACGCAACGGCAAGACGACAGCGACAAAAATGCCTACTACTTATTCAATGGAAAGACTCTCGAAGTCGCGAAAGACAATCCGGCTTATGCGAAACCGATGCGATGGCAGGTTTGGCTGTATCGAGAGGGCGTTCGCATCCCGCGCCACACGTCCGGTTTGCAATACTCGCGATGGGGACTGATCGAAGAGACTTCGGCCGGACGCGTTCTCAAGCGGCTCAAGGCCGCTCAGGGGTTCGAGGAAGCGTATTTGAAGTTCTTCGGGCCGGACACATGGGGCCGGACTACTTTCTTGAATTCATTGGGCCCGATCGCCGTAGTGGAGCAGCCCATCGAGACGCGGTCCACGGAGAACTTCACAGAGACGCAGTCCCCGGAGCTGGAAGCGCGGTATCAACTTCTTCGGCTGAATGACCGGCTAGACAGACTGATAACGACTGCTGGGCCCTCGCTCGAAAATAACGAAAGCGAAGGTGCGAGTTCACCCGTCAAAGAATATTTTGACCAGATTCGAGATGCTCTGGAGAGAGTCAGCAAGATCTCGAGCCAACTGGCTCGTGCTCAACCTCGACTTCAACTCCTCAAGCTCGAAATCGCCAAGGCACAGCCGGACATTGCGCAGGCAGAGAAAGACGCGCCGAAGATCACTGCTGTCCTACCAAGCGTGAAGCTACCCTCGAGCAAGACTTGGATGTCTCAGACCGAGAACGCCGGCAGGGATGGAATGAAGGAAATTGCAATCACGGAAATCGGATCGGGCGTTTCCGTTCAAGAGAAGTGGACAGGCGGCGATGGAAGCATGACCGGCACCACAATCCATACAACCGTTCCATACGACGATGTGGGAAAGATCGATCTAGTAGCGCCAATGCCGACGTATGATGATACGTGGACTGTTCGAGTTCACGCGGGCCGCGCTCCGTTTCCACAAAAAATTGACAGCCCGCAACGCAGGACTGTTAGAGCGACGTTTCCCGCCGTCAATTACACGACTACGCAAGACTCAGTGTATTTTATTTTCCCAACTTCTTCGGACGCACAGAATGCCTACGCATATTTCTTGTACCACAAGCAGCTAGGCCGATGAATAACGCCGTCTCTCGGTGGCAGTACGAACGACCATCTTGACAACTCCGGGAAACGGTGCAATATGGGCGCAGGAACTCCCCAGCTTCTCTTCCACAGAAAGCCGAAATGAATACTCCTCAGGAGACCAAATATGAACGCCAAGGTTGTGACATTTTCCTCGCGTGGTGATACGACCCTGCTCGAATATGATCCGGCAACCGCTGACATGGAGGAAGTGAACAGAGTGATCGCGGAGTATGAAGCCAAAACCGGGGCGCAGCCGTTTGACATGGCAACCGGTGAACGCATCGATAAGGTCACGCGCGACCAGAACGAAGTCTTGATGGTTCATCCTATCGCGGGCGGGTAAACGGCCGCTTGGCCGAGCGCACGGCGACTGTGCGGGTAAGACGTTCTGCGCCGTCGGACTGAAAGGGACTGCGGCGGTAATCCATGCTTGCCCGACTGTACGTGTATGGCGCCCGCGATTCTATCTGTGACTGCCTTCCTCGTCCTCTTCGTGTGGAGGCTCGTGCTCAGCGCGCAACAGCGCCGGCCCGTGGCCAGGGGCATCGGCGCGCGGGCGCAAGAGAATGGTTTGTTGGGGCACGGCCTCCACATCCTGCAGCGGACGCGTCTGGTAATAGTGGGCGACAGCGATCGTCCGAAAGATTTTCTGCTCCGCGTCGTTGCCCTCACCGGGGCCAAGGAGATGGGCAACGGTTATGACCTGAATGTTGGAGCAACTAAATTCCATGTGCGCGACGGATATGTCGGACGGTTGCGCGAGACGAGCAGTCGCAAAGGCACGTACGAGGAAACCTGTTTCTATTCCGCGGAGAAAGGAATCCCGAAAGCCGAGCAAACTGCGAGCGTGCTGCTGCAACTGAAGAACAATCCTGCGTTGTTTGACAGGTGGGCCGCTCAGTGCGGGGCGTTTAAGGCCGACGGCCGGGCCTTTAGCGCCGGCAGCGATCGACGATGAGAATGCAAACCAAAGAAACGCCCGCGGAGCGGGCCGCAGCGTACCTGAAGCGTGTCGCCAAATTAACCGGAGCTGAACAGATATATGGTGAGAGCTACTGTCTGGCGGCCGGGAGCAGGACATTCCTAGTCAACTACCGTTTCGTGCGTCTAATCTCACGCCGCGGCAAATCGACATGCTTTTCAGTCGCCTCGCAACCGAACATGCCGAGCGCGGAGGTGGTTGCGTCGGCATTACTGCAACTGAAAAACAATCCGAGACTGTTCAAGAAATGGAGAAAACAGCCGGGCTATACGTTCAAGGCGAACGGAAAGATGTTCAAAATGGCCGGTAGGGCGCTGGGGGAATAAATCTTACACAACGCTGCGAGTCGCGAGCGCCTCACAACGCCGCGGCAACATATGAATCGCGACGAGCAAAGAAATTCATCGTGGGCGGCCTATATTTTTGGTCTCTCTGGGAACCCATTACTCGTGTATCAGTACATAGGGGATGGACACCAGAGGGGAGCCAGTGCGAATTCTAATTGCTGACGATCACGAGGTCATAAGGAGAAGTGTCATCAGGGTCCTCGAATCCCGTGATGACTTTGAGGAGTGCGCGGAGGCAACGAACGGAACAGAAGCGGTTGAGAAAGCCCTAGAATGGAAGCCGGACCTAGTCTTGCTTGATATCCGTCTGCCAATACTCTCTGGCTTTGAAGTGTCAAGGTTAATCAAGCAACACCATCCCGAAATTCCTATCCTCTTTTTCTCGATCTACGATACAAACGATATTTTAGAAGAGGCACGTCTGGTGGGAGATGGCTTCATACTGAAGGAAAAAATTGTAGAGATGCTGCCGAATGCTATAAAGGCGCTTCTTCACAAGCAGACGTTCTTCCCTCCAAACAATCACTTGGAGCCGAGCACCTAATCACCGTGCATTAAGCGCATGCTGGTTTCTACAATTCCCTACCGCTTGTTACAGCGAGCTGTTCACTGGATAAAACCCCGCCTCCCAGAAATCGGCCAATGACGTAAGATTCAGAGGTCATTACTGCTGTGCACCACGCGCCCGGCAGGCAAAGCAAGATGACTTGGATGTGGGTTTATGCGATGCTGCGGGTTCGAACGTGTGAGGGACGCGACGGATGCTGAAGAAATTCAAGGATTTGACGGAGCGGGAGATTCTGGCGCTGGCGATTTCGTCAGAAGAGGAGGATGGGCGAATTTACGGCGAGTTTGCGGACGCGTTGCGCGAATCTTATCCGGCTACGGCGGAAATGTTCGAGGGGATGCGCGAAGAGGAGGTGGTACACCGCGACCGGCTGCTGGCGATGTTTAAGGAACGCTTCGGAGATCGCATTCCGCTAATCCGGCGGGAGAACGTGAAAGGCTTTCTGCGGCGAAATCCGACTTGGCTGGTGCGACCGCTGGGCGTCAACGTGGCGCGGCGGCAAGCGGAGGTGATGGAGATGGAGGCGCAGCGCTTTTACCAGAAAGCGATTGCGCGGACGACGGACGCTTCGACGCGGGAATTGCTGAACAAGCTGGCGGATGAGGAGCGGAAACATACGCAGACGGCAGGCGATCTGGAGGAAAAACACCTTACGCTGAGTGCAAAGGCCGCGGAAGAAGCCTCACACAAAAAATTGTTTTTGCTTCAGGTAGTACAGCCGGGGCTTCTGGGGCTCATGGACGGGTCGATCTCGACCCTGGCACCGCTTTTCGCTGCGGCTTTTGCGACACACAATAGCTGGGACGCGTTTCGCGTTGGGCTGGCAGCCTCGATCGGCGCGGGCATTTCCATGGGCTTCTCGGAGTCGCAATCGGACGACGGATCGCTGACCGGCCGGGGGTCGCCCTGGCTGCGGGGGGCGATAACCGGTCTGATGACAACGGCGGGCGGGTTGGGGCATACGCTGCCATTTCTTATCGGGAACTTTCATGCCGCGGCGCTGGTGGCAATCATTGTGGTGTGTTTCGAACTGGCCGCGATTGCTTACATCCGACACCGCTACATGGATACGCCCTTCTTGCAGGCCACGTTCCAAGTGGTTGTAGGAGGATTCCTCGTGTTCCTTGATTCCAGGCTGGTCTGTGGGCTCGCCACCGAAGAATGTGCCGCCGGCCAGGAGGCGTTCCACGGCGAGGATGAGATCGCGAGCGGCTTGCGATTTTTGGACGAAGCCGTGAGCGCCGGCTTCGCGCACATCAACCGCTATGCGCTGCGACTCGTGCATAGTGAAGATGAGGATGCGGGTTCCGGTGCCGAGAGCGATTATGCGAGACGCGGCTTCGAGGCCGCTCATGCCGGGCATGGTGACATCCAAGATGACGACGTCCGGCTTGAGACTGGCGACGGCTTGAACCGCTTCCTCACCAGCGGCCGCTTCGCCGCAGATCTCCCAATCCGAGCGCGCGGCTAGTAAAGACCTGAGTCCCTGGCGCACGACGTCGTGGTCATCGACGATCAAAATTCTCGCGGACATCGAGTGGTCACCTGCTTAATCGCTAAAGCGATGCTCCCCAGCATACATGAAGCTGCCGTAGGGAGGGTCATCTAGGGAGTCGCTAAGAACCGGAGCTTTCGATCGCACAGGGCAACGAAGCTTTGATTGCCATGCCGCCGTCGGAGAACAGAGCAAGCGTGCCGCCTAGTTGGCGGACCCGCTCGTTCATGCCGCGCAACCCGACGCCTATAAGGCCCCTGGTGTCGGGAGAAGCTTCCAGAATATTTGAGGGCATGCCTTTACCGGAATCCTTGATTTCGAGCTGAAGCGAACCGTCTTCTATATAGAGGCGAACCTGCGCAGCAGCGCTAC
>WNFR01007015.1_pt1 | contig 11485 bp, 15 predicted proteins | sample 5400221 | NCBI WGS metagenome assembly WNFR01 (sample SAMN13153357, study PRJNA577476) | soil metagenome | isolation source: 40 cm soil under Madrone tree | place: USA:California | collected 2016-06-14 | reverse complement strand
TGGCCGCGTTCGAGTGCGGCGCCTTTTCAACCATGCTGATCGGATGGAGCGCCACGATAGCCGGCTCGAAACCCACCCAATCAACCGGTGCGCCCTGTCGCTTCATCAGGTGTGGACGATACCAGTACGCGACGACTTGCAGGTCGTATTCACCGGCGCCGAGCAGTTGCGTGACCAGCGACCGTCCGCCTCGTATGGCGACGTCCTGCTTGGCCAGCGCCTGCATGAACTCCAGTCCTTTCTTCTCGCCCATTAAGTAGACCAGGTTGGCAAACCACCGATCCTCGTTTTGATCGAGCACCATGCGGCCTTTCCAGCGCGGCTGGAGCAGATCTTCGTAACGTTTGGGGATCTCCTCGCGCTTGACCCGCGTCGTATTAAAAGCGGTGACGATAAGATTGTCGTAAAGATCGGTCCAATAGCCGTTGGGATCCTTGAACCCCTCCGGATACGCTGCCGCCTGCGGCGATTTATACGGCGCGATGAACCCCCGTCTCTGCAAGTGAAACGTCTCGAACTCGCCGACGCTCACGACGTCGGCGGTGAAAGTGCCGGTCTGGCGCTCGACGTTCATGCGGCTAAGAACCTTCTCATGGGTCGAGCGGAAAATATCGGTCTTGATAAACGGATATTTGGCTTCGAAGGCGGCGGTCAACGATCTCGCGAACTCGGTCTCTACCGAAGTATAGAAAACCATTTTGCCATCTTTCTTAGCGCCCTCGACCAGCGCCGCCGACCGCGAGTCCGCTTCGCCACCGTAGGCGAGCGCGCACAAACTGGGCAGAAGCAAAAGACAAAGCATCACGACTTTTATGGTCATTTCTACCTCCGGTCCAAAAGCGCGAGCTCGCTCGTCGCTTTGGCGACGGTTTGCCAGTCGCGGTAGCGCTTGACGCGCTCATGCTGGACGTTGGACTGATTCCACGGACAATCGATCAACGCTACCGGCAACTTCATTCGATCGGCTAAAAACTGCGCCATCGGCAGCGAGTCTTCCACGGCCCAGCAAAATTGCCGCGTCGATAATTCGGCCAATGTGATTGCCTTGGTATTTTCCGTAGCAAAGCGTGAGTACTTGTCGACCACGGTCAATGAGCTATGCGGTATCTCGTGCTTCGCCAACCACGCAAGCGACACCTCGTAGCTTTCCGGCGGGCGGCCCGTGACGATGGCGACGCCAAATCCCTCTGCACGCCAACGCTTTAGAACTTCGATCGCCTCCGCGATCGGCGCCATGCGCAGCAATTCATCCGGCCGATGCACGATGCGATACAACTCGTCGCGTTCGTCAGGCGTTAGTCCGCAAGAATGACCGACGTCGAAATGGGTCAATTGCTCGTAAGCGATTTGTTTGCCGAACTCGCGGTCGATGATAACGAGGAAATGGCGCGCCGCCTGGCACAGCACGTCGTCGAGATCGACATAAATCGTCCGCGGTAATAGAACCATTGGCGTTAAGATTCAAAAATCGTCTTCAAGCGTTGGGTAAGATCTCTGCGTAACTTATGAGTTTGCCCGGCTTCGTAGCGGGTGGTTTTCCACTGCGCCACATCAAAAGGAATTTTCTCCAGCGGCGTCGAGCAAATATGGACACAGGGCTTTTTCAAGGCATGGGCAAAACCCGCCTCGTAGAGCACGTTGGGTTTCGATTCCGACAGGTCGACGATCACCGCAGTCGATTTACGAATCAGCCGGTGCACCTCATCGACCACGTTACCTTGAAACTCGCGCCGGTCCACTCGGTCACAAACCGCGCCGACCTGTTCTGCGGCATAGCTCATCGCCACGAAAAAAACATCTTCGTATTGAGGCGCAAACGGCATCGCCGCGAAGATTAGCTTATCTACTTTCGTCACCTCGGCAGAATGTCCGGGCGTTTTCGTCTCTTGAAATTCTGCTTGAAGCGCAGGCACGAGTCCATCGATCGTTACGACGCCTTTAGACGGTAAGTTTCTCTTCAATCCGGCGATCACGATAAACGCGCCATCAGCCTTTGCCGTATCCTGGTAGTGCTGCGCCTGTCGACTCGCTTCCGCCGTCAATCCCGGGAAGTCCCAGTTGCGCGTCTCAACGACAAACTGGCGCCCGTCGGGCGCGTACACGACGAAATCTGGCGCGAGTCCGCCGATCGCTCGCTCCGTCGCGAACTTTAATCCCGCTTGGCGCAAGCGCTCGGCGATAACCTCTTCGAGTTCATTCTCCTGTGACTCCGCCATAGTCTGTCTTACTCCCACCTCGCCGCCGGCATCGAGCCGGTGTGTTGTCATCATTCAGCGTTGTGTCGAACGAATTACCCAATCTGCAAGACGATCCGGCCGGTCTTGCTGTCAATTTCTAGATAGGCCGCTTGAAGAAATGCTCTTCCCAATATCCCGATGATCTGTGCGTTCTGTTCACGGCTTTTCTCCAACAAGGCAGGCACCCCGACGCATTCCATGACTTGTTCGAAATAACTGTCAGCCCCGCTCGCAGTCTTGGCCGGCAGGCGCACCCTGGCGAGATATTGCTGCAGCGTGCCGTAGCCGTGAATGCCGTGAATTTCCCTCGTGCCTTGCTCCCGAAGCTGCAACGATACAGCAACGGCATAATCGATCATCGCTCCATACGCGCCCGTATCGATCAGGAATTCACCGCGCGCTTCCCGACCGAGTTCATCATCGTGCCGGCTCCAAGAACCGGGGATCAGCGGACCGATCGATTTTAGGCGTTCAGGGGGCTCTTCGACTGTAATGCGGTGCATCTAATTTGGACTTCAACGAGTAATTTGGTTCGAATAGACCCCGTTCCTCGTTGTCGCGATTGTGCACGCAGGGAAGATGTCCCGCAACCCAGATACAAAAACACCTAAGGCCATTGAGCTCACCAGCCAACTGAGCAATCCATGATCTTGGAACAAAAAGCCGCTAGGTAATCGTGACCAGCGCACAATCTCCGGTAGCAACCTTGCCAAAAAAGCGCCGTACACAAGTCCCATGACCGCGTGCATACTTCGCTCTACCGGCGGTACCTTCCGCGACCGATCTTCTTCTAAAAAGTCCCATAGCGTCATGAAAACTTCTGCCGCCAAGAGTCCAACCAGAACTCCGGCCCAAAGACCATTCCAGTTTATCCAAGCTAGCGAGCCAAATATTACAGCGTATATAAAATCACGTACCGCGTGCAGTTTAAGTTCTTTCCGCGCGGTCACAACCGAGGGAAGTGGCAAACGAACCTCGTGATAATAGAGCGTATCGAAGGCTCCGAGTAAGCCCTGTAGAATCAACAAGAGAAGCACTGCTTCCATACGGCAAGAATCGATAGTTTCGGCGAGTTGAAATTATTCCTATTCGCCGCCTTGTCTCCCCAAAACGTTTCAATTAGTCAGTGTGAACCCGTTTGCATCTTAATTGGGTATTACTTCGACACGAACTCGCTGCCGCGAATGAAGAACCGATACGGTTTATCTTTCCACTTACCAGCGTAATCGACGCCAATCCGCGGCGTGGCGTTAGATTTTGGCACCGGCTCACCGCGATCCTCGACGTAAAGGACGTCGTCGAACAGATCGGCGCCGTTGAGTGAGCGATCGATGGCAAACGCCTGGCAAAGTTTTCCTGGCCCGCTGGCGAGCCCGCGCAGTTTATCGAGCCCCCTTCGAGATTTCATTAAATCGACACCGTCCACCGGCTCCACTGCGCGAATCAAGACCGCCGCTGGATAACCCTCTTTCTCGGTCACCAGATTAAGCATGTTGTAAAAACCATAGATAAAATACACGTAGGCATGACCGGCCTGACCGAACATCACCTCCGTGCGCGCCGTGCGCCCTTTTGCCGCGTGACACGCCAAATCCTGTGGACCGACGTACGCTTCGGTTTCGGCGATACGACCAACCGTGTCGCCTTGCGGATGTTTGCGGATCAAATATTTGCCCAACAATTGCTTCGCCACGCTGATGGTTTTTTGTTCGTAGAATGCGCGGGGAAGCTTCAAGGCAGCGCTAACGAGAGCTGATTGCGGAGATGGCGATTGCGAACTCTGTTTTCTGACGAGAGCCTTCTGCATTCTTATTTGGACTGCGGCAATCCGTCTTTGATTTCCACCCACGGTGCTTTTGAACCGACGTGAATGTGCTTTGAGGCTTTGATGCCGGGATCGCTGTCCAAGGTTCCCGGACGGAAGCGAAGGTGCTCAGAGTCTTTATCCTTTCTCTTTAGAATCGGTGAACCGCAGCGTCCGCAAAACACGCGATGATAACCCGGCGACGACTCCCACTCTCTAAGCAAATCTTGTCCGGCGACAAAACGGAACGAAGCCGCCGAGATCGTCGAGCCGCTGGAAAATGCCGAGCCGGACATTTTGCGGCACAGGCTGCAATGACAATTGGTCACCGCGCCAAGCTCACCGTCGATCTGATATCGAACACCGCCACAAAGACATGAACCTGTTAACATGAGACCTCCTCTCCCGCGTATCTTCGTCGTTGCAGATTTTAGATCAAGTGTTCTTCTAGTAGCAAATTTGTGATCTCATGATCACAATCGATGGTCGCCGCTCGGCTCAATATCTTACTAGCCGCTTAGAGAAAATCCACCAGGATGTCCCGCGCTTGTACAAAATATTTCCTCGGCACCAGAAAGCGAACAGGTATGTTACGCGCCAGGTTAAAATTCTCACCCTGGGCGAGATAAGGAATTTCTTCTGCGTCAAGAATCGATTTAATAAGTGGAATCTGTCCTGCGTCGGCAATACTTAGAACTTCAACGAGATCGACAAACTCGGTCTTTTCCGCCGCAGGTAATTCAGCGACAAGCGCTACGTCACAATCTTTACACCATGTGAATCCCACACGGTATTCGGAACGGCAACTTCGGCAGTACATGAAATCTCTTCGAGACAACTTGGCCGACGAGTCAGAAACCGAAGTCTACTCGATCCCAAGTTGTTCCTTCACTTCTCGCGCCTTAAAGGTTTCCTTTTGTTGGCCTCGTTCATCCAGCAATTTCATGAGGGCCTTGTTTTGGCGGGTCAACTCGATCTCCCGGTTAAAGTCATCAATCTCAGCCAAAATGAACTCATGACCTTCGGGAGAACGTAGGATGAGGCCGCCCTTTTTGGCCTTTTTTAACAAACTAGTTACAGTCTTGGCTTTAGTCGAAATATTTACTGTTTTCATAGAACATACTCCTTGCCGCGTATAAACAAACGGTTACCTTTTTTGTGACCGACGGCCTCGATCTTAACCGTTCCAGCTTCTGCGTCAACGTCGTAAAAAATACGAAACGTACCGATTCGCAGTTCGTACTCCGCTACGTCATTTGGCCGTAACTTTTTCCGATTGCGCGTTTCAACCGCTGGTTCATACGATAATTGCTCGTCTATCCGATCGAAGATGGATCGCTGTTCGGATTTCCGGAACGACTTTAATCGGCTACCGCTTCCGACGTAAATTCGATTTCGAACATCAGGCACTATAATCGTTGATCCAAGCGACACCTCGCAAAGTCGAAATCCTAGCGATTTGTGAGCACGACTGCCGGAATCTACTTGATCTCCTTCACCAAACTCCAATCCACCAACTGGCTCAACGGAATATCCTTCGTCAGCTTCAACCGCTCCTTGGTAAGCTGTACGTCCAGCTGCACGCCCTTCTCGGAGATCGTACCGTCGTCGCTGAACGAGTTGATCGAGGCGTCGTAGGCTCTCGCCGCCTGCCCCGGCGTAATGTGCAAATAGTCGGAAAGCATCTGCACCATCTCCGTCCGATTCTGCTTCAAGTAACGCGTGCCGCGCACGGTGGCGCGGACAACTCGTCTCACCTGTTCGCGTTGCGTTTGGAGCTTTTGATCCATGACCGCGATACCCGATAAAGGCAATTCGATGAGATCGCCCAGATAGACGAGCCTCCTGAATCCTTCGTCTTCCGCTTTGACCGCGAACGCCACATCGATCGCGGTCGCATCGATCGAGCCGGCGTGCAGTGCCGCCAGACGCGTCGGGCTCTCACCGGTGACGATGATCTTGACATCCTTCTCGGGCTCGAAACCAAAATGGCGCACGGCGACGCGTGATAGATAATCCACCGTGCCGGCAACCGAATCGACGCCGATGATTTTTCCTTTCAGCTCCTTTGGCGTCTTGATTTCAGGGCGGGCAACTAGGACATGCAATGGCCGCCCGGCGATCCCGACCACGGCTTTGATCGGAACCCCGGTCACCGCGGCGCGCAACGCCGACCCCCAGGCGAGCAGATAATCGACGTCGCCGGATATCAGCGCCTTGACGCCGATGGCCGGTTGCATTTGAATCTTGTCGACGTCCAGGCCTTCGCTCTTAAAAAACCCTTTGCGCATCGACACGACGACGGGAAATTCAAAAAGACCGCGGCTCGGTGTCGCAATGCTGATACGCTCGGCGCACAGTGACGCAGGCAAGCTAAGCCATATCGCGGCCAACGCCAGACCGTACCAATAGAACCGACTCATGATTCGCTTTGTTTTCATGGCCGCGCGGCGATCCTTTCATTCAAGCCGAATATTTTTGGAGAAATTGTATTTCGTCCAGTAATCACTTTCGTAGCGACAAACAATGCGGTTTCTGTCCCACCCGCCGCTGAAACATTTTTTCAAAAAGGCCATCATCAGACTCCATGCGTCTTTTGCCGCCTCCTTGCGGTAGCGCCCCGGCATGGTGTCGTTGAGCCAGCCATGCGGCGCGCCGGGGTAAATGCGAATGTGGCAGTTCTTCTTGGCCTTTTCCAAACAGTTTCGGAAGCGTACCACGTCATCGATGGAGATGATGTGATCGGCTTCGCCGAAGATACCCAAGACCGGACAACTCACTTGCGCGGTCAGATCTTCGATGGGCGTCGGGCGAAGATTATTTCCCATCCACTCCCGGCCGCCGATCGCGCCATAGAGCACCACTGCTCCGGCGATGTCGCTTCGTTTCGCGGCCAGCAGTACCGGCTGCCGGCCCGTTTGACAAACGCCGATGATGCCGATGCGCGCGGCGTCGACCTCCTTAAGTCTCTTCAAATATTCCACGGCGCCGTTCAAGTCTTCCAGCGCGCCCTCGTCGGTGAGATCGACTCTTTGCTCGCCGCGCAACACCGCTTTGCGGTCACCGGCGAAGCGGTGAAACAAATCGGGTGCCAGGCCGACGAATCCCGCTTGAGCCAATTTCACGGTTAAGTCTTTCGTATGCTGATCGATGCCATAGCGTTCATGAAGAATAATGACGGCAGGGCGTTTGCCTTTGGCTTTGGGTAAGGCGCGCACCGCGCTGATCCCGCCGCCGTATTTAATCATGGTCGGAGTGATTCCAGTCGATTTCATCGTCGCCATGCATTCCTCCAATGCGTCCGAGAGTTTATGTTGTGGCGCTGAAACGCGCCAAGCTTATCCCTGCATTGGAGAACGAGTCAAGACAGATCCTAGCGCTTGTCTCGACTTCTGCGGCGACTTATAGTCACGAGCATGAATCTGGATGATGGCGCAAATGTCGTCGCCGATCTGACGACGATCGGACGCAAGACCGGCCTACTCCGAACCGTCGAGCTTCGCTTCGTCTATCATCGGGGTTGCTTCTACGCCTCGTCGAGCCGGGTGCAGGGTAAGCACTGGTGCCAAAATATGCTGGGTAATCCCGCGGTCGAATTGAAAGTGCAGGGCGAAAAACTGCTCTGTGTCGCCAGGCAGATCACCGATGATAACCTGCGCAAAGAGATTCTTTCTTCGCGCGGTTCGCCGCGCGACATGGATCGGGTAGTTTTCGAGATCAAGCCGCATGCGTAAGCCGAGACGGCCCGCCAAAGGCGCCCGTGGCGCACAAATCAAACCGCGAAGCGTTTACTTCTTCGTTTCTTCTTTCTGCTCGGTCATTTTCTTTTCGATACCCTCTACGCCTTTTTGCATGCCCTCCATCATGGATTTCTCTTTTTGCATCCCTTCTTGCATCACTTTTTTTACTTCTTCGTCCCGCGCGGCGGAGTCCTTTTTGTCGCCGCAAGCCGAAAACCCGGCGATCAACGCCGCAATGAATGTCACATAAACGAGTTGTTTCATATTTGCCTCCGGTAAATTTGTGCTATTTCAAAAGTTATCAGGATCGGACCGCAACAAGCAAATCCCGGCGTGCTCCCGGGCCCGCGGGTTTTTCTTTCTATCCCGGTTTGTTATCCTAAGCCCAGCGATGATTGCGCGGCAGTATTTATCGGTGGGTTTGGTTTTCACTCTTTGCCTACTGTCCGTCGAGACGGTGCATTCTCAGGCGCCGGCGAGAGCGCAAGTCGGGGCGACGCTGACCGTGACGGATGCCGGCCGCTGGCGAACGCTGCAAAACGGCGTCGGCTTTCGCACCATGGTCATGGAACGCGCTAATCCGAATTACACTCTCGATCTCAAATTATTGCGCTTTGACAGTAAAGTAGTCGGAGCGCGCGTATTGCACGCCGGGCAATTTCAAATGAAAACCGCCAGCGCAAAAACCTTTGCCGAGAAGTCCGGCGCCATCGCCGCGATCAATGCCAGTTATTTCGATGAAAACAGCCGTCCGCTGGCCTACCTGAAAACGGCGGTGCAGGAAATAAACCGAAGCGTTTCCAAGCACGCGCTCTATACCGGCGTCTTCGGTGTTGGCGAGTCGGGCCCGTTCGTGATCCATCGTGATGAGTTTCTGCCGGCTCAGGCCAGCGAAGCCCTGCAAACCGGGCCGCTGTTGTTGCGTCGCGGCGTGACCGTGGAATTCGGCAACAACCTGGCGCGTTATGCTCGCCGGACTGTGATCGGCATCGATAATAAGGGACAAATGATCGTCGGCGTCACCGACGCGTTGGTCGGCGGATTGAGCTTCAGCGAAATCCAAGAGTTATTCATGAATCGTCGCTGGCAACTCGACGCAGATGATTTACTCAATCTCGACGGCGGCGGCTCGGCCCAGCTCTACGTCAAGTCGGGCAAATTTGAAGAGTGGTTGCCTGGTACTACGGAAGTGCCTGTGGGGATCGGTTTTTTCACCAAACCGAATTGAACACGCAGCGGCCGAGCTAGTCGAGCGCAGAAAACGCTTCGCGGCTCCAATTGAGGGCCGCAGCCGGCAAGACCCCCAGGTAAATCGTGCCGATGACCGCCAGCGCGATCGCGATGTAGACGTACGGCGCTTGGCTGAAGCTCTTGCCCTCGGTTCCGCCCTCTTCCATGTACATCGCCACGATCACACGCAGATAGTAAATCACTGACAGCAAGCTATTGAGTACGCCGATGACCGCCAAGCCGATGTAACCGCTCATCACCGCACCGCGAAAAATATAGAATTTCCCGACGAAACCAGCGAGCGGTGGAAACCCGGCCAGCGATAACATGAAGAGCGACATGGCCAGGCCGAGGAAGGGCCGTTTAAAACCTAAACCGGCGAAGTCGCGGTAATTCTCATGTGCATCGTCGCCCTCGGCGACGCAGGTCAATACGGCGAAGGCGCCAACCGTCATGCAAGCGTAGGTCGAAACATAGAAGAGCAACGGCAAACCGCCCCACTCTTCACCGACGACGATGGCAATCAGCAAATAGCCGGCATGCGCGATGCTCGAATACGCGAGCATGCGCTTGACGCTCGATTGCGTGACCGCCAGCAAGTTACCCAGTGTCATCGTGCCGATGGCGATCAGCCAAAGCGGGAAAACCCAGTCGGTATCCAGCGGCGAAAGCTTGTGCAGCAGGATGCGCGCCCAGGCGGCAAACGCGGCGGCTTTCACAGCAACGGCCATGAAACCGCTGACCGGCGTGGGCGCGCCTTCGTAGACGTCAGGCACCCAGAAGTGAAAGGGTACGGCGCCGACTTTAAACGCGAAGCCGACGAGAAGGAGAAATCCGCCGCCGATCAAATAGACCGGCCAGTCGCTCGGCTGTTCAACCAAAAAATCGGCGATCAGATTGAGATTGGTCGATCCCGTTGCGCCGTAGATCAAAGCGATGCCGTAGAGGAGAAAACCGGTGGCAAAAGCGCCCATGAGAAAATATTTCATCGCCGCTTCGCTCGACCGCTCGCTCGCGCGCCACATGCCGGTGAGAACGTAAACGGCAATGGACATCGTCTCTAAACCGAGAAAGAAAACTAACAGATCGTTGGCTGCGGCCATGAGCATCATGCCGACTGTAGCGAACAATATTAGTGCGTAAAATTCGCCTTCGTGGATACCCGTCTGCCGGAGATAATGAATCGACGAGAGGATCGTCAGCGCGGCAGCCAGCAAGAAAATCAGCGAGAAATAAAGCGCGAAATTATCCAACATGATGCTGTCGTCAAACGCGCCTTCCTGCCCGCCCCAGAGCGCTAGGATCTCAGCGACGGCAAGACCGATACCGAGCAGACTGATAAATGCCAAGTATCCCTTGGGCTGATGCTCCTCGATGAACAAGTCGCGCACGACGACGACCAGCGCCGTGAGCAGCACCTGCACGGTGGGGAGGAGCGGCATGATATTAACGTCCATCGCGCTTCGACTCCCTGCTGGTACCGTGATCGGTGGTCACGGGCGTAGCGGTAATCGTGGCCATGCGCTTCAAAGTCAATTCGACGGCCGGTTGCATGCGCTCCAAAAACGGCTGCGGGTAAACACCCATCAGCACAATCAAAAATAAAATAGGCGCGAGCAGGCAAATTTCCCGGCTATTCAAATCCGCCAACTTTTCATTCGCCGCATTGGTCAACGGACCGAAAATAACCCGGCGGAACATCCACAACATATAAATCGCCCCGAGGATAACACCGGTGGCGGCCGCCGCTGTCCAAAGCGGCCTTACGTCGAACGAGCCGAGCAAAATGAGGAATTCGCCGACGAAACCGTTCAACCCCGGCAAGCCGATGGAAGAAAAAGTCACCACCATCAGCATGACGGAAAATACCGGTAGCTGTTTCCACAGACCGCCGAATTCATCGATCAGCCTGGTATGGCGCCGGTCGTAGATCATGCCGACCAAAAGAAACAGCGCGCCGGTGGACAGACCGTGGTTGAGCATCTGGTATAAACCGCCTTGCACGCCCTGGAGATTCAAAGCGAACAAGCCGAGCATGACAAAGCCGAGATGGCTGACCGAGGAGTATGCGACCAATTTTTTAATATCGCTTTGCATCATCGCGACCACGGCGCCATAGATAATTCCAATCACTGCGAGCGCAACGATGATCGGTCCCGCAGCCAAAGCGGCGTCGGGAAAAAGCGGCATGGCGAAGCGCAGAAAACCGTAGGTGCCAAGTTTGAGCAGCACGCCCGCAAGTATCACTGAGCCGGCCGTCGGCGCCTCCACATGGGCGTCCGGCAGCCAGGTGTGAAAAGGGAAGAGCGGCACTTTGATTGCGAAGGACAGGGCGAAGGCGAGAAAAAGCCACCCTTGTTGGTCGACGGGAAGATGCAGTCCGTAGAGTTTTAGCAAATCGAAAGTGAGCGCCTGCTCCGTTTGGGCATAACGTGTCGCCAGATAGATGATCGCGACCAGCATAAGCAGACTGC
>WNFR01010750.1_pt1 | contig 11486 bp, 8 predicted proteins | sample 5400221 | NCBI WGS metagenome assembly WNFR01 (sample SAMN13153357, study PRJNA577476) | soil metagenome | isolation source: 40 cm soil under Madrone tree | place: USA:California | collected 2016-06-14 | reverse complement strand
TGCGCATCGCTGGGGCATGGATGTGTTGGTCGAGGTTCATGATGCGCCCGAGCTCGAGCGCGCGCTCCTGATCGAGAGCGACCTGATCGGCGTCAACAACCGCAATCTCAAGACTCTCACGGTGGACCTCGGCGTCACCGAGACGCTCGCCCACCGCGTACCGAAGGACCGGCTGCTGGTGGCCGAGAGCGGGCTGGGCTCGCCGGCCGACCTGGCCCGCATGGCCGGGGCCGGCGTCCGCGCCTTCCTGATCGGCGAGAGTTTCATGCGCCAGCCGGATGCCGAGGCGGCCGTGCGGATTATGCTCACGCGGGAGGCGACATGAGCGAGCTCAGCCATTTCGACAAGGCCGGCAATGCGCGCATGGTCGATGTCGGCGCCAAGGACGAGACCGAGCGTCGGGCGACCGCCCGCGCCACCGTGAATATGGCGCCGGCGACGCTGCGCCTGATCCTCGACAAGAAAGCCGCCAAGGGCGACGTGCTGGCGGTGGCCCAGCTTGCCGGCATCATGGCGGCCAAGCGCACGCCCGACCTGATCCCGCTCTGCCATCCGGTGGCATTGAGTTCAGTCGATGTGCAGCTGTCCTGCAACGCAGCGCGCAACGCCGTCGATATCGAGGCCACCTGTAAATTGAAAGGCCGCACCGGCGTCGAGATGGAGGCGCTGACCGCGGCGTCTGTCGCGGCGCTGACGGTCTACGACATGTGCAAGGCCGTCGATCGCGGCATGGTCATTTCCGAGGTTCGGCTGATTCACAAATCCGGCGGCAAGTCCGGCACCTTCGACGCGGGCTCCTGATGCTCACCGTCGCCGAAGCCCATGCCCGCATCGTTTCGGCATTTGAAACGCTGCCCTCCGAAACCGTATCGGTCGCCGAGGCCGCGGGCCGGATTCTTGCAGTCGCACCGCAAGCTCGCCTCAGCCAACCACCCACCGACCTCTCGGCAATGGACGGCTATGCCGTACGCGCCGAGGACGTTCCCGGCGTACCGACAGTCCTGACACTTGTGGGCGCCGCGCCGGCCGGTGGTTCCTACGACAAGGCGCTGCAGGCGGGCCAGACCGTCCGCATCTTTACCGGCGGCCCACTGCCGATGGGCGCCGACAGCATCGTCATCCAGGAGGACACGAAGGTCGACGGCGAGCGCATCACGATCCTCGAGGCGCCGCGGTCCGGCCGCCACGTGCGCAGGGCCGGCCTGGATTTCCACAACGGCGCGACGCCGCTGGCGGTTGGCCGGATGCTGACCTCGCGCGACGTGGCGCTGGCAGCGGCGATGAATGTGCCGTGGCTTTCGGTGCGCCGCCGGCCGCGCGTCGCCATCCTGTCGACCGGCGACGAGCTGGTGCTGCCGGGCGAGCCGGTCGGGCCGAACCAGATCGTCTCCTCCTCCGGCATCGCCGTGGCCGCCCTGGTGCGCGGCTGGGGCGGCGAGCCCACCCTGTTCGACATCGCGCGCGACGACGCAGCCTTGATCGGAGCCAATATCGCCGCCGGCGCTCAGCATGATCTCCTGGTCACACTGGGCGGCGCCTCGGTCGGCGACCACGACCTGGTGCAAGGTGCGCTGAAAGCCCAGGGCTTTGGCCTCGATTTCTGGCGGATCGCCATGCGCCCGGGCAAGCCGCTGATGTTCGCCGCGCGCGACCGTGCCCGCGTGCTCGGCCTGCCCGGCAATCCCGTCTCGACCATGGTCTGCGCGCTGCTGTTCCTGAAGCCCGCGATCGATCGCATGCTCGGCCAGCCGGGCGACCTTGTAGCCACTCAGCCGGCACGGCTTGCCGTCGACGTAAAGGCCAACGACACGCGACAGGACTATGTTCGCAGCAAGCAGCGTCGGGCCGCCGATGGCGCCCTGACGGTCGAGCCGAACCCGGTACAGGACAGTTCCATGCTCTCGGTCCTGGCGGCCTCCGATGCTCTGCTGGTCCGCCCCGCCCACGATCCTGCCCGCAAAATCGGCGATATCGTCCAAATCATCGATCTCACGACGGTCGATGGCGGGTTCTGACTGGGGACAACTTGACGTTTTCCTAGAACTAAACTAGAACACGGGCCGGGTTTCCGGTTTTGTTCCAAATCTAATGTGTGTTCGGGGAGACGACGGTGCTGACCCGCAAACAAAATGAACTGCTGCTGTTTATCAACAAGCGCCTCAACGATGGCGGCGTGTCGCCCTCCTTTGACGAAATGAAAGAGGCGCTACGGCTCAAATCGAAATCCGGAATTCACCGTCTGATCACCGGGTTGGAAGAGCGCGGCTTTTTGCGCCGCCTGCCTCACCGGGCACGCGCACTGCCATGCCGGCGCCCAATGTCACACCTTTTCTCGCCGATGCGCGCCGCGGCTTCGCCGAGCCCCGCGAAGGCTTCGTGCCCCAGGTCGTGCGCGGCGAGCGAATGCCGCTGGCCGGCGCCATCCTGGCCGCCAACGAAGCCGAAGCCTTGTCGCTGCCGTTGTACGGCCGGATCGCCGCCGGCACGCCGATCGAGGCGTTGCGCGACAACAGCACGACCGTCGATGTGCCGGTCTCCCTGCTCGGACCGGGCGCCCACTATTGTCTCGAGGTGCAGGGCGATTCGATGCTCGACGCCGGCATCCAGGATGGCGACATCGCCATCATCCGCAGCGCCGACACCGCCGAGAACGGCGAGATCGTCGTCGCCTTGATCGACGATACCGAGGCCACGCTGAAGCGCCTGCGCAAGCGCGGCGCCTCGGTGGCGCTCGAACCCGCCAACGCCGCCTACGAAACCCGCATCTTCGGCCCCGACCGGGTCAAGATCCAAGGACGGCTCGCTGGCCTCTACCGCCGCTATCACTAAATCGCAAGCGAGCGAGTCGCATGGGTGTAGCGGGAAAGTGGGAAGAACCGCCCGAAAGCCTCATGCCATCGGCATCCGAGGCTTCCCACCCCGGTGGGAAGTGACGGGAAACCCCGAGTAGTCGCCTCTATCCCTTCGCCTGATCGAGGACGCGGAACCAGTTCTCTCCCGTGATCTTCGTCACGTTCGCCGGCGTGGTGATGCGGTTGAGGGCGGCCACGATGTCCGGGTAGCCGCCGGCATTGCGCGGAATGCTGCTGCGCCCGCCGGCCATGTCGAAGCCCAGCGCGACATGGTCGGCGCCACGGCCTTGATGACATAGTCGGCCTGCTCGGCCCATTCGTCGGTTGTGGGCAGGAAAGGCAGCGTTTCCGGATCCTCTTTCCAGCCACCGCGTGCGCGCCAGATCTCGCCGAATTCCTTGTCGAAGCGCTCGATATATTCACCATGGTCATATTCACCATGGTCGCCCGGCGTGCGCGGAAAGCCTGGCTGATAGCCCAGCATATTGGGCAGCGCCTTGGCTGCGGCGGCGACCCTGTCGGGATGCTCCGCCATGGATACCCACCAGTCCGCCCTTGCCGGCCAAAGCCCTCAAGACCTCGTCGGACATGCCGGCGCCCGACACAGCCTTGATCGTCTCGTGGCTGGCAACGACCGGTGCGCGGCTTGCCTCGATCAGCGATGGTGCGCATGCCCAGGCGGTAGAGCGCTCCCAGGACCTCGAGGTCGCCCTCATGGTCCCAGCCCGATTCGCTGCCGAGGAACACAGCCATCCGCCCGCTGGCGACGATTCGCCGTGCATCGGCCGTGCTGAGCGCTATCGCCATCCTGTCGGAATGCTGCTCGGCGAAGCGCAAAGCCGTCTCGATCAGCCGTAGCGTCTGCTTGGGCGTGTAGTTGTAGTTCCAGGCCCCATAGGTGCAGAGGTTGTCGATGATGCAGTTCACGCCGGCGGCGCGGGCGCGGCCATAGTCCCAGCCGGCGTCGGAGGTATTCGACAGCCAGGGATCGATATGCTCCCAATAGACACGGTTGGTGATGTGGACGTGACCGTCCATCAGGATCGGCGGTGTTGCAGGAGTCTGCGCCCAGGAGCGCGACGACGTGGCGAGCGCCCCTGCCCCTCCCAGCAGGGCGAGGGCGTGGCGACGCGACAAAGGAATACCCGATTTGACCACGACGCTCCCTCCCCGGCTTTTATTGTCCGCCGACGATAGGCACCGCGCTGGTTGGCGGCAACGCACCGCTTTCGATGTGAGAAAACGCGAAACGTCTCACTCGCTCAGTTGTCTCCGAGCATGTCGTAACCGATGGCGAATCGGCATTTTGACGCCCCAATTAGAAAGTAATAGCATTTTCCAACAGTGCGCGCGGCCGAATGCGATACGGGCGCTTATGCCGGACTCGCCGAGCAATACGGACCGGTTTGCGGAAGCGTCTCCTCGAGTGACTCACTTGACTGGAAACTCCCATGGCAACACTGAAGATCAACGGTGAAGAAAAGACCTTTGATGCTCCGGATGACATGCCGCTGCTCTGGGTTCTCCGTGATGTGCTCGGCATGACCGGAACGAAATTCGGCTGCGGCATAGCGCAATGCGGCGCCTGCACGGTGCATATCGAAGGCAAGCCGGTGCGTTCCTGTCTGCTGCCCGTCAGTGCGGTGCGCGATCGCACCGTCACCACGATCGAAGGCATCGGCACCACCCCTGCTGGAGCGAAGGTGCAGAAGGCCTGGCTTGATCTGGAAGTCATCCAGTGCGGTTACTGCCAGTCGGGCCAGATCATGGCCGCGGCGGCACTCCTGGCGACGACACCCAATCCGGATGACTCCGACATCGACGCGGGGATGGCAGGAAATATCTGTCGCTGCGGCACCTATGTGCGCATTCGCGCCGCCATCAAGCGCGCTGCTTCCGAAGGTTAGTCGTATGATCGTCCCAAACAATGGCTCGGCTGAATTTTCGCGCCGCAACCTGCTGACGAGCGGTTTGGCGGGCGGATTTCTGCTCGCTTTCCATCTTCCCGTGCGCGCGGCGAACGAACCGCTCCAGATGCCGGATGTGACCGACGGCAAGTTCGCACCCAATGCCTTCATCCGCATCGACAACGCCGGCAAGACCACGCTCGTCATGCCACAGGTCGAGATGGGCCAGGGTATCTATACCGCCGTGGCGATGATTCTCGCCGAGGAGCTCGACGCCGACTACGCCCAAGTGACGCTGCAACACGCGCCGCCGAACGACAACCTGTACAGCAATCCTACCTTCGGCCTTCAGGTCACCGGCAATTCCAATTCCGTTCGGGCTTTCTGGATGCCGCTCCGCAATGCAGGCGCCGGCGCACGCGCCATGCTGGTGCAAGCGGCCGCGCAGCAGTGGCAGGTCGAACCTCCAAGCTGCACCGCATCGAATGGGCAAGTAATCCACGCCGCCAGCGGTCGTACGCTCTCTTACGGCGCACTGGCGGAAGCTGCGAGCACGCAGACGCCGCCAAAGGATATTCAGCTCAAGGACCCGAAGAACTTCACGCTGATCGGCAGGCCGTTGAAACGCTTCGATACGCCGGACAAGGTCAACGGCAAGGTCGTGTACGGCATCGACGCGATGCTGCCCGACATGAAGTTCGCGACCCTGGCGGCATGCCCCGTCTTCGGCGGCAAGGTCGCCCATGTCGACGACAGCGCGGCCAAAAAAGTCCCCGGCGTGCAGAAGGTGGTCGTGCTGGATGATTTGGTCGCGGTGGTTGGCGATCACATGTGGGCGGCGAAGAAGGGCCTCGATGCCCTCGTCGTGACCTGGGACGAAGGCCCCAATGCGAACGTCAGCTCGAAGAATATCTGGGAGAATCTACGCGCCGCGAGCCAAAAGGACGGCGCTGTCGCAAAATCCACAGGCGATATCGCCAAAGGCCTGGCGACAGGCGACAAATTCGAGGCGTCTTACGAATTGCCGTTTCTCGCGCATGCGACGATGGAACCGTTGAACTGTACCGTTCATCTGAAGCCCAACGCCTGCGAAATCTGGACCGGCACGCAGATCATGACGCGGGTCCAATCGGAGGCGGCGAATGCAGCCGGTCTCCCCGTCGACAAGGTAACCGTGAATAACCATCTGCTTGGTGGCGGGTTTGGCCGCAGGCTTGAGCCTGACATGGTGGTCGCCGCCGTTCGCGTGGCACAGCATGTTGATGGGCCGGTGAAGGTTGTGTGGACCCGCGAAGAAGACATCCAGCACGATATCTATCGCCCGGTCTATCGCGACACGATTTCCGCGAGCCTGTCGGGCGGCAAGATCGTCGGCTGGAAGTATCGTGTCGCCGGATCGGCGATCCTCGCGCGCTGGCTGCCGCCGGCCTTTCAGAAAGGCATCGATATCGACGCGATCGATAGTGCCGTCGACATGCCCTACGACATTCCCAACTTCCATGTTGATTATGTGCAGGCCGAGCCGCCGGCCGTGCCGACCGGCTTCTGGCGGGGTGTCGGTCCCAACAACAATGTTTTTGCGATCGAATGCTTCATGGACGAACTTGCGCGAAAGGCAGGCAAGGATCCGATCGCTTTCCGGCGGGATATGCTTGGAAAGGAGCCGCGCCTGCTCGCTGCCCTCGATCTCGTGGCCGAAAAATCCAATTGGGGCCAGGCGCTTCCGCCACGCGTCGGGCGCGGTGTTAGCGTGCAGCCGTCTTTCGGCAGCTTCATCGCAACGGTCGTGGAAGCGGAAGTCGACGATCAGGGCGAGGTGCGCCTGCGTCGCATTACATCGGCGGTCGATACCGGCATCGCCGTCAATCCTGATACGATTGCGGCGCAACTGGAAGGTGGATTGATCTTCGGCCTGACTGCCGCGCTCTTTGGAGAAATCACCATCGACAAGGGGCGTGTCCAGCAATCCAACTTCAATGACTATCGCATGCTGCGCATCAACGAGGTGCCGAATATCGACGTTCACATCATCAAGAGCGGCGAGGCGCCTGGCGGAATCGGCGAGACCGGCGTGACGGCAGGGCCACCTGCACTGTGCAATGCAATCTATGCCGCGACCGGCGTCGCCTTGCGCAGGCTTCCGATCGACCGCGACATGCTCGCCGTGAGGAAAAAGGCATAAAGCCGATGAAGCGTCGCATTCTCGTCGGTATCGTCGCGATCGCGGCGGTTGCGCTGGCTGCCGGCTTCTGGATCCTGCGCGGACCGGGTCCGATGGGCTTTGCCAACGGTCCAACGGTGGCGCTGGCGGATTATCACGGCGGCGATCCCACCGGCGTTCCGGCAGCACTCGCCCGCGCAGGCCTCGTAGAGCGCGGTGAATATCTCGCGCACGCGGCGGATTGCATGGTTTGCCACACAGCCGAAGGCGGCAAGGAGTATGCCGGCGGCCTGGCGTTCAAGTTGCCCTTTGGCACGCTCTATTCCACCAACATCACGCCCGACAAGGAAACCGGCATCGGCAATTACAGCGATCAGGACTTTCTCGGCGCGGTCCATCGCGGCGTGCGTCGGGATGGGGCGCGTCTCTATCCAGCGATGCCGTTTGCCTCCTACACCTACATGACGGATGCCGACGCACTGGCGATCAAGGCCTATCTCTTCAGCCTCGCGCCGGTGCGTGCGGCTGTGCCCGCGAATACATTGGCGTTTCCTTTCGACCAGCGTTGGGCAATCAACTTCTGGTCCGTCCTGTTCAATGCCGATGAACGCTTCAAGCCCGACACGACGAAAAGTCCTGAGTGGAACAGAGGGGCCTATCTGGCGGAGGCCCTGGCCCATTGCGGCGAATGTCATACCCCCAGAAACCTGGCCTTCGCCTTGAACAACCGCGACAAATTCGCGGGCGCGCTGACGGCGGGCTGGCGTGCCTTCAATATCACCTCGGACAAGGCCACCGGCCTCGGCGCCTGGCGCGACGACGAACTGATCTCTTATCTTTCGACCGGACACGCCACCGGTCATGGTACTGCCTCGGGGCCAATGGGCGAAGCCGTGGATCAGAGCTACAGCCGAATGGCGCCCGAGGATATCGGCGCGCTGGTGGCTTATCTGCGCAGCGTGCCCCCAATCGCCTCGACCGATCTACCGGCGACGCTGGCGCCGCCAGCGCCTGCTTCGCCCAGGGATGGCGGCGGCACAGATGTGCGGGGCAAGATGATCTTCGCGGGCGCCTGCGTCAGTTGCCACGACTGGACCGGCGAGAGTGCCATAACGCCTTTCGCCACGCTCACCGGCGCGTGGGCTGTCAACGATCCCAGCGCTGCCAATGTGGTGCAGATCGTGATTTCCGGAACCAAACGACATACTCCGCCGGGCGCCCTCTCGATGCCTGCCTTCGGCAGCACCCATTCCGATGCGGAGATAGCCGCCGTTGCCAACTATGTCACGGCGCGCTTCGGCAGCAAGGGATCTCAGGTCACGGCACAGGACGTGGCGGCCCTGAGAAAGCAAGCGTCACGGTAGGCGCTTAGGGGACTTTCTCCCGACAATGTAATGCCGGCTAAGGAGCACCCTTCGCCCTTAGAGGCACCTCCTCTCAGGGGCCTTCTGATGCGCGGGCAGGCGGTGAATCAGACAGCTCACGCGCCCGGCGCCTTCACCGGCGCCGCTTGCCGACTCGAACTATTCGGCACCCAGGGACGATCACCGCGGCGCGCATTCGCTGTCTCACGGCGCACACCGGTGTCGTCAAGCCATAGTGCCTGTGCGCCTTCGCGCCACGCGTCGCGGCGGTCGATCACCAGGCGTGGGCCGCGGCAGGTCCGCTGGGCATCGACCGTCGACAGCACGATATCGGCGCTGGCACAGGCCTCGGCCAGCCGCCGTTCGTCGCTCACCATCGCCACCCGCCACGGCCCCTTGCGCCAGCGGCAAAGGCCCGTCTGGCAACCTAGGCCCGCCGCCTCCTCATCGGCGCTTGCGAGCCAGCGGCGGGCACCGTCCTGGCCGCTGCGCCGCGCCCATTGCTCGGTGACGAACTTGTCGATCCGCGCCGAGGCGACCTGGACCATGCCATGCCCGTCTCGCAGTCCGAGCACGCGGCCGTCCTCGCTCATCAACAGGTCGGGCGGCGGCCCCGGCCCCAGTAGCAGGCCCGCCACGGCGACGGGCAGACCGGCCAGCCGCCAGCGGCGGCGCCATAGGCAAAGCCACAGCCCACCCAGAGTCAGTAACCACAGGCTGGCGCCGGGCAGCGACGGCACCAGCGTCGCTGCCTGCGGCCATTCGGCTACATGGCGGGCGATGGCATTGAGACCCGCCACGCCCCAGCCCATCGGCACCAGGGCGACCTGCTCGAGGCCGAACGGCATCAGCAGCATCGCCAGGAGCCCGAACGGCATGATCCAGAATCCGGTGAGCGGAACACCCAGCAAATTGGCCACGACGCCCAACAGGGACACGCGATTGAAATGGTAGGCCGCGAATGCACCGGTTGCGACCGAAGCGATCAGGGTGGTGGCGAAGCTGGCGCCAATCGCGGCGCCCAGCCGCCACAACCAGCGCCGACTTGAACCCTCGGCCCTCGCCTGCAATCTGCCGCGCCAGCCACGCGCGGCCTCCCAGCCGGCGATCAAGGCGATGACGGCGGCGAAGGACATCTGGAACGAGGCGCCAGTCAGCGATTCGGGCGCCGCCAGCAGCACCAGCAGCGCGGCCCACGCGACCAGGCGCAGCGACAGCGCCGCGCGGTCGAGCAGGATGGCAAGCAATGCCAACCCCGCCATCGCACACGAACGTTGCGCCGGCACCGGGGCGCCGGCGAGCGCGGTGTAGAACAGCGCCACCAACAGGGCGATGACGGCGGCGATCTTCTTGGCGTCGACGCGCAGTGCCAGCGGCGGGATGAGGGCGATGCCGTAGCGGACGAAACCCATCACCAGCCCGATGACGAAGACAATGTGGAGGCCCGAAATCGACAGGATATGGGCCAGGCCCGAATCACGCATAGCCTGGGTGATGTCTTTGTCGACCGCCGACTGTTCGCCGGTCAATAGCGCTGCCGCCACGCCACCTTCCGGGCCGGGCAGCGCCTTCATGATGCGCGCGGTGATATCGGCGCGCAGCCCATCGATGGTTCGGACCAGGCCATCGGGTTTGCCGTGTTCGATCACCGCCGCAGGCGCCAGCGCGTAGCCAACCGCGCCCAGTTGCTGGTACCAGGCGACACGCTGGAAATCGAAGGCGCCGGGCGCCGCCGGTCCCGCTGGCGGCGAGAGATTGGCCAGCACCAGCAGCCGATCGCCGACAGCGAGCGGTGGCGCGCCCTTGCCCAGCGACACCCGAACCCGGGCCGGCATCGCCTCGGCCGGCGGCACGCCCGAGCCGCGCAGCCGGACGGCCTCGAGCACCACGCGCACGCCCTCAGGAAGACGCTGGATGTCGGCGATCCGACCCTCTGTGTTGATGCTGAACAATGGCCGTGTGAGCGTCGGCGCCGCCAACCAGGAGGTGCGCCATGCAGCCAAGCCCAAACCGATCGAGGCCGCCGCGGCACCGATCCACAGTGCGCGCGCAAGGCCGCCGGCTGGCGACAGAAAGACGCCGGTCAACGCGCCCCCTGCGAATACCGGCCCGATCCATAGCGCGGGTTCGCTGGGCAATTCGAAATAGACCGCGATGCCCAGCCCCAAAGCCACCGGGAGCCACTACAGCCATCGTCCGCGCTCGCCATCGAGCTGTTCGAGGAGCCATGCGCGCGCGATCGACACCGGCCCCCCTTCCGTTGTTTGACAGGTCGAACAAGCTCGCCTACCTACGGCGCTCTTTTGGCGCTGAAATGCGGCAAAAGCCGCACCTTGCTCGCCCTTCCCTCTCCTTTTCTACCTTATCGAAACCATGACCGTCGTCACCCGATTTGCTCCATCGCCGACCGGCTTCCTTCACATCGGCGGCGCGCGCACCGCGCTCATCAACTGGCTGTTCGCGCGCCACCATGGCGGCAAGTTCCTGCTGCGCATCGAGGACACCGACCGCGCGCGCTCCACCCAGCCTGCCGTCGACGCCATTCTCGACGGGCTATCATGGCTTGGCCTGCAATGGGATGGCGACGTCACCTACCAGTTCCAGCGCGCCGCTCGTCACGCCGAGGTCGCGCGCGCCATGCTGGCCGCCGGCAATGCCTATTATTGCTATGCCTCGCCTCGGGAGCTCGAGGAGATGCGCGCCGCGCAAAAAGCCGCCGGCAAGCCGATGCGCTACGATGGGCGCTGGCGCAACCGCGATCCGAAAGAGGCGCCGGCGGACATCGCCCCGGTGATTCGCCTGCGCGCGCCGCAGACCGGTCAGACGATCATCAAGGACGAGGTGCAAGGCGAGGTCACGGTAGAGAACGCCCAACTCGACGACATGATCCTCCTGCGCGCCGACGGCACGCCTACCTACATGCTGGCCGTAGTCGTCGATGACAACGATGTCGGCGTCACCCACGTGATCCGCGGCGACGACCATCTCAACAACGCTTTTCGCCAGCTGCAGATCATTCGCGCCATGGGCTGGGCCGAGCCAGTCTACGCCCATATACCGCTGATACACGGCCCCGATGGCGCCAAGCTCAGCAAGCGCCATGGTGCGCTGGGCGTCGACGCCTATCGCGACATGGGCTTTCTGCCGGCTGCGCTGCGCAACTACCTGCTGCGGCTGGGCTGGGGTCACGGCGACGATGAGA
>WNFR01007013.1_pt1 | contig 11486 bp, 13 predicted proteins | sample 5400221 | NCBI WGS metagenome assembly WNFR01 (sample SAMN13153357, study PRJNA577476) | soil metagenome | isolation source: 40 cm soil under Madrone tree | place: USA:California | collected 2016-06-14 | reverse complement strand
GAGGTATATTTTGGCTCAGCAGCCTCCGTGGGAGCAGCCTGATGGCGCGGCCGGATGAATTGACCTTTGCGCCGCTCGGCGGCGTCGGCGAGATCGGCATGAACCTGTCGATCTATGGCCTCGGCAACCGCCATCAGCGGTCCTGGCTCGCGGTCGATCTCGGCGTCTCCTTCGGCGACGAGGAGCATCTGCCGGGCATCGATTTGATCATGCCCGACATCCGCTTCCTGGAAAAAGAGCGCAAGAATCTGGTCGGCCTGGTGCTGACGCACGCCCATGAAGACCATTTCGGCGCCATTATAGATCTCTGGCCGAAGCTGCAATGCAAGATCTACGCGACCAAGTTCAGCGCCGCTTTGTTCGAGGCCAAATGCGCCGCCGAGCGCAACGCGCCCAAGATCCCGGTCACCGTGGTGCCGTCGGGCGGCCGCATCGACCTCGGCCCGTTCAATGTCGAATTCATTCCGGTCGCGCATTCGATTCCGGAATCGCATGCGCTGGCGATCCACACCTCCGCCGGCACCGTGCTGCACACCGGCGACTGGAAGATCGATCCGACGCCGATCATCGGCTTGCCGACCGACGAGCGGCGCCTGCGCGAGCTCGGCGACGCCGGCGTACTGGCGCTGATCGGCGATTCCACCAACGCGGTGCGGGAAGGGCGCTCGCCCTCGGAGACCGAGGTTGCCGCCACCATCACGAAGCTGGTGAAGGCCGCCAAGGGCCGGGTCGCCGTCACCACCTTTGCCTCCAACGTCGCTCGCCTGAAAGCGGTGGCGGATGCCGCGAAAGCCGCCGATCGTGAAGTGGTCGTCGTCGGCCGCGCCATGGAGCGCGTGGTGCAGGTTGCCCGCGAGACCGGCCATCTCGATGGCGTGCAGAATTTTCGCGGAGCGGACCTCTACGGCCATTTTCCGCCCGACAAGGTGCTGGCGCTCTGTACCGGCAGCCAGGGCGAGCCGCGCGCGGCGCTGGCCCGGATCGCCAATGACGACCATCCGCAGGTGACGCTGAACAGGGGCGACAGCGTGATCTTTTCCTCGCGCACCATCCCCGGCAACGAAAAGGCGGTCGGCGCCATCATCAACGGTCTGGTCAGCCAGGGCATCGAGGTCATCACCGACCGCACCGATCTCGTCCACGTCTCCGGCCATCCGCGCCGCGACGAGCTGCGCGACATGATTTCGTGGGTGCGGCCGCAGCTTCTGATTCCCGTCCATGGCGAGGCGCTGCATCTGTCGGAGCACGCCAAGCTGGCGCGCGCCGCCGGCGTGCCGAAGGTGCTGATTTGCCGCAACGGCGATCTGGTCAAGCTCGGACCGGGCGATCCCGGCATCATCGACGAACTGCCTTCGGGGCGGCTCTACAAGGACGGCTCCATCCTGGAGGACTCCAAGTCGCGGGCGGTGGTGGAGCGGCGCAAGCTGGCCTTTGCCGGCTGTGCCTTTGTCGCCGTCGCCATCACCGAAAAGGGCGAACTGGTTGACGATCCCGAGGTTGATCTCGTCGGCATCCCCGAGAAGAATGCCGCCGGCGAGGTCATCGACGAGATCGTGTTCGACGCCGTGGTCTCGACGGTCGAGGGCCTGCCGCGGGCGCGGCGGCGCGATCCCGATGCGATGGCAGAATCGGTGCGCCGTGCGGTCCGCGCCACCATCAACGAACACTGGGGCAAGAAGCCGCTGTGCGTCGTTCATGTCCTGACGGTCTAAACTACGGGAGATAGTTTCATGCTCGGCCGGCTCAATCATGTCGCGATCGCGGTCAAGGATGCGGAAAAGGCCGCCAAAATCTATGGCGGCGCGTTCGGTGCTGAAATCTCGGGAGCGGTGCCGCTGCCGGAGCACGGCGTGATCACGGTTTTCGTCACGCTGCCCAACACCAAGATCGAATTCATCCAGCCGCTCGGCGACGCTTCCCCGATCGCCAAATTCGTCGAGCGCAATGCCGACGGCGGCATCCACCACATCTGCTATGATGTGCCCGACATCATCGCCGCGCGCGACACCCTGATCAAGGAGGGCGCGCGCGTGCTCGGTGACGGCGTGCCCAAGATCGGCGCCCACGGCAAGCCGGTGTTGTTCTTCCATCCGAAGGATTTTTCCGGCGCGCTCGTCGAAATCGAACAGGCCTGACGCAAGATGGCTTATGCAATCTCCACCGCGTTTGCGATCTACTTCGTGATGTGGTGGATCGTGCTGTTCCTGACGCTGCCGTTCGGCGTGCGCAGCCAGCACGAGGACGGCGAGGGCGCCCCCGGCACCGATCCCGGCGCGCCGGTCCTGACCCGCATGGGCAGCAAGCTGATCTGGACCACGATCATCTCGGCGGTGATTTATGCCATCGCGATGTGGGCCTATTATCAGGGCTATCTGAACATCGAGCGGCTCTCGAAGCTGATGGGGATGCCGTTTTAGGCCGCATCTACTTTCTCGGTCGGCCGCGCTTTGCAAAAACCAATCCGCGCGTATCGGCCGTGCAACGAAGCTGGCTTGCCAGTTTGAGCGCGTCGTTGCGTTCCGGACCCGGCGGCATCAGGCGGGCAAGCTCCAGGGCGTCGGCTGCGAGGTTGTCCCAATCAAGTCGGTCGTGCGAGCATTGTCGTTCCTTGCTCATCGTTCGGGGCATTCCCTCTGTCTGGACTTGTGAAGTCCTTTGACAGCAAGACTCTGATCGGCGCGGCGTTATTCCCGGCTTCGAGGGCGTGATGGCGCCGGCACCAGGCTGCGGACAGAGAACGGTACTGGCGCGCAGCCCAAATCGCCCGCTGATCCCTTGAGATCACGGAGCCGTGGATGTCGACCGCTGATAGCGAGACTCCAGTCTCGGTCAGACAATTCCCGATACGAACAAAATTTTTTGACGATTTCATTTCGCGGAAGCGCGCAGAAGCTTCCATATGATTGTTTTCATCCGCGCTGTGTTCGCACTTTGCCGTTGCGCAAGAATTTTCGCACGTGTCGCTTTCAAGCGACGTCAGACCTTGCTTGTGGCCCGCCAGTAACAGGATTTCGTCCCTCCGCTTGTTAGGGACCGAACGCGCATGGGCGTTGATCGAATCGAATTTCACAACCGCGCGTCGAAGTCGAAAAACAACGATAGCAAATCGAAGGGGAAACGAATGAGGTTCAACAGGACACTGCTTGCGACCGCCGGCATCGCGGCAACCGCCTGGACTCCGGCGCAGGCCTATGAGGCCGGCGCGGCGGGCTGGGCGCAAAAGCCCGGCATTACGCTCGGCGGATCGACCGCCGGCGTGCCGCCGCCCGGATTGTACATGGTCGATCAGGTCTTCACCTATCAGGCGAACCTTGCGGGGCCCGGCAACAACGTCCTGAACCCGCGCGGCACCACAACCGGCGTTCCGTCGGCGGTTGAAGCGACCGCCTTTGTCTGGGTTCCCGGCTGGACCTTTCTCGGCGCGACCTACAACGCGGCCTGGGCGATCCCGGTCGGCATGTTCGCCGCCGGCAATCCGGTGAATGCCGAGGCGTCAGGGATGATCAACACCTTCATCGCGCCGGTGGAGTTGAGCTGGAAACTCGGCGACAGCGGCTTTCACGTCAAGACGGGTCTTGGAATGTATGTGCCTGACGGCACCGTCACCGGCGTGAACGGGCTTGGCAATCTCGGCAATGGGTGGTGGACCTTCATGCCCGAGTTCGTCGTCTCCTATCTGAAGGACGGCTGGAATCTCACCGCCAACGTCTATGACGAAATCAACACCAAGAGCACGGTCACCCAGTATCGCAGCGGCGACATCCTCCACGCCGAGTTCACCGCGACCGAGACCATCGACAAATGGACGTTTGGGCCGGTGGCGTACTATGCGGGCCAGGTCAGCGACGACAAGTCCAGCGCATTTTACGGCGGAGCCATCAACGTCAACCGGTACAATATCTGGGCGGTGGGGGCGTCGCTCGGTTACAATTTTGGACCGGCGCAGCTGACGGTGTGGGCGCTGGATGAAGTTTCCGCAAACGCGTCGGGCGGTTCATCGCAACTTCCCCCCGGACCGCTCATCACCAAAGGCTTCTCTGCCTTCGCGCAACTCTCGTACCGCCTCTGGGCCCCGGACGCGCCCGTCGCCGCACCGAAGTCTCCGCTCTATCACAAATAGCCTGCGGCGTTGGACTGGCCAGCAGGATAGCCACAGCGCGGAACATCCACCGGTTGCACTGCAATCGGAGCGTTCGCTCCGGTTAAAAAAGCCGCCCCGGCCGGAGGCGGCTTTTGCATGTCAATCGGATGATTCGGCTTGCCTTGGGTCGGGTTGAAAAGGACAAATAGGTTCCTGGATTGCGGCGTTGCGCGCCGGATGTCGCGGGGCTTGGAGAGGCAAATGACGTTTCAGAGAACCATGGTCGGGCTGCTGGTCCTGGTCATCATCGGCCTCGCAGGGTCGTTCTACATGAACTGGAGAACGCTGACGCAGCTTCGAACGGTAAAGGCCTTCGTCGAGGAGGTGGTGTTTGCCGACGCGGTCGCGGCCTGCGAAAAGGCGCCGAGTTCGACGCCGTTCAAATGGAATGGCGGCAAGCAGACCGCGGTGATCGGCTTGAACTCGGTCAAGCTCAACAAGGACACCATCATCGCAAGTTACACGCTGGTCGCCGACAGCGTCTATTGCGACTACGATCCAATCAAGAAGAAGGCCGATATCGGATCGAACTTCCTGGAGCGGGAATCCTTTTAGGCCTCGCTCCGCTTGACGATACCTTCGATCTCGTCGAGCAGCTTTCGCCACGCCACATCAAACTCCGGCGACCACTCGGCGCCGACAACCTCGCGCAGTGTATCGGCGATCACGCCGAAGAACGCGACGAACAGTTCGCGCGGCGTGCCATAGGCGTCGTGCGACGACACCTCGCATTCGATCAGGCGAAAATGGCCGGTGCGTTCGCCTGCGAAATCCAGCATCGCCTCGATCGTCAGCGCCAGCATCGAGCCCTTGACGAGCGCGCTGCCTTCGCTGCGAAACATGCCCTCGGCCTCGGGGTGCTTTTCGAACAGCCGGCGATAGACCAAAGGCGTCAGATCCTCGCAGCGCGTTGCGGCGAGTTCAAAGCTGCGCGGAATGGTATTTTCTGGCGGCATCATCATCGCTCGGGATGATCTCGAAAAAAAAGAGCAGGGCGGAAGCCCTGCTCAAAAATTGTGTCGACCCTGTTTTCCCCAAAATTCGGATTTGATCTTGATTGATGGGGTGACGCTGCTTGTGCGCGCCGGGCTCCTCCCGAGACTTGGACCACCAGACCTGTGCCTTGCGGCTGGCCTGAGGCAGCACTGGTAGACCATCTTTTTCGTCTTGTCACCATTTTCAGCAACGAATGTTCAAAATTCGAGCAAATTGCGAAATGATTGGGAACCCACCATTACGGGTTGCAAGTTGACCGCAAAAACCGCCGGTCGGGTAAGGAGATAGGGCGGCCTCCGCCGGCGCAGCGGGCGTGCCGGCCAGCGCCGTCCGCGTGGCGGAATTTCATGGCGATCCGCAACATAAACCGGGAACGCAATCTCGACTCCGGACTCTCTTGGTGATTAGTTGGGCAACGGATGGGTTCAAAGATGCGCCGGCGGCTGAAGAAATTTCTCCCCATAGTCCTGATCGCTCTGATCGTGCAGATCTTCGCACCGATCGGCGCGACCTGGGCTGCCAGCATCGCCGCCTCGGACCCGCTGGCCGCGGCCGTGATCTGCCACGGCAATGCGCCGTCGATACCGGGCCAGTCGTCAGATCAAACCAGCGGGCACCGCGCCCACGACGGATGCTGTTCGGTTTGCAGCGTGCTCCACACCGGCGCGCCGGTCGATGCGCCGCAGACCGCGGCCGCGATCGCCGTGGATCGCGAGCCCGGCCGCGTGGTCTGGCTCGCATTCACACCTGAGCGTTTTGGTTCACGCGCGGGGTCTCACGCGCAAGCCCGCGCCTCACCGCAGTTGACGTGAATTTCGCGGCCTCTGGCCGCTCGAATGCGTTCACGATTCGACATTTGCGGAGAATTCCATGTCTATCCGTCTTTGGCGCGCGGGCCTGCCAGGGCTCGCCATAGCGCTCGTTCCACTCACTCAAAGCGTCGCCCACGAAATCGTCGGCAATCGCTTCTTTCCGGCAACGCTCGGGATCGACGATCCCGGGGTCAACGACGAGCTTTCCATCCCCACCGTCGCCAATTTCCACACCGGCGACGATCCGTCGTTCAGGCAGCGCGATATTTCGGGGGAGTTTTCCAAGCGGATCACCGAGGCATTTGCGGTGTCGTTTGGATCGACCTTCTCCAGCTTTAAGCCGCCCGGCGGACCGACCGGGATGGGAGCAAGCGGGTTCCAGAATTTCGAGACCACGTTCAAATACCGGGTCTTCAGGGATCCCGTTCATGAGTTCGTGATGTCGGTCGGTGTCAACGTCGAATGGGGAGGCACCGGCGCCGAAAGCGTTGGCGCTGAGCCATTCAATCACTACACGCCCACGGTTTATTTCGGCAAAGGTTTTGGTGATCTTCCCGACACCCTGTCCTGGATTCGTCCGGTCGCGATCACCGGCCAGGTCGGCTACTCGATCCCGGCCAGAAATTTCACCACCACGTTCGGGATCGATCCGGATACCGGCGATCCGACCGTCGATACCGAATTTCACCCGCGCGTGTTGAACTGGGGTGGCACGATTCAATACAGCATGCCTTATCTGAAGTCCGCCGTGGTCGATCTCGGCCTGCCGGATTTCGTCAATCACCTGATCCCGCTGGTTGAGGCGACGTTGCAGACGCCGGTCTCGAACACCCTTACTTCGGGTACCATGACCACCGGCACCGTCAATCCCGGGGTGATCTGGGTCGGAAATACCTTTCAGATCGCCGTCGAGGCGCTGATCCCGATCAACCGGCAAAGCGGCACCAATGTCGGGGTGATCGCGCAATTGCATCTGTATCTCGATGACATCGATCCGCACGGCATCGGCCGGCCGATCTTTGGCAACTATGTCCAGCCCGCAAGCCCGTTTCCAAGGAATTGACCATGCGCCGCTCATCTCTTGCCGCCATCATCCCGCTGCTGCTGTTGCTCGCGACCGGCGAAGCCGCCGCGCACGCCTTTCTCGATCACGCCGAACCGCGCGTCGGCAACACGGTCGCGGCGGCACCACATCAGGTCACGCTGTGGTTCACCCAGAAACTGGAGCCAGCGTTCAGCACCATCACCGTGACCAACGCCGCCGGCGAGCGGGTCGATACCGGCAAAACCCGCGTCAGCGGCAATCAGATGTCGATATCGCTGCGCTCCGGGGGCGCCGGAACCTACCATGTCACCTGGCACGTGCTTTCCGTGGACACGCATACGACGGACGGCAATTTCACCTTCCAGGTCGGCCAGTGAGGCCGCGGGCAAACCGATGGACTGGTTAGGTGCGGATATCGACGGTCCGCTGGTTGTCATTCGCGCACTGCATTTTGCCGCCACGGCGACGACGACGGGAATCCTGATTTTCCGCGTCGTGGTGGCGGATGCCGCCTTTGGTCCGTCAACGTCGGCCGGCAAAATTGTCCGGGCGCAAACCCTTCGCCTGGCCGCGATTTGTCTCGCGCTGTCGGTGGTGTCAGGCGTGGTCTGGCTGCTGCTGGAGGCCGCCTCCATGAGTGCTCTTGCGCTGCCGGAGGCCATGACCTCGGAGGTGCTGTCGACCGTGGTGAACCAGACGCAATTCGGACGGGTCTTCGAAATCCGCTTCGCGCTGGCGGTCATTTTGGCGGGCTGTCTGGGATATGACCGGTTTCCGCCGGCCCGCGGGCTCGCGCTCGCAATTTCGCTCGGCCTGATTGCGGCCATCGCGTGGACCGGGCATGCGGGATCGACGCCGGGTGAGATGGGAATCCTGCATCTGGCCGCCGACACGCTCCATCTCGTTGCCGCAGCGATCTGGACCGGGGGTCTCGTATCGCTGGTGCTGCTGTTGTCGGCGAGTCGGCGTGACCGGAGTTCTGCGGTCGCATCATTTGCATGGCAGGCGACGACGCGCTTCTCGACGATGGGCATCGCCGCCGTCGCGGTGATCCTTGTCACCGGCATCGTCAACACTTGGATCCTGGTCGGCTCCTGGCACGCGTTGATCGCGACCGGCTATGGGCAACTCCTGATGCTGAAGATCGCGCTGTTCATCGTCATGCTGTCGTTCGCTGCGGCAAATCGATTTTGGTTGACGCCGCGGCTCGCCTTGCCGTCATCGACTGAGACGCAACGCGATGCGCTTGGCGGGCTTGCGCGTAACAGCGTAATCGAGTTCGTACTGGCGCTGGTGATTTTTGCCATCGTCGGAATACTGGGTACGTTGCATCCGGCGATCCACGGTATGTAAATCCCGCGGCAATGGAGCACCTAGACGTCCGGCAATTCGATGCAGCCTGCGCGTTGAAAAACGTCTGAAAGAGGAGAACAAGATGAAAATCGAAAGGCTGACGCTGATGTCGATCACGCGCGCAATCGCCGGTGCAGCACTGGTCGCGGCGCTGTCCGTCGCGCCGGCAGGCGCGGAGGAGGGCGGCAAGGTTCTCGTCATCACGCAGGCCTGGAGCCGCGCCACGCCGGGCGGCGCCAAGGTTGCCGGCGGATACCTCACCATCCAGAACATGGGTTCCGCGCCCGATCGGCTGATCGGCGGCTCGGCAGACATCGCGGGCAAGGTCGAGGTTCACGAGATGGCCATGAACAATGGCGTGATGACGATGCGTCCGCTCGACAACGGGCTGGTCATCGAGCCCGGAAAAACGGTCAAGCTCGCGCCGGGCGGATATCATCTGATGCTGTTCGATCTGAAAGGTCCGCTGAAGCAGGGCGACAAGGTGCCGCTCATGCTCGAGTTCGAAAAAGCCGGCAAGGTGCCGCTGGCGCTCGACGTCCAGGGCGTCGGCGCGCAGGGCCCCGCGGGCGCCGGCGATTCAGGCGGCGATATGGATATGAAAAAAATGCCCGATCATCCCGGCATGAAGAAGTGATGGCGATTGAGATGATATGCCGGCGGTCTCGTGGTCCGTCGTTGTCGGGGCTTGCGTTCGGCTTGCTCTGCCTTGTTTGGCTGTCCGGTACAGCACGACCCTCGGCCGCCGCGGGCGATGACGATTTCTTCACGCATCTCCACACTGAGAAGGCGATGGCCAATGTCACGGTTTCGCCGGGACGCGCCGGGCCGGTCGACATCACGATCCAGCTTGAGACGATGGACGAGAAGCCGCTGACGGCCAGGGCCGTGTCGGTGACGCTGTCCGATGCGAAAGCCGGCAAGCGGCTGCAGGCGGTTCAGGCCGAACATACTTCCGACGACAGCTGGCGCGTGAGAATTCCCAATCTGGCGGCCGGGCGCTGGATGCTCGGCCTTGGCATTTCGATCGCCGATAGCGACACGTTCAGCGTGGAATCGCCGATCCTGATCAAATGAACGCATGCGCCATCAAGGCGCGGATTCCGGCACGGGATCGCGCCCTAGGATGGATTTTGCCCCGCCACGATCATTGGGCCGAAATGGCCGGAAATCCGCATTCCCAGCGGCTTTTTCACACTCCCCGGCCTTGTGTTTTCGTACCCGATCCGGTTTCACTGCACCCCTCTCGTGTCCCCGCTGATTCCCTTGAGTTTGACCCATGCGATTGTCGCGTTTTTTCCTGCCGATCCTGAAAGAGAATCCGAAAGAGGCGGAGATCGTCTCGCATCGGTTGATGCTGCGCGCGGGCATGATGCGGCAGGAGGCGGCCGGCATCTATGCGTGGCTGCCGCTGGGTTTTCGGGTGCTGAAGAAGATCGAGCAGATCGTCCGCGAGGAGCAGGACCGCGCCGGCGCCCTGGAACTGTTGATGCCGACGCTGCAACTCGCTGATCTCTGGCGCGAAAGCGGCCGCTACGACGCCTACGGGCCGGAGATGCTGCGCATCAGCGATCGCCACAAGCGCGAATTGCTGTACGGTCCGACCAATGAGGAAATGATCACCGAGATTTTTCGCGCCTACGTCAAATCCTACAAGAGCCTGCCGCTCAACCTCTACCACATCCAGTGGAAGTTCCGCGACGAGCAGCGTCCGCGCTTCGGCGTGATGCGCGGCCGCGAATTCCTGATGAAGGACGCCTATTCGTTCGACATCGACGAGGCGGCCGCGCGCCGTTCCTACAACAGGATGTTCGTCGCTTACTTGCGCACCTTTGCACGGATGGGGCTGAAGGCGATCCCAATGCGCGCGGAAACCGGTCCCATCGGCGGCGATCTCAGCCACGAATTCATCGTGCTCGCCGAAACCGGCGAGTCCGGCGTCTATTGCGACAGCGACGTGCTCAATCTGCCGATCCCCGGCGACGATGTCGATTACGACGGCGATCTCACCGGCATCATCAAGCAATGGACCTCGGTCTATGCCGCGACCGAAGACGTCCATGACGCCGCACGCTTCGAGCGCGAAGTGCCCGCCGACAAGAAGGTGCACACCCGCGGCATCGAAGTCGGTCAGATCTTCTATTTCGGCACCAAATATTCGGACGCCATGAAGGCGCTGGTGGCCGGCCCCGACGGCGCCGACGTGCCGATCCATGGCGGCTCCTACGGCGTCGGTGTCTCGCGGCTGGTCGGTGCGATCATCGAGGCCTGCCATGACGATGCCGGCATCAAATGGCCGGAAGCGGTGGCACCGTTCAAGGCCGTGATCCTGAACCTGAAGCAGGGCTCTGATGATACCGACGCGGCCTGCGAAAAGCTGTATGGAGAATTGCAGGCCAAGGGCGTCGATGTGCTCTATGACGACACCGACCAGCGCGCCGGCGCGAAATTCGCGGCCGCCGACCTGATCGGTATCCCCTGGCAGATCCTGGTCGGCCCCAAGGGCCTCGCCGAGGGCAAGCTCGAGATCAAGCGGCGCAGCGACGGATCGCGCGAGAATCTCAGCCCGGCCGAAGTGGTCGCGCGGATAGCAGGATAAAGATTATCCACCGGACGCGTTGAAGTCAGGCATTCCGGCCACATTTGGCCCGAATCATGGGATTATCGAAAGATGGATGAAACCATGAACGAGACAGTCCGAACCCCGCCTTTTGCGCCATTCGAGTGGCTGCTGTCCGGACGCTATTTGCGGGCACGTCGCAAGGAAGGTTTCATTTCCGTCATCGCCGGCTTTTCCTTTCTCGGCATCATGCTCGGCGTCGCCACGCTGATCATCGTGATGGCCGTCATGAACGGCTTCCGCAAGGAGCTCTTGGACAAGATCCTCGGCCTCAACGGGCATTTGCTGGTGCAGCCGCTGGAATCGCCGCTGACCGACTGGAAGGACGTCGCCGAACGGATCAGCCAGGTGCAGGGCATCCGGCTGGCGGCGCCGGTCGTGGACGGCCAGGCGCTGGCGTCCTCGGCCTTCAATGCATCCGGCGTGCTGGTCCGCGGGATGCGCGCCGACGATCTCAACAATCTCACCTCGATCGCCTCGAACATCAAACAGGGCACGCTCGAGGGATTCGACGAGGGG
>WNFR01016206.1_pt1 | contig 11487 bp, 8 predicted proteins | sample 5400221 | NCBI WGS metagenome assembly WNFR01 (sample SAMN13153357, study PRJNA577476) | soil metagenome | isolation source: 40 cm soil under Madrone tree | place: USA:California | collected 2016-06-14 | reverse complement strand
TGGCGTGGAGCCGGCGGATGGTATCGAGAATCGGCCCGATGCGCCCTCCGAGCTGGCGATAATGCCGGTCATCAAAACTCTTCAGGTCAACTTTATAGAAATCAATCCACGGACGAATGTATTCGAGTACTTGAGGCGTGCCGTTGCCGTTCGAGACAAACGCGGTTTTTAGTCCTGCAGCCTTGGCTTCTTTGAAAATAGCGACCGCCCACTCGGCAGTAATCAGCGGCTCATTGTAGGTACTGACGAGAACTTTTGCGCCCTGGTGGAGAGCATCGCGCACCAACAACTCGGGGGAAGCTTGCAGCGGTGGCGAGACCGCCTGCGGGTCGCGCAATGCCTGGGATGTTACCCAGTTCTGGCAATAGGAGCAGTGCAGGTCACAGCCGAGCATGCCGAAACTATAAGCCAGGGCTCCTGGGTAAGCATGGAAGAACGGTTTCTTCTCGATCGGGTCGCACTGCACTCCGCCAACATATCCCCAGGGCACGTACAGCGTTCCACTCTGGTTGTAGCGGACCTTGCAAACACCGGCCTGTCCCTCGGCAATGGGGCAGCAGTGCCCGCAGGCAAAGCAGCGAATACGATTCCGCTCAATCGACTCGTAGAGCTCGCCCTGGCGAACGTGTTGATTGAGGACTTCACGGAGGGAAGACAAGCGATACCTCTTTATATATTTTAAGAGAAGAGCAGCCTCGGGACTAGTAGCTGGATCCCGACGAGGATTGCCCGATGTTGTGCGAATGTAGCCATTTGTCGGCCTGATCCTGCTCAGCCGCGATTTGGGCATGACTCAGGTAGGGAGCGCTGGTGACTACAACTGTCCGGCCGAGTTCTTCTCCTCGGGCCTGAGCCAGTAAGCCCCAGTAATATGCCTTGCTGTAGTCCTTCGGAGCACCACGTCCCGCCGCATACCAGGCAGCCATCTTTGCTTGCGCTCGAACGTCGCCCTGCTCAGCCGCCTGACGGAACCAGGCCAGGGCCTGGACATAATTCTGTTTCACACCTTCACCTGTGGCGTAAAGCATCCCCAAAGCGTACTGCGCAGCGACATCACCTTGGACAGCCCTGTTCCTCAACTCTCGCAAATTGGAGCTAACATATTTATTTTGGCGCGGAGCAGCCTCCACCGATTGAGTGAAAGAGTGAGATATGCGCTCCGAAGGCGTCGAGTAGTTGGAGCTGGCGACCCAGGGTGCTGCCAGCCAGATAACACCCGCTACCGCTAGGGTTCCGGTCATAAGCAGCAAAACCCGCCGCAGCGGCGAACTCGTCCGCGCGGCGCGTGCCTGGATTTCAAATGAGCTGACGGTCTCCGCAAACAAACTTGGCTTCTCCGCAGTGAGCTTCTCCTCACCTTCGCCGCGGCGGAACACGAGCACATCCGGACGGCTGCGTTCAGCCCGGACGACCACGCCTGCAATCATGCCTGCGAGCCGGTTAAGAATCGTCAGGTCGTTGTCCCAAAAGGCTGCGACTTCGGGTGAAAAGACCTCAAGGATGCCGACAACTTCGGTATTGCGCTTCACTGGGCAGGCGACGATGGAACGAATCCCCAGCGCGCGGCAACTCGCGCGATCTACTCGAGCGTCAGTTTCCGAATCGTCACACTTAAGCGTGGTAGCGGTATGAACGCATTCTCCCGAAAAGCCGGAGCCTGATTGCAAAATTGCGCCCATCTCTGGCGAATCACTCCCGGCACGGGCACGGCAAATCATCTCCGAAGGATTCAGCTTGTTAATGAGCGCAATGGCCGCTCCGCTGGCCCATGTGAGCGTTATGGCCCGGTGCGCAATGAGTTGAAGGGCGCGTTCGAGGTCAGGGCCGAAGAGCTCCACTTGCTTCTGCATCTCAGCCCATTCAGTGATCAACGATGTGTAGCCGGAAACGGACGAAGGTCTGGCTTGAATTGGACGGGGAATGGCTGCAGGTGAAACCAGAGCATCTGTGGCTATCTGACTCGCCTCCGACGCTTTAGCATTTGCGGCCAGCCAGTGCTCAAGGTGCATCCTTGAGGAATCCGGCATGTCAGGGAAGCGAATGCCGGTTCTGCCAGACGCCTCCGACCAAACCACGTGACCCGTGGTATGGATGCGGGCATTCGTTTCGGACAAATCAAGGCAGAGCGGGAGCAACCGATTAACCTTCATGGTCGAGGAGGCTTGAATACACATTCCGCCTTGACCGAGGTTTAGGATTTCGCTCAGTTCGAGGACCGCGTCCTGTGAGCTTCCATTCAAGTCGGCGTAGGCCGGCGTATGAACGCGGTGGCGAGTAGCTCGGCGCCGGTCACGACCAAAGATTGAGTTTTCCGGGCTGAAGTCCGCCGGTCTGGCTCCGGGGCTTTCCATACAGCATTGCTCTACATCTTACCCCAGGTGGCAAGCCCCGCCTATCGCAATTAACGTAAACACAGGGGCATTGGGACGTTTACATGGACGTGGAGGTCTCGCCGATCCGGGAGAGACGGGCGATGGCTGCAACCATCATGCTGGAAAGGAGTTGCATGGTGGCTACATCCTGGTAATTAAAGGCGTTAGGGGAGGCGGAGAGCACCTCAAATATGCCCAGAGTTCTGTGGAATTGGTGCAGGGGGGCGGCGAGGATTGAGCGCACTCCCAAGCGCCTGCAGCTTTCCAGATCGGCTCGCGGGTTGTCTTCGGCGTTGTTGCAGAGGACAACTTCGCCGGTACGCAGGCACTCGCCGGAAATGCCAGAGTCGGTTTGAAGGCGTACGCCGAGATCCGGAGCGGTCCGTCCGGCGCGGGCCCGGCAAATCACCTCGTCGCCTTTTCGTAATGCAATCGCTGCTCCCGTGGCTCCGGTCAGCACCTGCGCACGTTCGGTAATCACTCCGATTGCAGGTTCCAAGGCGATTTGCGGAACTGAGAAGTGGCTCTCGTGCGACGTGCCAGATTCCGTCGACAAACCTCGCACATGATGGCGGGCGGGAAGTTGCAGTGAACTCGCGGGCAGATCAGATTCCGCCGCAGGTACGGTGTGGATGAGTTCGCGTACGAGCCGATTCAGTTCGTCGTCTGCAATCAGACGTGCCGATGGCTGCTCACGCAAGCTCCCGCCAAGAACACGAGAAAGACCGAGGACTGCTTTACTGCCGCAGGCCAGACAGCAGGAGGTGTTGTTCGCGCTGATTAATTCGCATTGAACACAGAAGATGGCAGTCTGCAACGAAAGAAAGTGAATCTGAGAACCCGAAAGTCGAGCGGACATCTGGCAAATTTCCTCCGAACGGTGAGGCGAAAACGTGAAGAATTTCTAAAGATAAATTCACAGCGTCGCGGATGAAAGTATCGCCGCTGAGTCTGGCGAAAAGGGCTAGCTGACTTGTGCCGAAAGCAAACCCGTAGTATGCGGCGAGGGAATGAATTCCAGGTTTTGAACTGTGGTGCGATGTAAGGCGTCAGCCAGAGTGGTAGCGAAGCTGGATGTGAGCAGGTTGATGTCCAGATGTAGACCGCGATCAGTATAGCGGCGAAACAGTGTGAGGCTGCCGCAAGAGTGATTTCCAGTGCTAACCAGATCAAGACTCATACTCCACGTATTTCCCGTGTTCGAGCCAGAGAAACTCCCGTTCTTGCGCCAGCATAGATGAGGGACGTCTTCCATTTCCAGAAGACGAAATCCAGTCGCTGTAGAAGCGCTGGCGAATTGAGTCCTCAATTCAAAAGCATCGAAATCGTTGGCCTCGAATGCGGCGGTGAGCACCCGGCAAATCTGCTGCAGGCTCTCCGAAGCTTTCAGTTCCTCCGTTGCGCGTCGGATAGCCAGGTTGTTTACGAAAATCTGTCGTTGCTCCATTGTTCGCTGGGCAACCCGGCGTATTTCCCAAAATTCCAGATACCCGAGATGCTGCACGCCGATCCAAATTCCCATACCCAGAACGGCGAGCACCAGACCCAGAGTGCTACCCGTCGGCCACAATAGAAAGAGGCTCAGGAGAGCAAATATTGCGGAGACTCCATATAGAACGATTACGACTTGACGATGCGAAAGACCTCGCTGCAGCAGCTTGTGATGAATGTGCTCGCGATCAGCAGTGAAGACGGGCCGGCCACTGATGAATCTTCGAACGACGGAAAGTGAGGTTTCGAGGATTGGCAATCCGAAAGATACTACGGGTATCGCCACCGCGATGATCGTCGGCGCCTTCTGTGCGCCAAAAAGCGCCAGTGCGCTGAGCATGAAGCCAATGAACAGGCTTCCGCAGTCACCGAGGAAAATTGTTGCAGGATTGAAGTTGTAGCGCAGAAAACCCAGAACTGCGCCCGCTAGTGCGAGACTTATCAGCGAAATCAGCGCGAAATTACCAAGCAGGGCCACCACAAATACCACCAAGGTAGAGAACAATGCCGATCCCGCGGCGAGACCATCGAGGCCATCGATTAGATTAAAAGCGTTCGTAACAGCAATGACCCACAAAATGGTGATAGGAAGGCCCGCGAACCACGAGAACTGATGAGCTCCGAACAACACCGGCAATCCCGAAATACGCAATCCTCCCGCGAAGAGCATGGCGCCGGCGACCGCCTGAACCGAGAATTTTAAATACGGACCGGCCGTGTAGACGTCGTCGTAAATACCCAGTAAAAAAATCAGGATTGCGGGAGGCAGAATAGTGAGGAGGGGTCGTAGAGATATTGTGTCGGCGTAAAACTTGGCTGCAATCAGCGCCAGCCCTGTCGCCATCAAGAAAGAAAGTACAATCGCAACGCCACCGAGTCTCGGAAGAGCTTTGCTATGCAAATGTCGTTCATGGACTGGACCAGTGACCCAGCCTTTCTTGACAGCAATATCCCGTACCACCTTGGTGAAGACAAAGGAGAGCAGCAGGGAACCCATGAAGGTTCCCAGGAATAAACGCGTCAATCAGTCCCTCCGGATCTTGCCTGGCTAGACCCGTCCGAATTCGATTTTCAGATTTGAATTCCAACGGCGCCCCTTTGCCTACTATAGGTGGGTTGAACAGAGGGAACTATTCTCTTTGTAGGTACCGGCATTGAAACTATTCTCCTTGCATCTGCCGATGTCGGCAGATGCGTAGTTGTCGAATCCTCCCGAACCACTCCTGAACTGCGAGCACGGCTCTGCAGTGGGTGAGCCATTAGTGCAAATTCCAATCTGATCGGGGCGCGAGAAATGCCGATGGGCAACGGTGGAGGCAAGTTTTCATCATGCCAATTCTCAATTTCTCGAAGATTATGTTGTTGTGGGTGGGCTTGTCTATCGTTTCGCTTGCCCAAGAGCGCCCTTCGGCTTCGTTAACACCCGGGCCGCCCTCATGGATACCCCGTGCCACACTGTTTGCAGGACCCTCCTTGCTCGGCAATGGATACCAGAATATCGCCGAGAGTTTCGGCGGCGGTGGCATGCTCAATTCAAGGAAATTGTTGGGTGACTTTGAAGCACGTTACATGAATGCACGGAAGACAAATGACAACACCGTAAACAACCGCAAAGGTCACGAGCGATTCCTGGAAGGACGCTTATTCTACAGAGTGCGTGGAAGACTATATGTCGGTGGGGGAGCGCAGTGGAGTGAGACATCCAAAACGAACTACACGAAGAGGGCATGGCGTCCAACATTTGGAGGAGGAGGCGATCACTTCGCCGATGCCTGGAGTTGCCGGTGGCAATTGATCTACATCCTTCCGGGAACGGATTGGCAAAATGCGGTTCAAGGACCTGAGTTCCAGTTTTGGATGCCCTCGCCAACATCAAAAAGCCATTTCTTCTTTCGGCAGACCGTCGGAATATATGAATTTCACACGACTATTACCGATCAGAAATTAGCCGCAAGGCTGCCGACAGACCGGGGGGCAACAACCTTCGTGGACTTTGTCGTCGGATGGCGATTCTAATGACAAACATTGGCGACCGGTAGAGTTGCGAGCTTCGCCTTACAGTGCGCCCCGGCGAAGCTGATGCCTGGAACTTGGGGGTCACTATTTAGCGAAAACAGCGAATTTCACTCACCCAGGCGATCACATTTAACAGACAGACCATAACCTATGTGGCCACGGCCCGTCTTGTCTCGGCCTTCCTGGGTAAAAGGCGACGTAACACTTCTAGATAACTCGCAGCTGTGCTCTCGCGCGAAAGATTCTGCACAATGTACTCTCGACCATTGCGCCCCATGGAATTCCGTAAAAAATCTTGTTGTTGAAGCTTCCGGATTGCTTCACACAGAGCAACAGGATTCTCCGGTTCAACGTAGATGCCGCCGCGGCATTGCTCGAGAATCTCACGTGCCTGGCCGTTCACCCCTAGTACGACGGGGCGACCGCAGGACATGAACTCCAACAGCTTCGTCGGGATGACACTCTTAAACACATCTGACTTCTTGAGGAGAACGAGACAGGCGTCCGAAGCCGCGATGTAAGCAGGAATTTTTTCGCGCGGCTGTTGGGGCACGAATCGGATATTGGTGAGGTTCTTTGACCGCGCCAGCTCGAGAATTCGTTCCCGATCAGCACCTTCACCGACCAGAAGAAACAAGACATTCGGCTCGGTATTCTGAAAATTCTCAGCCGCAGCGATCACAGTTTGCAGGCCGTGCGCCAGGCCGAGCGTGCCGATGTATGAGACTACGAATTTTCCTTCAACATTGAGACTGCGTCGCAACGGGCGGCTGTCTCCTGGACTGAAAAGTTTGGTCTCAACACCGTTCTGCACAATGGAGATTTTCTCTCCTGGCACTCGCCAATTGTTTATGAGGTAATCACGAAAAGCTGGCGTCACTACTACAACGTGGTCTGCTTGACGATAGAGAAAACCAGCGATCTTGCCCAGAGTACGATGCAACAATGAGTTAGGATCGCCCATGCCGACCGCGGCCAGCGACTCCGGCCAGAGGTCTCGTATTTCCAGGACCAAGGGCACGCGCTTGAGCTTTGCAATCCACCAACCGGAAAGACCAACCAGTAGTTGGGGCGAAGTAGCGATGACCACGTCGGGGCGCTCAAGGAATGACCCAGCAAGTGCAGCCGATGCAGAGAAAGAACCGTAGTTCAGCATCCGCTCATATGATTTGCGGTTCGGAAAAGGCAGCAGCCAGGTACGAACTACCTTTATACCGTCAAGGATTTCTCGGCAGATCATTCGGCGAAAGCGGCGGCGGTATTCAGGTCTGATGACACCATCAGGGTGGTTCGGAAACCCGGTGAGCACAGAGACATCGTGCCCCTCACGAACCCAATGCCTCGACAATTCTGAAACGCGCGCCGCGGGAGCACCCATCTCCGGGGGAAAGTATTGCGAGACGTAGAGTATCTTCACGGATCCTTAGTAGTAGCAGAGTTTGAATACGCCCTTGTAGCAGAGCGCCCGCGTGACGCTCTGCATAGTGCAGGAACTGGTTTTCACCGGTGAGAAAGTGCATCACCCGCAACTGCACTATATGCAGCTGGTGATAAAAAGGACTGGCCACCATGGGCAAGGCCGTGCCAGATTGCTCGTATAACGACCAAAATTCCAGATCGTAGCGCGCGATGTTGTTCAGCAGAGTACGTACGCTGGCCTCGAAGAGTGTTCGCGCGAACGTATCTCCTGTAGCGAGGAAATAGTCATAGACGCCCCAAACAGCCCACATGAAACCGTTGAGGATGTGGGTTGGAGGAGAGACGATGTACTCTTCGATCCAGAGATCGCCATCACTGTCGGTGAAGATGACTCCGCCTTCTGACGTGGACTTCGTGAAACTCAGGAATGCCTTCTGCGCGGCTTCGAGATACGCCATGTCGCCGGTTTCGCGGTAACCACGCAATAATAAGGATATTCCCTGCCCCTGCGCTCTGCTCAAGATGAGCACAAAGCCAATCGCTAGCTGCGAGAAATTTCTTCCTGCGATCCTCGTTCCGCGAGCGCCGGAACAGGTTGTAGTTGCCTAATCCCCACTGGGAAATCGCAATCGGGTTGTATTGCAGCCCGATCTGGCCGCGGTAGTCGAGCATAGGAATGCCGTCGGGGTCGCAGTGTCCGGGATAGTCCGCTTTAGCGCTAAAAGGCATGTAGTATTCGCCGAGTTCGCAGCGGGATGCATCGGGATTAAATTCCGGCACTTCATGCCAGAACGTGAGCTGGCTGTGGGTTGAGCCTACATACGCACTGAACACTCGCCGGTAATAGTTGAGACGACCCATTGGAAATATAGACGCCATATTTCAGTTCGCCGAAGCTGATGCGATGAAGTCAGCCGCATGCACCTCGACCATATCTCCCGAACAACGCGACTCGGCGACCCGCAAGGTGGACAAGGTAGTGGCGACAACTTCGTCGAATGGGATGGGCGCTTCTTCTCCAGTCCTGATCGCTTTCGCAAAAAGCTTCCACTCGCCCGCATGTCCCTTATCCTGACGCCAGAGTGATCGGACCACCTGCTTGCGACCGTGGCGCACCAGTTCCAGCCGCCGAAAATCTTCCAGCGCTGCAACGGCCCCGCCCCCGAAAACCTCTACTCGTTCCTTCGAATAGGATTTGTCTCCGTTGGCAACGTAAGTGATGGTGCCTTGTGAGCCATCCGGAAATTGCAGCGAAACAACCACATTGTCGTCCGCGTATTTGCCGGGATTCGGCAATGCGCCAGTTTTGACCGTGGTCGGAGATGCACCTACCAGCCAAGAGAGGAAATCGACGAAATGACAGACTTCGCCGAGAATGCGGCCGCCTCCCTGCGCGGGATCGTTCACCCAGTGGTCCGCAGGAATAAAGCCGGCATTAACTCGATAGTGAAGCGCCAGCGGCTCTTGCGTCTGCTGGAGAAAGGCCTTCATACGCAATGCCAAGGGAGCAAATCGCCGATTGAATCCGACCATGAGAAGCGGACGAACAGGCGCTAGCCCCTGGTACGCTCGGACGATCGCAAACAACTCCTGTTCCGTCAGACAGAGTGGTTTTTCGCAGAAAACGTGCTTGCCTGCCTGCAGTGCAGTCAAGACCTGCGCCGCATGCAGGTGATGACGGGTCGCGATTACCACGGTATTGATTGACGGATCAGCAAGAATGACGTCCTGATCGGTGGCACAGTAACGGAACTTGAACTTTGCTGCAGCATGGCGGGAATGGGCGCCATTCGCGGCGCAGACTCCTACAAGTTCAAGTCCCTCGACTTGCCTCATTGCGGATAATAGCGTGCTCATTGCAAAATCGCCGGCGCCAAGCAGACCGACTGAGACTTGAGCAGCGGGCAACGCGGTTGTCGGGCGGTAAGAAAGCACCTCGACTGCATTCTGCTCAGCATCGTCGGGGTAAGTGATCATTACTCCCAGGAAAGGCTCTTCAGTCCTACCGCTAATCAGCTGGTATGCCCGATCCGCTTGTTCGACGGGAAAACGGTGAGTGACGAGAGGCTCAGTCCGGACTTTCTGCTCTGCTAGTAGTTGCAGAAAGGCTTCCATATTGCGGGTTTCAGTCCAGCGGACATAGCCGATTGGGTAATCGATTCCCTTCTGCTCGTAGGCAGAGTCGTACCGTCCTGGGCCATACGACCGTGAAACCCGAAAATCCAATTCCTTCTCGTAGAAGAGCCTCCGCTCAATGTCCATGCCTACCGCACCAACGGCAACAATTACGCCGCGATCGCGGGCGATTTCAGCGGCGAAATTCACCAAATCACTGCTGGGGGTTTGGGCAGTTATGAGCACCGAGTCCACGCCGCGGCCGGCGGAGTGCCGCATGCATATTTCGTGGAACTCAGAGGAGGAGGCACTCGTGGCATCGGCCCCGCAAGCTCGCGCCAATTCCACTCGTTCACCGACAATGTCGGTTCCGATGACCCGGCAGCCGGCTGCCTTGAGGATTTGAACCGTGAGCTGTCCGAGTAGCCCGAGCCCAATCACGGCAACAACGTCTCCTAGGTTTGCATCGGCAGTACGGATTCCGTGCAGCGCGATCGCCCCCATCGTGCTGAACGCGGCCTCCTCGATCCCGATGTGAGGACCCGGAACTCGCGCCACTAACAGGCGTGGAACACAGGCAAATTCTCCGTGTACGGCATGGCCAGCTCCCGCGCATGCAACGCGATCACCGACGTTGATGTCGGTAACTCCGTCCGCCACTGCGACTACCGTCCCAGCACTGCTGTAGCCGAGAGAGGTGGGCTGATCGAGACGGCTGCGCACCGCTGCGACAGTCGACATTAGACCGTCGCGACGAACCTTGCTCAAGACCTGACGTACCAGATCAGGACGCGCTTTCGCCTTCTGAAGCAAATTCTTTCGAGCAAAGTCAGAAGAGGCGCGCTCTGTGCCCGCAGAAACCAGCGAGGAAGCGACGTGCACCAGTACGCAACCGGGCAGTAACTTCGGCGCTGGAACACTGACAACCGCGACTTCGCCGGTCCGGGCATCCTGTAAAACTTGTTTCATGCTGCTTCTTTCCAGATCTCCATCAATTTGCCGTAACAGAACGGGCTCGATCGCCCTAAAGTTTTCTTGCTCTGAACATTAGAAGCGGTCCCAATGTTTGAACGCGCTGCATCCATCGAGGTAGCGGGCCTCCAAACGGGAGTGCCCGGTCGAGCCCGAACCCCCGGTTCAGAAGCACGCGTTCAAATTGGGAAGACGAATATTGGTTCTTTGAATGACTCAAATAGACAACCCAATTCCTACCGAAGAACTGGCCGAGCCGGTTATAGCCGATCTGCGACCGCCGAATTAAGGAACCGGCATTAGGAAGAGAAACGAGAAGAATACCTCCAGGTCGCAGCACTCTGGCGAATTCTGTTAGACAGGCCTCGGGATCTGGAACGTATTCCAAGACGCTCGAGCATAGAACACCGTCTGCCGAATGCGAGTTTAGCGGCAGGCGGGCTATCGTCTCGACAAGTTGAAATCTGAGCGGTCCGCAATCGGCTGCGGAACTCGCGAGCGTGACAGCAGCATTGATCATGCTTGGTGCAGCGTCAACGCCGAGCACTGTGCAACTCTGATCGGCTAACCAGCGCGACAGTGTGCCTGTGCCGCAACCGGCATCGAGCCATTCAGTTCCGCTCAAATCTCTGCCTTGCAGGCACTCGGAAACTACCGCCAATCGAGCTTTAAAGGATGGTTTTTGGTAACGTTGCTCCCAAGTGCCGGCGAGCTGGTCATGATATGTAATCGCATCAAGGGCCGCCCCTAAAGTCACGTTCACTGACCTGTCTCCCCTGAGCATTCGAGTATGGAGAAGTTTTGAAAGTGCACTGGGCAATCCGTTCAGCGATTACTGATGCAAATCGAACGTGAGCTGCCTTATCTTACCTTCACGTCCTGTGCATCACTCACAGAGAGCATCAAGAGACTCATCAGTCGAGCGAATTAATCATGCAGTCATGGAGTGCAGTTCGCACCAGCGCTGCAATACGTAGAGCGACCAAGGCCGGGACCACGAGGTTCGGCCTTGCTGAAAGTCTTCCCAGACGCCCGCCACAGCAGATGCATTCACAAGCTTGGAAAGGGGCCCGTTCGCGATTTTCCTCAGGGTCGCTTCAAC
>WNFR01023314.1_pt1 | contig 11488 bp, 16 predicted proteins | sample 5400221 | NCBI WGS metagenome assembly WNFR01 (sample SAMN13153357, study PRJNA577476) | soil metagenome | isolation source: 40 cm soil under Madrone tree | place: USA:California | collected 2016-06-14 | reverse complement strand
CAAGCGACGCGTTCTACAGATATCTCGTAATTGATGACCGATATGGGTTACGTTCCCTAATTACCCTCCCTTTTCCGGAATTGGCCCCAGAATGACAGCTGAGATGCTCGGGCCAGGCTGTGAAGCCGACATGAACAACTTGCCCGACAAACTGAGTTCAATGGTTGTCTCTGCTAATCCGGGCGCTGATATTGAACGTCACAACCAACGAGGCCGCCGACATGCATGCTTGTATCGATAGACTATGAGTAAAAATGGAGTCAATGCAGACCATCGACCTGCAACTGAAAGCAATGCAATCAATATAAGCCAGAGTTAGGAATGAGCCGGACCAATTAATTACGTAACGAGCACGCATACGTACAATGACTTCCTAAAACATTTGTCCAAAATTGTGGGAATTGCCTTTGTTCAATTAGACATGGTTTTCGAGCCCAAGGCGCAGAAGACCTGGGTAAGGGAAGCATGCGTGGAATATGACAAGAAACAGATCAAAAGTGGATTAACAACTACTGCCAGCAAGTATGACATGGCATTGTTATAATGCGGTGGCAAGAAAATTGCACCTCAGCGTGCTGGTTGTGGGGTCGTGATCGACACATTGAAAGCACACCGCGGAGGAGCACCGCCAGGCATATGGCGCCCTAAAAAATTCGAGGACGGCCCAGACGACAATCAAGGTTACAAAGACGACATGTTGTACTGCGACGGGGACTTGCTTTGTAGTGCTCCAAAAGAGACAAACAAACTCCGAGGATCCTCGCAGGGACCACCACACGGGGAAGCCACAAACCAGGCGAGATGACCGCTACGCAGGACGTCCGGAATGCAGATTCTGTGTGCACAGCATACGCTATTGTCGGCGTGGTGTCACCCCTGGCGTTCTCAACCGATGGACAGGCGGTCGGATGAGGAGTCACAAGCAACGGGGACCGCCGAGGCAGTGGGACAGAGGAAAGTGAGCTCAGATTCACTGGTGGTAATCGAGACCCCGGATAGCCCCCTGACATTATCGAACATTGGGAGCAATGAACCTTCCATTTAAAGGAATATAGAACTTGCTTGGCACGCTTTAGGATGAAGATTGCTTGTACTGTGCAACCGAAGAGGATGAAAGATGCTTCTATATATAGAGCGAGAACGGGTTGCGCGGGATGGTTGCGTTGGGTGATGTTTGATCGCAGGACAAGAAAGCCACGCGTCGAAAGGGTATGTTCAACATTCTCGCGGGCTGGTGATGTGCGTGGGTGCATAGCAACTGAAGGGTGAGTAGACCACGTTGTAAGGGCCGGGCTGTATCTGGCAGTACTCATGGTGGGTAGAGTGCAAGGCGCAGGTGGCGGTGGGAGACACGTGGCGGGGCGACAGGAGGGAATGGTGGAAGGTGGTGCCAGATAAGGCATTATTGCCCCGAGTAGTGGGGACAAATTACAGAGAATGGATCTCATTTAATTTGAGAGAAAAAGTAAGAGAGGGACGGTTTAGAAACGGGCCGTGGGGAAGGAGAAGATGGGGATTGGATGGTTGAGATCTGATGGAGAGGCGTTCTAAAGAGAAATTCTGGAAGGGGAATCTGGATGACGTTTTGTCAGCGGCGGAAGGGAACACGGAGAACCGGGGATCGGGCGGGATATGTGATTGGGGGTAGGAAAAGACGATCTGGATCTGTGAGGAAAGGGAACGAATCAGGTGCTTCTCTCTCGTGGCTGACTCTTGTGTACGCCTGAGCGTTGATATGTATAGCACTCCTCCCGTCTCGGCTGCTTCTCCCTTGCCCTCTGTCCTTTCTCCCCGTGGGTGCACTACTTGATGCTACTCCTCCGACACAACTCTTCCTCGCTCCCCGATCTGGACGCTTCATCTTTCCGCATTCGCTCGTCCTCCTATCCAAGCTACAACACCATTCCATCTAAACAGTACACACATTCTCCTTCCGAGGAAATATTGTCCAACTATGTACATACGAATCCTTCCTCACAACCTCATCTTTCTATGTACTCATCATCACAGGATCAGCGTCTTGTAGACTCCTGGCTCCCTCCTCCTCCCTCCCCCGCTGTCTCTCAACCTACCGAACCTGGCCTCTCTCATCCACCCAGTTCCAGTCCACCTCTCGACGATTCAACGCGTCATGCCCGTTTCATCCACTCTTCCAGCGGTAGTTCTTCTGCCCGGCAATCATTTTCTTCCCATCAGGTCCCCGTTTCACTCAGCCGGCATCTCTCTGAACCGAATATACGGGCCGTCTCGGCGCAATCAGGTCACAATTACCCGTTACCAGCTGTAACCGAACGCTACCAACAGCAACACGAACGTAGGCAACATCAGAGTTTCCAGCATGTCGTTTTACCCTCCCCGAGTTCTGCATCGTTTTCGGTCGATAGGAGACCGAGCACCGCAGGCTCTGCGACTAGCTCGGGCTGGGACCGCCGGGACGTTCGCGCGGAACCCATACAGGAAGCCACAACACAAGGTGTGTTCACTTGACTTGGCCGTGGATCCTTGTCGATCTTCTCAACGATTTCCTCTCTTCTCTTTCAGATTTACCATCGATCGCTTCTGGCACCCCGGAGTTGCGATACCCCCCCGCATTCTCCAACCCGTTCAATGATAGTGGTCCCGATGGCCGGCCGAGATCTTCTGGTTTCGTTGCTGCAGATCCTCTTCTCCCCCCTGAGTCGACGACTCAACATTCTCCCGGATTTTCGTCCCTTGTTCCTGTCTCCCGTTCAGCAGCCTCAGAGGAAGAGCGTGACGCCGCCCCACTGGACCCGTCTCTATCCAAGACGTACTCATTCGTGTCTCTTCCTGGAAATGCAGTAAGGAAGCGTCCCCGTCGACGCTACGATGAGATCGAACGTCTCTATCATTGCTCCTGGAATGACTGTACTAAGAGCTATGGTACCCTTAATCACCTCAACGCACACATAGTCATGCAACGCCATGGAAACAAGCGAACTCCTTCTGGTGAGATTTAGGTCTTTGTTCACGACAGAACCTGGACATCAAGCTTACCGAATGTCGACCAGAATTCAAGGAGCTCAGAAAACAATGGCGCAAGGCCAAGAAGGACGAGAGTGAACGATTGGCACGGCTAGAGCGGAATGAGGATCGCTACAAGATCAGTTCAGACCATCCTACGTTGCAGTACTCCACTCAACCCTATGAGCGCTCACATAAGTCCTATGCTTATGGGAGATCGTCGCTTTATGGTCCGGGCGTACCAGGATCTGAGGTGGAACACCAACCAGTCGTTGGCGATACACCAGCAAGGTATCCGTTAGGCGAAACCTCGTCGATTCGCCCCCAGCCCATCCAGCCGTCATATGGTGGTTATCACGTCTCTAGCGCTACTCATTCGCTTTATCCTGTCGCGCCAGCTACGCCGATCTCCCCGACTTGGCACGACCAGCCCACACAATACGAGGGTGGCACGCCTCCCCAGCCTGGTCCAGCACCCGGCCATCCTCATCTACCGTCACAACCTATGTATGAATATGAGAGGGAACGTCACCCTCAGCCCTGGACTTCTTCGCCTTCTCACGTCCCAGCCTCGCGGCCTGTATCTTCGTACGAGGCGTCTCCCTCGTATGCTCAGACTCATGCCCAGCACCGGGTGAACACACTCCCCCCAGACAGCACTCTTCTGACACCGCTTCCGGGCTACCAACCATCATCCACAACGCTAGAACCCGAGTACGATGAAGAATATGACAGTAAGCAACAATTCTGGGCCGAGCAGCAACACTAAAATGTGGGCTGACCTCAAGAGGATGTCTTGCCATCTGTTCGATGTTCTCTCATCACATTCATGTAATTATTCGTTTTTCATCGACGGGCTTTGTGATCGTACAACTTACTCTAGGGCACCCTCACTCCGACTTAAACATCGTCACTAGTGCCATACTCGCCCCCCCCCAACCCCCATAGCCGCTTTGTTCTACCCGCCACTGCTATTGTACCTTAATGCCATTTAAACCACATGATCGCTCTCGCCCACAAGTTCATCGTTTCGCCTTCAACAATTTTATGTTATAGTATGCTGCACATAGTTCTCGTCTATATACACCCCATTACTTACTTGTCCGTATAACTGTCTGGCTGAGCCAATGTTGTCATGTATATTAACTATATTCATTGCCCTGCGTCCTGGCAGAATGAAATAGATACACGTCATCTATCCATGCAATTCTTGGTCGCGACGCCGCCTTGTGAAGAAAAGGATGTTTGGGGACTGGTGGCTCACCTCAGCGAAGGATTTGCGCAACAAGAAGGGTTGATCGAATCGACAGCAGAGATGAAGAACTGTGATATCACGGCAGGGGGGGGGGTTCTTCGGGGAGGACGCGCGCGCGCGCGTGGAGAGCCGGATGATTGGCAGGGAGGTGAAACACATCGCTTGTTGTGTGTGCCCCCCTGTCAAGCTGTGTCAGCTGTCAAACATGGCGCACGCTCCCGAGAGGTGCGCAGCCGACCACCGAAACGGAGAGTTCGACATCCATGGAGCCATGCGCGCCAAATCACTGTAATTTTTTGAAAATGGGGAGATACAGTACATACATAAATCCATAATAACGTCACTTCGTGCTTTGTATCGTGTGCCCCCCTCCCCCGTCAATATCGTATATATAAGTTAGCCGAGCTCTTGGTGCGAGCAACCACACAGATCCCAACAAACGCAACGCAACGCAACGCATTGTCGTGCTGTAATGGAACACCACAAAGTTGAAATAGATATACGCAAGGTTGAACCTTCCTCTTTTTTTTTTTTTGGGTCTTACACCAACAACCGAGACGAGATTCGAACGGCGCACAGTTCAACCGCGACCGCCTTCTCGTGTGTCAACACCAAGATTACCCGAATTGTAATAAAAAAAATGTTGTCCTGAGTCCTGAGGCAGGGGGGATGCTGAACGGATGCAAAAGCGATCGGCGATCGTACCGCGTTGATGAGACACATTGCGATGGCTATGGGTGGGGGTGGGCAGCAGGTTGAGAACTCCGATAGAGCGGTGGGATATCCTGCGGACGAGCGAGGCCGAGTCCGAGAGTAAAAAGAAAAGCCTGGGAGTAAACTTTTGGTCAACGTCGATCGACCATAAGGGGACATCGCGCGCGCGTTCAACCAACTGATGATCGAATTCCGTATTTTATTTTATTTTATTTTAAAAAAGAGGACAAAAAAAAGGTTTGTCCAGTGTGCCAAGTCCAGTCCATGACAGTTTGTACGGAGTGTGCGTAAAATTACACGCAATTGATGTGGGGGCGTGCTTGCGCGCGACAGCGCGTCGAATGCGCGTGCACCGTCTTAGGGCGTAATTATATTGCGTACCCCACACCTCATAATCGGAAAAGATGCTTCGGAGCAGCTAGGTTGTCAGAGAAGCACGCAACTGTCGACAGGAATTTTGTGGAGGGCCACCATATACCCTGAGCGCTCGGGGGGGGGGAGTGGAAAGCGCTTGCGCGGGCGCGCGCAGTCCTTGTCTTGTCTGAGAAGAGACTTTTCATCAAATGATGAAGAATCCAAGCTGGCAACAACAAACTACTGTACAGTACTGTATAACGGATGGAGCAGGTTGATTATTGGTGCACGTCACACACAATAACTCGAAAAGCAGAAGGGGCAGGGAAGCTTCGGGCGCCGCAGATCATGTAGCCGCATATGTCCCGGGCCGAGTGCGGAAAATCAAAAAACAAAAAGACAGAATCCAAAAAAGGAATGATGAAAGCGAGAGTCGTCGATCTGGCGCCAGCAGCAGGGCTTCCTCGGCAAAGAGGGCTCCGCCGTCCTCGTGGAGCCTTCCTGCTAATCACAGCCAATTTCAGCCAGCCAGCACAGACAGCTTCCACACACACTCACATCATCATCCATCATCATCACACTCCGAAAGTCCGATATTGAAGGGAGACTCAACACGCGACGGAAAACGGTGGCCAGAACCGATACATAATTGTAATCTCGACTCGGTGTCCGAGAACAGCGATCAAACAAGCGCTCCAATGAGGCGAACAGCGGTGCTGTCTCCTGCCTGCCTGTAAAGCCGGCAAGAACATCGTACGTCTTCTTTTACTCATCCGTCGGCAGACTCATCCACCTGTTTCATTGCGTTTACTGTAATAGGTCAATACGACGGTTTCGTAGTAATTGAACTGCTCTCATCGCCGCATCCGAAACTCGGAATGATGCAAATAGCAAGTCGAAAGGTGGCCGAATGCAGTTGTAAAAACAGGGGACGCTTTTCGATGAGGATGAGGATGATATGCTTTGGTGAGAGGTATGATTACATAACCACGCAGGAGGACAAAGAGAACGACAAATTGAACAAGGTTCAAGGTCTCAATGCAGCAGTGTTGACTGTCCAGGCTGCGTTCGTCCTGCAGTGTGAAATCTGCCTCAGTATGTAAAGTTTGTCGGCCTTTCCTTTACGGTGTGATTGGCACTGCTGTTTTCTGATGGGGTATGTACCATATAAGGGATCGTCAAGCGGGAAGGCTATAATGGGAAGGAAGCCTAGAATTAGCTTCTTCGATGCTGTACAGTGTGGAACCGAATGGTTCTCGTCACCGCTCGGACGTTCTTTTCTCCCCATGTCCGTTTGTCCTCATCCTTGCTCAACGTTGCTCTTTTATGACCTGCGTCTTTTCTGGCGCTAAATATATATCTCCTGATGACTTGGCATATCACACGTTCTAATATTTTTCCCACCCCAACCTCATGCTGTTATTGTGTGCAAATGGAGAGATTTTCCGCGCCCTACTCGATTTTGAACCTTTTTTTTCCTGCATAATAAGAATTGAACCCACCAAATTTGATTTGATAGGCGCCAATAACCATCGTGTGAATGTAAATCTGTCAATACATTGCCCACAAAGGCACCGCTGACAAACAGCACAGCACGGCTCGGTCTGGAATTGGATGACGGTCCTGGGCATTCCAGCCAGCCCTGCATCATACATACATCATACATCTTGGCTCCGCTTGTATGTGCCACCGCGCCCATCTGGCCAGATCCAGCCGCCCGTCACATGGCGGTGAAACAACCTCGCTTTTTGGGGATTCCTTCTGTCCCATACTCCTGAACGTCCATCGCATGGAGTCAGCTCTCCATAATTTCACTCACCTTTGACAAGCAATAGCACACTAGTTGAAATAGGTTGCGTTGATGATACATTTTCCACTCAGATCGGCTGCACAGACGGAGGGCTGCCATTTGATGTCACGACTGTATACGCGATCTTTTGCATCTGGCGGTGTGAGAACGCCGCACGATCGACTGACCTCTGCCAGTGGAAACTTTTTGAGAGGGTCCCCAGGAGCGGCCATCACAAGTCATACTGCAAACAGCTTGTTGGTGGCACAGGGTTTCCTGGGCGCATGTCAGGTTGATGGGAATGAATATACAGGGTGGTGTTTTTACAGCAACCAGGAGCAAGGGGAGCCAGGCTCTTGTGTCATGCATTCTGATGCCGATGATACCTCGTGACGAGGCAAAAAAAAAAGCAGCGGCTGATGGAACAGTGGTTCGGGATAAAGACAACTGACATAAATGCCGACCATCGAGTGGCGCTTTTTTCGACCTCATGTTAATCTTCCTTGCCACGATATATAACTTGATACAGCAGTGTGCCAGCCAAGTGACGTCGCATGAACTTGTACGTCCGAACTTTGTGATGCAATGAGGCACTTGCGGACATCCTAGATCCAGGGAGCTGGGCCCATCTAGCTACAGTGCTGACGCCGATAAATGCGGGAACGCCGCGCTGATCGTGGCGAAAATAGGGGGCTTCCGTATGTCCAGCAGAAACACCACGACCCGTGAACGAGCGTGTGGCTAACCACTCAATGACAGCTGTACGTGAGGTGATTTGAATATTGGATGGCCTTGGTACGAAACTAAAAATTCACACGTCGAATGTTGATTGGGACCCTACCGATGTGCAGGGAACATCAAGGTTTGTTACGACTGCAACAATACCAGACAGACTGGAGTGGGGTTACTCGGATCTAATCAAAAGCCCCGCACCCGGATGGCCAGAGATTTCGAACAGAAAGACGCACATTCTCGCGAGTAAGCGCGAGGTAATTGTTTTCGCTTGCCATTATATTTCGGGGTCATACAGTCGGGGTGCTTGATGTTTCAGCCATATCACTAGAACCAGAAGACCCGGAAATACACCTCACCGTCGTTTCGACGCGGCTTGCTGCGGCATATAGGTTGTATAATAGACGCCTACGTTCCAACAGGGTACTGACCAGGTCCAGACTCTGGACATTCCGGGTTTGTAGACGGCCGTACAATCGTGGACTCCTGCCGCTATCTCCACCATAGTTGAACGGGGTCAATGGTGCTAAACGCATCTTGAAAGGCACAATGTCACTCGACTCTCATCGGCATTAGGAACCCAGCTGGGTTCCTGTGTTTGAGGGTGGAGCAGACGGAAAACGGAAAGTAGAGTGTGGGGTGTCAAGGGGTAGGGGATAAAGTTCGTAAGGGTGTCGTGGAATATTTGGCCAAGTTTTCGCTTTCGCACTTGGGCGCCGACAGCGCTCTTGGTGTCGTGCCTACAGCGGATGAAATGGATATGCTCAGGCACAGTTGGCCATAAAAAGCAGGTACAGGTACATCATTGGCCCCGTTGTGAAGAATCGCAGTATCAGGGCACATCCCCCAGGCACGAATTAAGCAGCTACAGCAACTGCCAATGAGGTACTGTAAGATATGACTTTTATTCCGGATCAAAGCTGTCGCTCTTTCGCCGCTTGTTGTCCTCTCCGAGTCGGTACTGGAACGGCCTGTTGGGTCCTGGAACTAGAGTTACAGTTATGTTCCGAGTCGGTGGTGATAAACCGAGTCGGTGGGGATAAATAAAGGTAAATTGATCTGACCGATAAAGTTGATATGATATGATAAGGGCTGTGCTATGACAATCGATGAATGACGTAGGCAACCACAACCGCCGACGGACGCATCCGATTGAGACCCGAGTTTGCCTCGTCTTGACGATGCACCTCACGGACATCCCCGTAGAAGTATTTCTCGATAATCTGCTACCATTTGCTTTGACTAGCGATGTCCTGAGCTTCGGGTCTACAAACAAGCACTTTGCAGCAATCTGCGCCGACGAAACTTTCTGGAAGAGAAAGTGTCAGGAAGAGTTCAACTTCACCAGTCAAGAGACGGCTCGCCAGTCGGGGTGGAAGATCTTATACAGAGGCCTAAACCGCCCAAAGATCTTCGTTTGGGGGTTCGTCACCATGCCAGTTCGCGCCGTTCAGATCGTGATTCTGCTCCCTTCTTACTTAGCGATCGCGGCAATGGGAGACTAGGAATCTCGAATATCCCCAAACTCACGGGGTCAGGCGTTCCATATCCAGTCGAGGTCAAGATTCCTGGGTCTCGTATTGTTAGCCTGGTTGCAGGTGGCATGTGAGTTGCGGATACATGTCGTACTACAGCTACGAAAGACTCCTCGTTTAATACAGGTCGTTCCATGCCCTTGACGCGGATGGCTCTATGTATGTATGGGGTACGTCCATGGCGCAACTATATGGTCGGAAAGCTCAAGTTGCTGCATAGGTACTTTGAATGGCGAAGGCCAGGCTCTCAAAAGCGAGGGCTTTTCTATAAAGTACAAACCGGCACATGTACCCCATAAACTCGATATGCCAAATCACATTCGCACAATCAGGTGTGTCCATACACACATTCCAATGCGTCGTCCAAGGCTGATAACTTTCGCCGTCTTAGCTGTGGCAGATTGCACACGATGGTGCTCGACTCGAAGAATCTTGTCTGGACCTTCGTTAATTGGGGCCGCCCGTTCCGACTTGATACCCCTATGCTTGACTGCACATCTCCGGAGACTACGCCTCTGCAAGCTGAGAGCGGCTGGTCGTTCTGTGCCGTCCTGACACAGTCCAACGATGTCTTAGTCTTTTGGCCGTTCTCAGGCGAGGTTGACAGCCGTCATGCCGAAGAAACTGCTATTATGGATGAAAGAGGCGATTGCCACGCACGCCCCACTCCGGATCATACCATCCCTTGTGTCCCCATGACGCTGCGAGCCGATCCTCTGAGAATACCCCACATACCTCAGTTGCCAGAGCTCAACGATACGGGACTTTCGCAAGAAGAGAAGTCAAAGGAGACGGTCTTGGTTAAGATCGCAGCTTTTGATAACAGTCTCATCGGTTTGACCAACAAAGGACATGTTTTGAAATTTGGCGACCTTTCAAATGGAGATAGCTTTGATAGGTCGACCCCTTGGGAATACGTTAAGTTACCTTACTTTTGGTTCATGTCTCTCAAATTGACCTATAACTCAGTTAGAGAATTTCAGCGAACTTTCTAAGGTCGCAGCGCACCCTGCTTTTCGCCCAGATACTGGTTTGGAGCCCCCAAGGTCTCTGAGGATTACTCACGTATACTTAATTCGCAAAATCCCTGCTGACATTATTGACGCTGACATGTTTTCCTAGATTTCAGCGCACTTTGAGACCTTCGTCGCATATTCAACTGGATCTAGCTCGACCACATTGATGGGAAACGTGGAGACCAGGACGGATTCGCTGCCGACCATTATCCCCGAGTTGCAGAATCGCTCCGTCATCTCGACCATGCTTGGGGATTACCACTTTGGAGCTCTCACCATTGACGGGCAGTTGCTAACTTGGGGACAATATTCTCATGGGGCTCTGGGTCTCGGAATGCCGACCCAGCTCCCAGTTGGTGCCCCCGGAGGTTACGCGACGGAGGCGCACCTTATGCAGTCGCGGAGCTCGCAGTGGGGTCCCCTTAACCCGCCTAGCGTCGTGTCGCCTTCGCCTGTGCATTTTAATCACGGGCCGAATCCCGGAGGACGACGATTCTGCTTCGCTGCCACCGCTGCAGGGTGGCACATGGGCGCTTTGGTGATCTGCCTGGAGGTACTTTTTTTTTCCTTGATTATCGAACTTGCGTGTGGTAACGTTGGCACGACGTTGTTTAGCCCGAAAAAGAGGTGTATGATGCCACTCCTACTACCGAAGAACCGCCAGACGCTCAACCCATTCCTGGTGGACTTTTTGGGCGCGGTATGGGAGCGCCGTCTAGTGGTCGTACCGACCAACCAGCGCTCCCTTCAGACGCTGCCGCGTTCGGACTTGGTAGAGTGTTCAGGATTGGTTTCGCAGGACGTGGAAGGGGAGGTGGGTCGTAGCACCGTCTCTGAGAACTGTACTGTAGTAAGAGTAAAGCACAAGTTCGATCAGGATTGGTCATGTTCGTGATGACACAATCTGAAACATACAGTTGCCGCCAGTGATTTCTCCTTGGATATCTCTCTGCCGCCGCTCCCGTACAGTGCAAGGTGCACGGCACCCATTGGCATGAGACTGAACTTGAGCTTCTGGCAATACTCCGGTCACGTCTCTTGTCACGATCAGCGCCGTTCCTGCAGTGGCGCTGAGCTCGGGCCTTCTGGCACAATTGACTGTAACAGTGCG
>WNFR01009401.1_pt1 | contig 11489 bp, 6 predicted proteins | sample 5400221 | NCBI WGS metagenome assembly WNFR01 (sample SAMN13153357, study PRJNA577476) | soil metagenome | isolation source: 40 cm soil under Madrone tree | place: USA:California | collected 2016-06-14 | reverse complement strand
ACTTGTCGATTTACACGGCCGGGTCCATCGCGGGGCGTATCAAGCGAGGCCATCGAGAAGAGTGTACATAGAGAAAGAAGACGGGCGGAAACGTCCGTTAGGAGGCGCGGCAGTGGAGGACAAGACAGCCCAACAGGCCGTAGTCACCATCCTCAACCAGATCTATGAGGAAGACTTTCTCGGCTTCTCGTACGGATTTCGCCCGGGGCGTAACCAGCATCAAGCGCTGGACGCGCTGTCGTATGCGCTACTGCGGATGAAGGTGAACTACGTTCTTGACGCCGACATTCGAGGCTTTTTCGATAACCTCGACAAAAGTTGGTTGATCAAGTTCGTTGAGCATCGCGTAGCCGATCCCCGAATCCTACGGCTGATCCAGAAATGGCTGAACGCCGGGGTCATGGAGGAAGGCAAATGGTCGGAAACCAAGACGGGTACCCCGCAAGGGTCGGTGATTTCGCCGACGCTTGCCAATATCTATCTGCATTACGTTTTCGATCTCTGGGTGGATGTCTGGCGTAAGAAGTGCGCGCGAGGAGACGTGATCGCCGTGCGCTATGCCGATGATACCGTCCTAGGTTTCCAACACCAAACAGAAGCAGACCGTTTTCTGGAAGATCTCCGGGAACGGCTGAGGAAGTTTGGTTTGGAACTCCATCCAGACAAAACGCGCCGGATCGAGTTCGGACGAACCGCCGAACAGAACCGGAAACGAAAAGGAGAAGGCAAGCCGGAGACGTTCGACTTTCTGGGTTTCACGCACATCAGCGGGAAAGACCGGAACGCGAACTTCACCGTAAAGCGCAGGACGATCCGCAAGCGCATGAGGGCGAAGCTGCGGGAAATCAAACAGCAACTCTCTCAGCGCATGCATGATCCGGTGGCGCAGACACGCGAATGGCTCAAGACGGTCCTCAAAGGCTACTTCAACTATCACGCGGTCCCGGGAAACATCGGCAGCCTGCGGGTATATCGGGTACGGGAAATTCGACTCTGGCGGCGGACACTACTCCGTCGAAGCCAGAAGCACCGGCTTATCTGGACCCGCATGCATCGGTTGGCTGAACGATGGGTTCGCAAGCCGCGACCCCTCCATCCTTATCCCGAGCGTCGTTTTGCCGCCAGTCATCCGCGATAAGAGCCGTATGCGCAAAGGAGCGCTTGTCCGGATCCGGTGCAGCGAGGCTAGCTGCCATTCTAGTGGGTGAAAGTCCCACCGACAGAACACTCCAGTGACTGTCGTAGTGATATCCAGCAGCGAGAAAGGTGACTGACTCGTGGAAAGCCTCGATGTAAAAGCCTCTGTGGCTGAGAGAAATCTTGGTCAGATCCGTCTAGAGAGGCGAGCAACTGGACAGGCCGTAGCGAAATGCGAACCAGGAAACCTCGAAAACGAGCCCTGCTTGAAGCGGATGGCAGGATACCCGGGAGAGCCGAGCCCCTCAGATCTAGGCGAAGGCCAAAGTCGAAATCGGTGATCTGGATGAAACGGATTTCGATCTCCCCGAGGGCATAGAGGGCGGCATGTCTAGAAGGAATGTGCAGCAAAAGCTCGGAACCACTCGTGGGTCGCCTAGGCGTTCCCGCACAGCGAAGGCATCGCGTATAAGTCGCAAAGTCGGCGAAATCGCGGACTATGAGGTGCGCGAAGGGCAGAAGCAAACCAGGCGTACACCGACGCATGCCGGGAGCCGGCTTAAGCGATGGATGCTCTGGGAAGGCGCTGTCTGAAATGCCAGCCTTCCAGCCGTACTGGGGAAAACCCGCCGTACGGAATGATAGGGGGGACAGTGGAAACGTCGGGTGCAGCGATGCTAGTTGGCATGCTAGCGGGTGAAAGTCCCGTCCGTGGAACTTACCCAGTTGCCACGGTAGTCATATCCGGCGACGGAGCGGGTGACCAATCCGTCGAAAGCCCGGAAGTAAAAGTCCTCGTCGGCTGGGGGAAACCCCGGTCAGCTCCGACAGGAGGGCAAGCAAATCGACAGGTTGTAGCGAACGCAAACCTTAGGTAAACCTCGAAAACCACCGCCCCACGAGAATCGGAGGGTGGGGAGTTTCGGAAGTGCCGAGATGTCCGACGTAGTCGAAGGCCAGCGTTGTCGGTGAAGGAACTGGGTGTAAGCAGCCGATGAACTTCCCGTGGTCGCAGAGGGCGACATGTCGATAGAGGATGCCAATGAAAGCACGGAACCACTCAAGGGTCGCCTAGGCGCACCAGCACAGCGAAGGCATCGCCTATAAACCGCAGTGCGGCGAAATGGCGATGTGCCCATGAGTGGGGCGCATGAGGCCGATTAAGTGATGATGGACTGGGACAATATAACCCAGACCGGAGCGAGGGCCTCTGGGGTAGAGGAGCCAACTCCTCGCATGGCAGTGCACCACCGAGCACACTGTTCCGACACAGAGCGGAACGTCAGGTGACGCCACGGAGTGCACGAAGGGCAGACGCAAAGCTGGCGTGACGCTGAGGATGCCGGGTGTAGGCTTAACCAGCGCGACGTGAGTGAAGGCGCTGTCTGATAGGCCAACCTTCCAGCCGTACTGGGGAAAACCCGCCGTACGGAATGATAGGGGAGGTGGTGGAAACAGCGGCATCATACGAAGCCCGCTACGCGCCACCACCTTATCCGACCATCATTCGAAGCCCGCTACGCGCCACCACCTTACCCGACCATCATTCGAAGCCCGCTACGCGCCACTGTCCTACCCGACTGCGGGGGATACCCGGTAACTGGTATCCCTACCGCGACCTTCACAACCTGATGGAGGTGAAGTGATAGCGAAGCGCAAGGGCGTCGCCGCGAGGCGGGGTCTGAAGGAAGCGTGGAGCAAAAACGCGAGCCAATGTACAAGAACCGGATGTGAGGCGTGAGCGTCGGGCGACCGGGCGAATGGTCGCGAAGCCCATATCCATCAAAAGCACTGGTGGTAAATCCAGTGGTTGCGCGTGGAAAGCGATCGAACTTATCTCGGGAGATCTGTTGCACGTCTCGGATTCGGGACTGAGCGTGGAGTAATTCACGCTGATCCTGCAACAGAAGTCAGCAGCGGGCGTAGTACTCACGCGAGTGAGGAAGGCCCAAACAGTAAGAGTGAATAGTAGAACGTCGAACTCACGGGTGGCACTGCGCCAGCCAATCAGCCACGGCTGAGCTTTACAGGTTCAGAAGACGGTGAAGCCGAAACGGAAACCTGCAGAGCGGCGAAGCCCCTGTGGCGAACGACGACTCGAACCTCCGGCCCGCGAGGGCTCAACCTACTGAACCGCCCGATGCAGACACGCACGTCGGGTGGTGCGGCAGGGGAGAGCGGGCGACCGCTCCCCCTATGCCCATTCTGTTTGACTAAAAACCGGCAACTAAATACTAGCTACTGTTTTCAATGAGCTGCGCTTTCGCGGATGCGCATGCCGTAGAAGGAACGGTAGACGAAGAAGAAGGAGACGACGAAGAAGGCCGCCGCGAGAATGTGCGTCAGGCCGCTGCCCTGCGTGGCGGTCAATTGCACGGCGAGCTCAACGGCCAGCAGGCCAAAGAGCGTCGTGAATTTAATGACGGGATTGAGGGCGACCGACGACGTATCCTTAAACGGATCGCCCACTGTGTCGCCGATGACTGTAGCGTCGTGGAGGGGCGTGCCCTTCTGCTTGAGTTCGACTTCAACGATTTTCTTGGCGTTGTCCCAGGCGCCGCCGGCGTTGGCCATGAAGATGGCCTGGTACAAGCCGAAGATGGCGATGGAGAAGAGATAGCCGATGAAGAAAAACGGTTCGACGAAGGCGAAGGCCAGCGTGGCGAAGAACACCGCGATGAAAATGTTGAGCATGCCCTTTTGCGCGTACTTGGTGCAAATCTCGACGACCTTTTTACTGTCAGCGATGCTGGCGGACGCAGCTCCGTCGAGCTTGATGTTGGCCTTGATGAATTCGACGGCGCGGTAAGCGCCGGTGGTCACGGCCTGCGTGCTCGCGCCGGTGAACCAGTAAATCATGGCGCCGCCAGTGACGAGGCCGAGGACAAAAGGCGCATGGAGGAGCGAAAGATTATTGACGTTTTCGGTTAAGCCTTTGGTGAGCGCCATGATGATCGAGAAGATCATGGTGGTCGCGCCGACTACGGCCGTACCGATGAGCACCGGCTTTGCGGTGGCCTTGAAAGTGTTGCCTGCGCCGTCATTGGCTTCCAGCATTTCCTTGGCGCGCTCGAAGTTGACGTCGATGTTGTAGTCCTTCTTGAGTTCCTGCTTGATGTTCGGGACTTGCTCGATGAGCGAAAGCTCATACACGGATTGCGCGTTGTCAGTGACGGGGCCGTAGGAATCGACAGCGATGGTCACCGGGCCCATGCCGAGAAAGCCGAAGGCCACCAACCCGAAGGCAAACACGGCCGGTGCAAGCATCTGGGTACCGAGTCCCATGGTGCTGATCAAGTAGCCAAGGGACATCAGGAGGACCATCGCCAGGCCGATGTAGTAAGCGGAAAAATTACCCGCGACGAAGCCGGAGAGTATCCCGAGCGATGCGCCGCCTTCTTCCGCCGACGTCACGACTTCTTTTACATGGCGTGATTCGGTAGAGGTAAAGACCTTCACCAACTCGGGGATGATGGCGCCCGCGAGCGTGCCGCAGGAAATGATCGTGGCCAGCTTCCACCACTGCGAGGTGCTGCCGCCGAGGTCCGGGATGATCAGCGAAGAGACGACGTAAGTCAGGCCAATCGAAACGATAGAGGTGATCCACACGAGCGACGTGAGCGGGGCCTCGTAGTTCATCTCGTCAGCGTTGCCGTACTTGGCTTTGGCGATGAAGCTGTTGATGAAGTAGGCGGCGGCGCTGGCAATGAGCATCACGATGCGCATCACGAAGATCCACACCAGCAACTGCACTTGCACGGTAGGACTCTTTACCGCCAGCAGAATAAAGGTGATCAATGCAACGCCGGTTACACCGTAAGTCTCAAACCCATCGGCGCTTGGGCCCACCGAGTCGCCGGCGTTATCGCCCGTGCAGTCAGCGATGACGCCGGGGTTGCGCGCGTCGTCTTCCTTGATTTTGAAGACGATTTTCATGAGGTCGGAGCCAATGTCCGCAATCTTCGTAAAGATGCCGCCCGCGATGCGCAGTGCTGCAGCGCCGAGCGATTCGCCGATGGCAAAGCCGATGAAGCACGGCCCGGCGTAGTCGCCCGGAATGAACAGCAGGATGAAGAGCATCATCAGCAGCTCGACGCTGATGAGCATCATGCCGATGCTCATGCCGGCCTGCAGTGGCGTACTGTAAATCGGATAGGGCTTGCCGCGCAGGCTGGCAAACGCAGTGCGGGAATTTGCAAAGGTATTCACGCGGATGCCGAACCAGGCGACGCCATAACTACCCGCAATCCCCACGAGACTGAAGATCAGAATGATCGGCAGAGTGACCGCAGTAGGATGCACGGGAGCGAGCCAGCCGAAGTACATGACGATCACGACGGCAATAAACACCCACAAGATCATCAGGAACCTTCCCTGCGTGATGAGATAGGTTTTGCAGGTCTCGTAAATCAGCTCGGAGATTTCGCGCATCGATTTGTGAACGGGCAGGTTTTTCAGCCGCGAGTAGATCGCCAAACCGAAACCCAAGCCGAAGATGCAGATGACGATGCCGAAGAGCAAAAGCTTGTGGCCGTCGATGCCGAGAAAAGTGACCTGGGATAAGTCGGGAAGCTTCAAACCAGCTTCGCCGCCGGGTTCGTCAGCGAGAGCCGATGCGGCTCCAAGCGACGTGAGGGCGAGAGCAGCCGCTCCAAACTTGATGAATTTGCAGCCTAGAGACCAGGCATTTGCCAGCCAGGTAAGCATTCACAATCCTCCGTAGATCATTCGTTCACAGCGCAATCGCTTCCCGGGACAGTCGTTTCCGGCACACTTTTTCTACACAGCGCTGTTTGGCGCAACCGCAGAGCGATTTGTTCTCATTCCACCAGGAAGACGCCGCTGCTCGCCGGTCCGAGACTACCCCAAATACCAACGGCGAAGCACCCTGATGACGGGGCGGACAGCGGGACACAAAACGAAGATTTATAACATTTTACCAATGGCTGGTCAAACTACCCCCTGCAAGTAAGGGAAGTGCAACCCCGTATCGCATCGAATATCGCCGCGACACGTTTTAGCCAACCGATGGTAACATGCCAGAATCATTTGAGGACGATTTGCCCTTTCCAGTTGGGGGTCCATGGCTACCAGGCAAGTGTTAGAAGCGGCGCTGAGTGCCGCTGCAAAGAGCGACTTGCGTCACGAAGGGAATCGAACCAAAGCCGAGGCTTCTGACCGCGCGGTTGCGCCAGCGACGGTTAGCCGCGCATGAGACACCATTTTTTCATTACGGGTACGGACAGCGGAGTCGGCAAGACCGTACTCTCCGCGCTACTTTGCGCGGCACTCGATGCAGTTTATTGGAAGCCGATCCAGACAGGAACCCTCGAGGGCTCGGACCGCGTGTCCGTCATGCGGCTAGCCGGGATTGGCACGGATCGAACGCTCGATGAGGTATACAAATTCGTGCCGCCGGTTTCGCCGGACCTTGCGGCTCGTTGGGCGGGAGTGGAAATTGACCTCGGGCGGATCAGCATGCCCAGCAGTTTGATCAACGACTGGTTGATTGTGGAAGGCGCGGGCGGCGTGCTGGTGCCCATCAACCAGAAACAGTTCATGCTGGACCTGATGGTGAAATTCAAATTGCCAGTGGTCGTGGCGGCGCGCAGCGCGCTGGGCACAGTGAATCACACGCTGCTGACGCTTGCCGCCCTACATGCCGCGGAACTGCCGGTGCATGGCGTGGTGCTGATCGGCGATCAAAACCGCGAGAACCGCGAAACCATCGAGCGGTTCGGTCACGTCCGCGTGATCGGCGAACTTCCCAAGCTTCCGAATCTGCACCGCACCGCACTGATGCAGGTCTTCATGAATCATTTCGATCGCGCCGCCTTTGCGCAATAATTGCCGCTCGGCCAATTCCCGGTGTTCAGTATGGTTGCGGCATTTTCCGGCTTTGCGCGAATCGGCGAGCTCCCGGCGAGCAAGGCGAGTGCCGTGCGCGGAACTAGAAACTTATGTTGTCGAGAGGAGTAGTGGGTGCCATCTAGCCTGAGTGGATGGAAGCAAAAAGTAGTGGCGTTTGCGAGCGGACTTGGCGCGCCGGGGCTCTTTCTTATTTCCTTTCTGGATTCTTCGGTGCTGACGTTTCCGATCATTAATGATTTGCTGCTGATTGAGCTGTCGATCGAGCATCCGGCGCGGATGCCGCTGTATGCGTTCATGGCCTCGCTCGGATCGGTGCTGGGTTGCGTGGTGCTGTATTTCATTGCGCGAAAGGGCGGGGAAGCGCTCTTCCACAAAAGGGCTGGTAAGCATGCGCACGCCATCCGGCATTGGGTGGAACGCAACGGCTTCGTGGGAATGTTGGTTGCGGCGCTTCTGCCACCACCGACGCCATTCAAATTCTTCGTGCTTGCAGCGGGGGTATTTGAAGTGCCGCTGTTCAGTTACACCTCGGCGATCACCATCGCGCGGTTGTTCCGGTACTTCGGAATCGGATTCCTGGCGATTCGGTATGGCGCGGACGCGCTGCCGTACCTGATCCATCACAAGTTGCAAGTGACGGTAGTCGTGATTTCAGTAGTAATCGTCAGCTATGTTCTTTCCCGACTCTTACTTAGGCATCAGCCGCAGCCTGGCGGGGCGAACCAGTCTCCACCGGTACCCCCTACCCCCCATCAATGATGGATGAATAACAAACGAAAGGACTTGCGCGAAGAGCATTTTCTAAGTGCTTGATTCTAAAAAGGATGGGCTCCGGTATGACAACTAAACCACAAGATGTTCTGCCGAAACTTGTTCAGCTGAAAATTAGTGTGCGCAGCACCAGAGAGTTGCCGACCGCAGGCCATAGCGATAGAACGGAGCTATCTATAATGATACGTGTAGCAGGAAGTAATAAAAGTCAAGGGCGAAATCCGGGCGGACTTGAGGTTCCGGAGCTAGTCAGTTTTCCATGGAGTGGGGTCCCAAGCGAGCTCTTGGGAGAGGATTTTGCCGGAAGGATCGGTTTCGATGAGGGCATGAACGCGTAAACCGGAGGTGACGTCGCGGGAGTAGGGAAGGGCGCGCAGGATGATATGGAAACCTTCGGGGGTCTTCTCTACCGTTGCTTTGGGGAACCGCGCGGCCTGGAGGAAGCGACGCGCAACAGCGGAGTCGCGAGCAGCGTCGAGAGCGGGCGAAGGTTCGGGTTTGTAGGAAGTGACGGCGGAGTCGGGATCGAAAGATGCGGTGGGGCCGACTTCCATTTCAACGTCGTGGAGGGCTCTTTCCGTTTCGACGATGCCGTGCCAGCGGAAGGGCGACCCCGATTCGGGGAACGCCGCAGCCTTGCGGGGCGATTCGCCGCGATAGGTGCGCGATTCCATGGCAGCCAGAGCGTTACCGTGGAGAACGAAGCGCAATACGACATAAAGAATCATGGTGGCGAGCGCGAGGGATGCGCCCACTTTGCCTCGCGGACCCTTTGATTTGGCTCCGATTTCCTCGGTGACCAGCCCGCTTAGCGCGGGGAGAAGGGTTCCGGCAAGAAGAATACCCAAAATCCAGAGATCGAGCGGGGCGACCCAGTCCAGGGCGAAGCGGCGCGAGGAGGAGGGCCAGAAGAGCTCGACACCGGTGCTTTGGCAGAGATCCATGAGCAAATGGAGAACGGCGGCGGCGAGAGCGGCGAGGAAGATGGGAAGCGGCGAAGTTTGTTTCTCGGTTGGCCCGCGTCTGCTCAGGAGAAAAGGGAGAGTGACGAGCAGACTGAACAGCAAGGCCGCGAGCAGCGAATGAAAATAGGTGCGATAGAAGGTGAGAAACGCGGAGGGGCCGGCAAGTTTGCTGAGCGAGTCGAGGTTGGCGATGGTGCCGGCGATCAGCATGGCGATGGTGGTGGAGCGGGGGGCGCGGGGGAAGGCGGCGCGCTTTAGAGAGTAGGAGGCCAGCGCGTGAGTTAGGGGATCCATGGGTAGAGTTATCTCATGAAAGCGGTTCTTAGTGATTCGTTGTAGGTTTTCAGTCAAGGTCCTCGCGGGCAGCGCGGTTTCTTGCGAATTATTGGAGAAAAGAGTGGCGAATTTCGCGGTGGTTGCCGGGATGAGGCGCAGCATGCTGCGCCCCTACAAAGGCGGCGGTTATGAATGAGCGCCGGGGACTAGGAGTTTCAAGGCGCGGGGGACGATTTTGAATTGGACGGGGAGGCGGGCGAGGGGCTCGCCATCGACTTGGGCGTAGACAGGATTTATGTCCAGGGGCTCGCAGATGACAGTGTCGGACTTGTGGAAATGCACGCCTTCGGTGCCGCGGAGGTTGCCTATCCACAGCGTGGGCAAGTAGCTCAAGTAGCGCAGGCCGCTTTGCGTGGTGAGGGCCATGACTTCGAATTGATCTTCGAAGAGGTCGGCGCCGGTGGTGATTTTAAAGGGGCCACCGTAATTCTTGGTGCGGCCCACAATGGCGAGGGAAGCGTCGAGCTTTTGGTCGCCGATGACAATGCGGAAATGGGGGAAATTGTAACGGAAGACTTCGCGAGCGCCTTGCCACCAGTAGGCCAGAATGCCGATGCGCGCTTTCAGATCGATGTCGAGGGAATAGACGATCATGCCGTCGGGTCCGGCGCCGCCAACGCTGAGGAAGTATTTTTTCTTTTCGGGATTTTCGAGCGGTGTCGCCATGCCGAGCGCGATTTCTTTCACTGTGCCTCGAACGAGCTTCTCGGCGGCGCTGGGAATATCCCAAGGCAAGTCCAGTTCCTTCGCGAGGATGTTCGCGGTTCCGCCGGGAAGAAGAGCGAGAGGCACGCGGTGGCCGTTCTGGTTGGCTGCCAGACCGTTGATGACTTCATTGAGCGTGCCGTCACCGCCGCAGGCGATCACGAGGCCGCGGCCTTCGTAGGCGGCGCGCAGCGCGATTTCGGTGGCGTGACCCGGGCCAGTGGTTTCCGCAAGATCGGAATGAATGCCGCCAGCGGCAAAAATATGGCGGGCCGCATCGAGCGTGCGCCGCCGGCCATTGCCGCCCCCGCCGGCGTTGGGATTGTGAATCAGCAATGCGTTTCGCAGATCAGTGGTCATCATTGGTCCAAGTATAGGCCGTTCGTGCGGCAAGACATTCATTCTATATAATACCATCCGATTTCCAGCACACTGTTCTGCCGAGGGTTTCATGGCCAAGGCTGCACCCGCTGCCGTCAAGAAAGAGATTGAAGAGCTTCGCGAGAAGCTGCGTTACCACGAATACCGGTATTACGTGCTCGATGATCCGGAGATTTCGGACGCCGCCTATGACCGGTTGATGAACCGGTTGAAAGAATTGGAGGCGGCGAACCCGGAGTGGGCGACGCCGGATTCTCCGACAGTGCGAGTGGGCGGAGCGCCGCGCGAGGGATTTTCGACGGTGCGCCACGCGCGGCCGATGCTGAGCCTGGACAACGCGTTTTCTTATGATGCGCTGCGCGATTGGGACCGGCGGGTGCGGGAAGGAAGCGGGCAGGAACAGATCGAGTACATTGCGGAGCACAAATTCGATGGACTGAGCATTTCGCTGCAGTACGAGGGCGGCGTGCTGGTTCGGGGTGCGACCCGCGGTGATGGCACGACGGGAGAAGATGTCACGCCGAACGTGAAGACGATCCGGTCGATTCCGCTGCGCGTAGACGCCGGGGTGCTGAAGAAAATCAAGCTCCCGGCGAACTTCGAAGTGCGCGGCGAAGTGATGATGACCAGAAAATCGTTTGAAATGTTGAACCAGCAGCAGGAAAGGTCGGGCGGAAAGATTTTCATGAATCCGCGAAGCGCGGCGGCGGGGGCAGTGCGCGTGCTCGATCCAGCGATTACGGCGTCGCGGCGGCTGGACTTTTTCGCGTACTACCTGCTCGTGGATGGGAAAGTACCTTTCGCAAAACATTCCGAGTCCCTGCAGGCTTTGAAGCAATTACACTTCCGCGCTTCGGATGATTGGAAGCTGTGCGCGGGGATCGAGGCGGTGACGGCGTACTGTGACGATTGGGACGCGAAGCGCGAGAAGCTTCCGTACGAGATTGATGGTGTGGTGATCAAGGTGAACTCGATCGCCATACAAAATGAACTGGGTTACACGTCCAAGGCGCCGCGCTGGGCCATTGCGTACAAGTATCCGGCGCGGCAGGAGACGACGGTGGTCAACGACATCATCGTGCAAGTGGGGCGCACGGGGACGTTGACGCCGGTGGCGGTGCTGGAGCCGGTGCAGGTGGGAGGCGTCACTGTCAGCCGTTCCACGCTCCACAATATGGATGAAATCGAGCGGCTGGGCTTGCAGATCGGCGACACGGTGCTGATCGAGCGGGCCGGCGAAGTGATTCCGCATGTCTTGAAGGTGGTGAAGCCCGGGAAGAATCGCAAGCCGTTTCGCATGCCGAAGCATTGCCCGGAATGCGG
>WNFR01007011.1_pt1 | contig 11489 bp, 8 predicted proteins | sample 5400221 | NCBI WGS metagenome assembly WNFR01 (sample SAMN13153357, study PRJNA577476) | soil metagenome | isolation source: 40 cm soil under Madrone tree | place: USA:California | collected 2016-06-14 | reverse complement strand
CGTGGCCTCGGTTGACGATCAGATAACCCTGGTAGAGATGGGGAGCGGGAGTGCTTCCAAAACCCGGCTCCTCATTGAAGCACTTTTGCGGCGCCAGGACAGCCTGTTGTACATGCCCGTTGATATCTCCGCTACAGCCCTTGAAAGCGGCTCTCGGATCCTTCTCCAATCCTATCCGCGTTTGAAAATTGAGGCCTATGCCGCCGACTATTTTGCCGGCCTGACAGAGCTTGGAAAACGTCCTCGGGCACGGACCCTGGCCCTCTTTCTCGGTTCGAATATCAGTAACTTCGATGAGGATGATGCACTCCATTTCCTGCGCGCTCTCCGCAGTGTGCTGCACAAGGGCGACGCCCTTTTGCTTGGCGCAGATCTAAAAAAGGATCCGGCGATGCTGGAAGCGGCTTACAACGACGCTCTAGGTGTCACTGCAGCTTTCAATCTGAATGTTCTAGCCCGCATTAACCGTGAGCTGGGAGGTAACTTCGATTTGCGTGCCTTCAAACATCACGCCTTCTATAACGAAGCGATGGGACGTGTCGAGATTTACATCAAGAGTCTCTGCTCACAAAAAGTGAGAATCGAAAAGCTGGACCTCGAGGTCGAGTTCGGAGCGGGTGAACTTATTCATACGGAGAACTCTTACAAATATGATCTGTTAGACATTTCTCAGTTGGCGACTATGACAGGTTTTGCTTGCACGCGTTCATGGCTCGATTCCGAGGAGCGGTTCAGCAGTAATCTGTTGCTTGCCAGCTGACTCAACAAATGACTGGTTCCCCGGACAACACACTTGTTGAGTTTCACAACGTCGCATTCTCACTACCCGGACTTAGTTCACCAATAATCTCCAATCTGAATCTCACGGTTCATCGAGGTGAGACGCTTGTCCTTCTTGGTGAGTCCGGCTGCGGCAAGACAACCACTCTGAAGCTCGTGAACCGGCTTCTACTACCCACTGCCGGCGAAGTTTTGGTCGAAGGAAAACCTACCACGGCTTGGGATCCGATTACCCTGCGTCGTCACATCGGCTATGTAATCCAGGAAGGCGGTCTCTTTCCACACTTCACCATCGCTCGGAACGTAGGCCTTGTGCCGGCGCTCTCGGGGTGGAGCGAAAAACGGATCGGGGATCGTGTAGCCGAGTTGCTACAGCTCGTTGGTTTGGACAAGGACAAGTTTGCCTCACGTTATCCAAGAGAGCTGTCGGGAGGACAACGCCAACGTGTCGGTGTGGCTCGTGCTCTGGCTGCTGATCCGTCACTCCTGTTGCTGGACGAACCCTTCGGCGCACTCGATCCACTCACACGGGCAAGCCTGCAACGCGAGTTTGGCAGTCTCGCGAAGCGTTTGGGCAAAACAGCGATCTTTGTGACTCACGACGTACGCGAGGCGCTGATTCTTGCAAGCCGGATTGGCTTAATGTACGCGGGGAAGCTCTCGCTGTTGGAACCTCCCGAACGTTTTCTCGCCTCGGATAATCCGAACGCCCGCGCTTATATCGATAGCCTTGAACTGGTAAACAAACCTGGCAAAGCTGCTGGAGACAACCAATGAACTTCTGGCAGTTTCTTCAGCAAAACTGGTTTGAATTGCTGACACTAATAAGGCAGCACATTGTGCTGGTGGCGATCTCGATTGCAGTGGCTGTTGTTATTGGCGTGCCCACAGGGATTCTTGTAACTCGTTGGCAATCGCTACGTGGTCCAGTGTTGGGATTAGCCAATGTGATGCAGACCATCCCAAGTCTGGCGTTGTTTGGGTTTCTAATTCCACTGCCGTTCATTGGTGGCATTGGCGCGCGCACAGCTCTGGTGGCCCTGGTGCTTTATGCGCTGCTGCCAATCATCCGGAACACGGTAACGGGAATTCTTGGCGTCGAGCCGAGCGTCCGTGAAGCAGCAGTAGCAATGGGAATGACCGACACTCAGGTGCTGTGGCAGGTGGAGCTTCCGTTGGCAATGGGAGTAATAGTCACGGGTATTCGCGTAGCCACAGTGATATCGGTTGGTGTAGCAACAATCGCAGCGGCGGTGGGAGCAGGCGGGCTTGGTGTCTATATCTTTCGCGGTCTGCGGCAGTATGACAATAACCTTCTGCTGGCGGGCGCACTGCCAGCGGCCTTGTTGGCCTTAGCGGCAGATTTTTCACTGGGTCTCGTTGAGCAGCAATTCACTTTTGATCCGAAACGCAGCCGGGTCACTTTGGTTCAGAAGTTTGTGTTAGTGGTGTTGGCCTTGTTTGTAATCCTGGCGGGTTATGGGTTTTGGCGTGGTGCCCGAATGCAAACAGAAAAACGGTTGGACCAGGGACACGTTGCGATTGGCTCGAAGGATTTTACCGAGTCAATACTGCTGGGTGAGATTGTGGCGCAGCTGCTGGAAGCAAGAGGAGTTTCCGTTGAGCGACAGTTTGAGTTGGGCGGCAACCTTCCTCATGAAGCACTTGTCTCAGGAACATTGGATCTATATCCCGAATACACGGGAACATCCTATGCAGCCATACTGCACCATCCGCCAATCAGTGATCCTCGCGCCGTCTATGAACAAATCAAACGGGAATATGCGGAGAAATTCAAGGTCGAAGTCAGCCCGCCGCTCGGTTTTGAAAATACTTTCGCTATTCTCGTTCGTGGCGCAGATGCCAGACAATTGAAACTCAAAACCATTTCCGACGCAGTGCTCTATGCTCGCAGGTGGCGCGCAGGATTTGGCCAGGATTTTATGTCGCGCGCTGACGGTTATCCCGGCTTCTCGCGTGCTTATGGGCTGCGATTTGCGGAGCAACCCCGCGAGATGGATCTCTCACTCACATACATTGCACTTGCGTCCGGACAAGTTGATTTGATTGCAGGTAACTCCACGGAAGGCCGGATTGCGAAGCTCGATCTTTTTCAACTCGAAGACGACCGTCATTATTTTCCCCCTTACGAAGCTGTTTATCTGGTACGCCAGGATTCATTAGCCCGCGCGCCGGCGCTGCGGGACTTGTTAGCAAAGCTGGCCAACTCAATTTCAACCGAAGACATGCGCCGGCTCAACTACGAGGTGGACGGCAACAAACGCGATCCAAGAGACGTTATTCGAGAATGGATCGTTGGAAAAGGACTGTAAAATTGACGTAGAAAGGTAAAAAAAACCATGACCTTACTCGATGTCATCCTATTGCTTATTGTTGCCGGTGTTTGCGGTGCGCTGGGCCAGGCGATTACGGGTTATTCGCGTGGAGGATGCCTGGTTTCAATTGCGTTGGGCTTTGTCGGCGCTCTTCTGGGTATGTGGCTGGCTCGCATGATGCATTTACCAGAACTGTTTTCGGTGCAAATCGGGACCGCCAGCTTCCCAATTGTGTGGTCGATCATCGGCTCAGCTTTGTTCGTTGCTGTGATCACCTTGCTGACTCGACGCACTTAGGAGTTTTGGACTTGAGATAGGGAACGAGCCAAACGCCGAACTAGGCGATGGGGGCGTCCATCAGAATAGGTAGCGCGTCACTCAGGGCGGCAGTCAGACGCTTAGGCTGCGCTCCGAGTGACGCGCTCTTCTGTTGGTGGCTTACAGCAAGAGTGCTGGCTACCTTTGATTTATATCTTAAGTCTCGTTTTCAACCGTTGCGTTGGTTATCCGGTGGATCTGTGGCGCTTGCTGCGTCACCGGTGGAATCAAGACTTGCGCCGTCCTCTTTGCTTCGTTGATTATCTGGCGGGTCGGTAGCTTCTTCCAGATTCTCATTTTCTCTGTCTTCGGGCATTTTCTAAGACCTCCTTGAAGGGTTGGGAGTTTAACCAGGATTCTTCATCCTAGTTGTTTGTAGTAAACCTGAATATCAGGCCGTGAAATATATGTCTTGTAAGCCTCTTCTCCCCATTTTTGTTGGAGTTGAAGCAGAACATTTTTCCCCTGGGCTGAAAGCTCGGCCGCCCTGCTCTTGTCGCCCAACTGTTGACTCGCGCGAGCCCCAATAAGCAAGGCTCGCCACTCGGACTCCAGTTGCGACCCGCCGGCAAATCTTTCCTGAGCCTGACTTGCCAACGTCAAAGCCGCCTTAGCGTCACTGCTTTCCAGAGCCGCCTCGGCATGCGCAAGCGTGGCTCTTGAGATCAATGCGGCATCACCTGCGCTGTAGGCAGATTTTACAGCGTCTTCGCAAAGAGTCTGACCTTCTTTTCCACTGCGGGAGAGTGCCTTCACTAATCCGAGAGTGTAAGTTCCCTCAATCGTCACTTCTCGGTAGTCTTTGGCCAGGGATAGGGCTTCAATCGTCCTGGTCTTTGCGTCAGCCAAACTCCTTTGACTGAGCGAGATCTGCGCATAGATGAGCCGGATCACAGGCACCAGCTGCTTGAATTCGGTATTTGGCTGGTTGACGATGGAGGACACCTCATTCAGGGCCTGCTGCGCCTCATCATATCGTCCGAGCCGCCAGAGAATGTTCCCACGATTTTCCTGACTGAATACAATCCGAATCCGATTTCCAATAGACTGATAAATCTTGAGTGCGTTGTCATACTGCTCCAGGGCTGCGGGAAGACTCTCCTGATCAAATAGCACTGCTCCCATCTCGGTGTAGCAATCAGCGATCGATGGTTGGTTGCCGCCCTGCTCCGCGATCTTTAGCTTTTGATTGAAAGCATCGAGCGCTGCATTGTAGTTACCTTGACGACGATAAGCGCGCCCTAACTGTGTCAGACAAGCGGAAACATTCCTTGGGTAGTTGCCTTGCCGAAAGAAGTCGAGCGCCCGTTGGACCAGAGGCAGACCCTCGTCGGTTCGCAGCATTTGGATATACAGGCCTCCGAGGTTCGAAAGCCCGCGGGCTTCACGGACTCTGCCTTTGTTCGCGCGGGCAAGCTCAATGCCTTGCTTGAAGTATTTTTCAGCGGCCGCGTAGTCTCCCCGGCTCGAGAATGAGTTGCCAAGTTCGAGTAACCCGCCCGCAGCGAGGTTCTCCAGATGTCTTTCTTCGGCAAACCTTACTGCCTGTTGCGCCTTTTCTTCAGCATCCGCATTCAATCCTTGAGTGGAGGAGAGGTAACTCAGCTCGGTGAGGGCCGTGATCTGTTGGGCCTCGTTTCCTGTTGTGCGAGCAGCGTCGAGCGACTGTTGAAACTGGGCTCGTGCTTCCTCATATTTGCCACCGTCTCGCAACAGGATTCCCCGCTGGCGCAAGACTTCATTTACTCCCTCATTATTGCTCCCCGCCTTGTACAACTTCTCCGCCTTGTCAAAAAACTCCGCGGCGTTGGCCTTATCTTGTTTGCGTTGGTAGACGATTCCGGCACGCAGATAAGCCGTCGCATATTGTCCATTGTTTAGGGAGATCGCCTTTTGATAGTTTTCAAGAGCCTTGTCTACGTTACCGCTATTTTCCTGGGCTGAGCCGAGGTCGACGTAGACGTGGCTGTCGTCAGGAGAAAGACGCGCGATCTCCGCATAGCCTTTAACCGCGGCGTCAAAGTCTCTTTGCACAGTAGCAGTGATGGCATCCAAATAAAGCGCATCCACCGGTGATAGCGACGAGCGGTCCCCAGCTAAAGTGCTGGCAGTAAGCAGTTCATCTTTGGCCTTGTCAGTGTAGTCGAGTTCTGTCCAGGCCTGCGCGAGGCGTGCATGCGCTAGAGCGAACCGATTGTCGATACCGATAGCTTCTTCAAACGCTTTGCTCGCCTGGTAATAAGCGCCATTGCGAAGAGCGTCTGTTCCGCGTTCGTACCAGGGGAGCGCAGCTGCCTGAGGCACATAGTATGAATGTGGCCACCAGTGAATAACGGCCCAGATCGCTATTCCCGTGAATGCAATTGCCACTATAACCGCGATTAGCGAAAAACGTTGGCGACGAAGTGTTGTCGAAAGAGTCGTCAGGGGATTTGTTTTTCGATACTGACTGAGTGGAGTCTCTCGCGACGAAATACTCCGCACGGGACGGCCATCTCCGCCCAGGCCGACCAACGATGCTTTTAAGTCTTTAACCAGATCGTCAGCCGACTGGTAACGAGCACCAATGTTCTTCTCCAAAGCTTTAAGTGTAATGCGGTCCAGCTCTGCCGGCACGCTTGGATTGATCTGAGATGGCGGCGGTGGAGTGACATGAATAATTTGCGCACCTATTTCCAAAACACTACCGCCGGAAAACGCGGACTGGCCTGTAAGGCACTCATAAAACAGCGCGCCTAGCGAGAATAGATCGCTGCGGCCATCTACCGGCTTGCCCGTTGCTTGCTCAGGCGATAGATACAAAGGCGTTCCTACTATCACATCGCTGCGAGTTTGCGTGGAATAGACCGTGTCCGCATTGAGATCGAGGCTCGTAGCGGGCGCCTCAAAAAGATGTTTGACCAATCCGAAGTCGAGCACTTTTACCTGGCCGCGCTCAGTTAGTACAACATTTGAAGGTTTGATGTCGCGATGCACAATGCCTTGTTGGTGAGCTTCCGAGAGAGCCTCGGCAATCGCAGCCACTATCTCGACCGCTCTCACGAGTGTTACGCCTTGGCCCCCCAGAAGATCGCTGAGTATCTCTCCTTTTATGAACTCCATGACTATGAACGGCTGTCCGTCGTCTGTCTCGCCATAGTCGTGGACGGTAGCAATGTTCGGATGGCTAAGGGCTGAGACAGCGCGCGCCTCACGTATGAAACGCGCCCGGTAATGGTGATCGGTCGACGTTAGAAACTTAATAGCCACCCGCCTGGCGAGATGTTTGTCCTCAGCAAGGTAGACAACACCCATGCCGCCTTCGCCAAGTTTGTCGATGATTCGATAGTGGGAAACCGTCTGACCGATCATTTTCTATGGAATCCTTCGAGCGCGAGAAAGGAAGAAACTTGAAAATAGCGCGGTTTATGTCCGATATGCTTTAGCTTGTCGTTTCTGGCAACGAAGTCTACTTGGATAGTGAGCGACAAGCTAAAGCATATCGGACATAAAAGACATTCTGGGGAGTCAAACCTTACTCTGGACGCGGTATTAGAGTGCGGACATTGTGCTCCAAAGGTAGGGTGAATTCAAGGGGTCGGAGGCTCAACCTAGTTTGATTGCGAGTATCTTCTCCTCCTGCGCCTGGCGAAATTCATGAAGTTTCTTGCGGAGAGCCGGCCGGTTGTTCGCGAGGATGGCGACGGCAAATAGAGCTGCATTGATCGCCCCGGGTTTCCCGATAGCAAGAGTGCCAACTGGTATCCCCGCGGGCATTTGTACCGTGGCGAGAAGCGAGTCGAGACCGTTCAGTGCGTCGCTGCGCATGGGCACGCCAAGAACAGGAATCGTGGTGTGGGCCGCCAAAACACCCGCTAAATGGGCGGCGCCGCCCGCAGCGGCAATAATGATCTCAAGACCGCGAGATTCAGCCGTTGACCCCAATTCAGCGGCCAAAGCGGGTGTGCGATGAGCGGAGATGACACGGCATTCGTGCGCCACGCCAAACTGGGTAAGGGTCTCATCCGCATGACGCATCGTATCCCAGTCGGACTGGCTGCCCATGATGACAGCCACGAGCGGAGACCCTGAGACAGGGACAGACGGAGTCCGATGGACGGCGACACGGCGACCGGAAGACATGGAGGTGTCCTTTGCCGTGTGTTTGCTGTCCCCTATGGTTTTGCTACTTCGACTTTTTCTCGGCATATTCCTCTCTGTGCCTCTCTCCTCTTTTTCCGTATCTTCCGTCCTCATGCACCTTGATCGAGCGAATACCCGCGTTCACCGTCGAAGTTATAAAGGTTCTCTGTCTTGATAGAGTCGTAGCCCGCATCGTCGAACCGCCCAAGCAAGGAAATAATTTGACGATGCGAAATGGTTTTGTCGTCGGAGCTTGATAAGAAACGACAACGCCAGTGGTCCGAGCAGAAAGTTTCCGTATGACCACCCGGCCACACTTTGACACCGCGATTACTGATCATCGTGAGATTGATGCCGTCATCGCCTAGTTTCTTCAATGCATCGCCAAGCTCGTTTGCTGATCCCTTGGTCCAATCAAGGAAAACATCCACCCCAACCAAATCCTTTTTCGCCGCAGGCTTCCTGGGGCCGGCGTTGACGGTCGTCGTGCTGGCCTCGGCGGGCTTGTATTTGGCAGCTTTCAGAATCTGCGGGACCTGGCCCAGCCGCTGGGCAACCGCTTCAGCAAACTCCCGAGTGCCCACCTTTTGCTTGCTCACTTTTTCATCATAGATGTCGTAAGTGTGAATGCCATCTTCAATCGTGCGCAACCACCCGTTGTGTACACGTTCGGCTGTTTCAGTTTCGCCAATGTGGACCAGCATCATCACTGCGCCAAGAAGTAGCCCGGAAGGGTTTGCAAGATTTTGCCCGGCACGTCGTGGAGCCGACCCATGAATAGCCTCAAACATGGCGACATTGTCACCAATATTGGCGGACCCAGCCAGACCGACGGATCCGGCAATCTGGGCAGCCACATCGGAAAGCACATCGCCGTAGAGATTCGGCATCACGATTACGTCAAAGGCTGTTGGGGTATCGGCAAGCTTTGCCGCTCCGATATCAACAATCCAGTGTTCATTCTCGATGTCGGAGTATTCCGCTGCAATTTCATCGAAGACTCTATGGAAGAGTCCATCGGTCATCTTCATGATGTTGTCTTTTGTAAAGCAAGTTACCTTCTTGCGGTTATTTCGGCGAGCATACTCGAAGGCATAGCGTACGATCTTTTCCGAACCAGGTCGGGAGATCAGTTTCAAACACTGAACGACTTGTTCAGTTTGTCTGTGCTCGATGCCGGCGTAAAGGTCCTCCTCGTTCTCACGTACGATCACGACATCCATGTTGGGATGTTTCGTCTCGACAAAGGGGTGATAGGAGACGCAAGGGCGAACATTTGCATAGAGACCAAGAGTTTTTCGCACTGTAACGTTGAGGCTCTTGAAGCCGCCGCCCTGCGGTGTAGTGATCGGCGCTTTCAAAAACACCTTCGTGCGGCGCAGTGAGTCCCAGGAGCTCGGCTCGATGCCGGAAGAGTTGCCGGCCAGGTAAACTTTCTCACCGATGTCTATGGTTTCGATTTCCAGGGACGCACCGGCTTCTTTTAGGATGTGCAGGGTGGCGGCCATGATTTCGGGCCCGATGCCATCGCCGTGCGCGACTGTGATAGGAACAGTTTTCGACATTATTACAAGCCTTTCCGGATGTTTTAGCTGACGTGTTGGAAGCAGGGAATATTAAGACATAAAGCTTGGTGGGGCAATTAGCGTCAGCGAATCCCGCTTTTGAAGTGCGCTGCCTTGTAAGAGCTTTGGGATCACGTAGTGTTCTGGGTATTCTGCGTTTCTGCGATGTGGTTTTGCTCCGATATCCAGCGCAAGAAAGCAGTAGAACCAGCGGGCAGGGGGAGTAAGAAGGGTCAAGCCATGGCACGACCTACCCCGATTACCCTTGACGCGTTTAGAAACTTGCCTGCATACTTTTCTTACCAGGTACCTGCTCTCGCGCATCAATGGTGACTGCGCCTGTCCGCGATCGTAAAGCGACGACGTTCGGCTGAGGAGAGAGTGAGGCAGTTGTCAACTAGTTAGAAGCCGCTCTCGAATTAAGAGCACCGGGCCGCGTCGCAGCAGCTCGCCGACAGATCGCAGCGTCTCCCACGAACTGCATCAGCGAATTCCAGCAAGCCCGCGCTTCCCCAAAAACAAGGACTGTAAGAATGCCTACAAAACTTTACGTTGGAAATCTGTCGTTTCGTACTACGAGTGACGAACTGCGCGAGGCTTTCTCCGCAGTAGGCACAGTGGAATCAGCTACGGTGATTGAAGATCGAGAAACAGGACGATCAAGAGGCTTTGCTTTCGTGGAAATGGCAACTCCCGAACAGGCAACGGCTGCCATCGAGACTTTTAACGGTAAGGACTTTGGTGGTCGCAATCTGACCGTCAATGAAGCGAAACCGAGAACCGATCGCGATCGCGGAGGACGTGGTGGTTACAGCGGCGGGCGCGAAGGTGGCGGCAACGACCGCTACGAGCGTGAGCCGCGCTGGTAAATCAAGCCATAGATCAAACACAGCAACACCAACAGCCATGTTGACGCGGTTATAATCATCGCGATTCGTGTTCGTCTGGGCTCTTGAAACTCAAGTCGCACAGGAGTGGCCTCAGCTGGCACGGATATAAGCAGGACGCCGTCGTAATCAGGCCGAGTGTTAAGTGTCACCCCCGACGTCTTTGCTACCCAGTGGGGGTAGTAGAAAGTACGTGCGCGAATCTCCTGGGCCGGACCCGGCCCAATCCAAAACGTTCTGATCTCTGGTTCCCAGGCATTGATCGCAAGTGCTCTTTCTTTCGCTTCAACCTCATTGGGCATGGATGGGGGGCGTTCATTCACCCACACAGGCAACCAGTAATCAAGACTGTTCTCGCTAAAGACTGCGTTACTAGCCGAACCAAATTCAAAACGAGGAAGGTAATTTGCATCGCGCATGCGGGCGACGCTGTAAGTAAGCGAGACAAGAACACCCCCCAAAGCGATAATCGCAGCCCAGCGAAACTTCCCTCGCATTTGTTCTTTCCAGAAAGGAATGCTGGAGGCAGTTAACACTGGAATGGCACATGAGGAAACTACGAGCCAGCGCCAGGGAAACTGCACCTCCTTGAGCTTCGGTATCACAGCCCATAACGGCCGGCTGAGGTCGCTAGCCATAAAGAGGGAAAAGGTAAAAAGCGCAAACACAATTTTCAATCCGCGGTCCAACTTCTTTCTATAAGGCGAGCACAACATTACCAATGGGGCAAAGGCCATTGAGAGCGTAGCCAGGGCTAGCATGTTCGCCAGCCAGGAGTTTGTATTTCCCAGGGTGAAAGGTGAGAAAACAAAGTTCCAGCGATAGTCGAAATACAAGGTAAGGGCACCACTCGGCACGATCGTGGAATTTTTCAGCCACGAAAGTTCGGCAATCATCGTTGTCCAGTAGAAAGCACTCGCTGCAAGTCCTACCCCGGTTGCGAGGGACAGTGCGAACACACTCCGCCAAAAAGTTTTCTTCTCGATATTCAATAGCGCATAGAGCAGAAGCGACAGCGAACCTATTACCGCCACCGGAAGGTTTGACAGAACCAATAGGGCAACTGATATTGCGAGACCCGCTACGTCGCGGACGTTTTGACCTCGGCAGACTCGCAGTACAAAAGCGAACGCAAATGGCAAAACAGACGCGGCAGCGTATTCAGCAAGCAAAGACGCACCGTAGAATTCATTAATACGGTAAGGAATAAATGCGTAGAGGACACCCGCCACGATTGCGAGGTTCTGCGGCATGAAACAACGCGCCCAAAAGAAGGCACTGATGGCGCCCAACATTGAGAGCAGTATGAAGCCAAGAAGTATTCCACTATACCAACTGCCGGTGAGCGTCCTGGTAGCGGCCAGCAGGTAGTAAAGGGCGGGCGGATAGAAGCGGATCCCGGGATCTCCGAAGCCTCCATTTGCTTCCGCTAACCAACCTGGATGGAAAGTTCCCGCGCGGATCGCATTGTAAAAAGGTAT
>WNFR01007008.1_pt1 | contig 11491 bp, 10 predicted proteins | sample 5400221 | NCBI WGS metagenome assembly WNFR01 (sample SAMN13153357, study PRJNA577476) | soil metagenome | isolation source: 40 cm soil under Madrone tree | place: USA:California | collected 2016-06-14 | reverse complement strand
GCGGAGCGCCATACGCACGGGACTGGGCCGCGGTTGGCGATGGCGTTTGCGGCGCCGCCACGCCTGATTCGGCCGCAGCCGCCGATAGAAGAGATGCTGCTCGACCATGCGGTCAAACGCGCGCAGCATCGGCCGGAAGCGCTCGACGTCGCCTTCGAGCCGGCCGAGGACCTCGGCGACGGCCTCGACGGTCGCACGACAGTGCAGCGCCGGCTCGCGGCGGATGCGATAGTTTCCCGGGGTCGAGGGCACGAAGCCGATGCGCGGCAACCGGTGCAACGCCGGATTCACCTGCCACATTGCGCGCGCCTGGTGCCACGTGCCGTCGAGCACGATGAGCGTCCGCGGCGGGCGCGCGAGGAGCTCGGGCTCGCGCGCGTCATCGCCGGGGTAGAGCACCGCGACGGCACCGCTCGTGTCGGCCGCGAGCGCACGCACACGCGGGTGCAGCTCGAAGCTGACGCCGCGATGTAGCTCCGAGCCGGCGAGCGCGAGGTGCGCCATCCGGCACGTGCCGATCGCCACCCGGCTCTCGCGCGGGTGCTGCAGGAACACGACGCGCGTCGCGCTCGCGACCGGCGCCAGCTCCGCGCACCAACAGGCCGTCGCCGGCCGCAGGCAGCGCAGACACAGCGCGCGGGCGGGCGTCAGGTCGGCCTGGCGTTGTTGAACCGGTTCAGGCCGACGTGACAGAAGCACCTCGATGCGCCTCGATTCCAATCCGCACGAGGTAATGCGGCGAACGGCGAACCGTCAAGCGATCGTGCACGCGGGTGCCGCGCGGTGAGCGGCGTTCTCTCCTCGCTCGCGGCGGCGGACGCGCGCGTTTCCGAGCGCATCCACCGCGCGGCCATGCGTTTGCCGCAGACGCGGTGGGTCGCCGCACTCATTGCCCACACCGCGGATTGGTGGTGGTGGCTCATCGGCGCCGCGGCAGCGTGGCTCGCGGGTGGCGCGTGGCTCGCCGGCGACGGGCACGTGCGGCGGCCGATCGTCGTCGTCGTCGCGACGATCGTCCTCACCGCGGTCACGGTGCAGAGCTTGAAGTGGATCGTCCGCCGCGAGCGCCCGCCCGGCGAGCGTGACTTCTTGTCGCACCACACCGACCCGCATTCGTTCCCATCGGGTCACGCCGCGCGCGCGGTCGCGCTCACCATCGTCGGCGGCTTCCTCGGCCCGTGGTGGCTCGGCGCTGCGCTTGCCCCATGGGCGGCGTTGGTCGCGGGGACGCGAGTCGTGCTCGCCGTGCACCACCTGTCCGACGTCATCGTCGGCATCGCCGTCGGCATCGTATGCGGATTGGCCGTCGTCGCGTGGGCGACGAGCGGCGCGGCGTGACGGTCACGTCTCCCGTGCGGCAGGCGCCGACGTATTGGCTCACGCGCTTTCTGATCCTGCGCCTCCTCGGCGTCGTCTACCTCGCCGCATACCTCTCGCTCGCGACGCAGGTCTTGCCGCTCATCGGCTCCCACGGGCTCCTCCCTGCCGAGCAGTTCTTGGCGAGCGTGGGCGCGCGGCTCGATTCCTCGACCGATGCCGTGCTCGCACTGCCGACGATCTTCTGGCTCGGCGCCGGCGACCGGCTTCTCGTCGTTGCGGCGTGGACGGGCGTCGCGCTGTCGGCGCTCGTCGCACTCGGATTCGCGAACGCGATCGTGATGACGCTCCTCTGGGCGCTCTATCTCTCGTTCGTGCACATCGGTCAGGATTGGTACGGCTTCGGCTGGGAGATCCAGCTGTGCGAGACCGGCTTTCTCGCCATCTTTCTCTGTCCGCTCTTCGATGCGCGTCCGTTTCCGCGGCGCGCACCGCCGACGGCGGTCATGTGGCTCTATCGTTGGCTGATCGTCCGCATCATGCTCGGCGCCGGGCTGATCAAGCTGCGCGGCGATCCGTGCTGGCGCGATCTGACCTGTCTTTACTACCACTACGAGACGCAGCCGATCCCGAATCCGCTCAGCCGCGCGCTGCATTTCATGCCGCGGTGGTTTCACCAGGCGGGCGTGCTCTTCAATCACGCCGCGGAGCTGGTCGCACCCTGGTTCGCGTTTGGTCCGCGTCGGGCGCGCCACGTTGCGGGCGGCGTGATGCTGGCGTTCCAAGTCTCTCTCATCGTCAGCGGCAACCTGTCTTTCCTGAACTGGCTCACGCTCGTCCCGATCCTCGCCTGCTTCGACGACGGCCTCTTGCGCCGCGTGCTGCCGGCGCGCGTCGTCGCCGCCGCCGAGCACAGCGCGGCGGGCGCCGCGCCGTCGCGCGTGCAGAGCGTCGCGGTCGCGGCGCTGGTCGCCGTGGTCGCGCTTCTCAGCATCGGTCCGGTCGCGAACCTCCTGTCATCGCGCCAGCAGATGAACACTTCGTTCGACCCGCTGGCGCTGGTCAATACCTATGGCGCGTTCGGCAGCGTCGGCCGCGCGCGCCCCGAGATCGTGTTCGAAGGCACGAGCGACGCCGTCCCCGACGCGCACGCGCAGTGGCGCGAGTACGACTTCCCCTGCAAGCCCGGCGACCCCATGCGCCGGCCGTGCGTCGTTGCGCCGTACCAGCCGCGCCTCGATTGGCAGATCTGGTTCGCCGCGATGTCGACGCCGGATCGCTACCCGTGGACGCTCCACCTCGTGTGGAAGCTCCTGCACAACGACCGCGGCACGCTGTCGCTCCTCGCGTCGAACCCGTTTCCCGACGCACCGCCGCGCTTCATTCGTGCGCGCCTGTATCGTTATGCGTTCGCACCGCCGGGAGATCCGAGCGGCGCGTGGTGGACGCGGACGCTCGTCGGCGAGTGGCTGCCGCCGCTCGCGCGCGACGACCCACGCCTCCTGCGCGCGCTCGCAGCGTACGGCTGGTCGACCGAAGAGTGACGCGCGTCTCCGACCGAGGACGCACTACGAGTAGGGATTGGCCGGTCGCGGTAGCGGGTGCTATCCATTCAACCGTGGCCCCCAACATCTACGACGCGGTGAAGCAGGCGTTGCAGGACCTCATCGCCCCGCAGTTGGAATCCATCAAAGGCGAGATCGGCGAGCTGCGCGGCGAGATGCGCAGCGAAATCGGCACGCTGCGCGGTGAGATGCACGGCGAAATCGGCACGCTGCGCGGCGAGATGCACGGAGAAATCGGCACGCTGCGCGGCGAGCTCGGTGAGGTGCGTACTGAGATTGGGGCTTTGCGGAGCGAGATGCGTGGCGAGCTCGTCGCGGTACGAAGCGAGATCGGCGAGGTGCGCGCCGAGATGCGCGGAAACCACGCCGCATTGACGTCCGAGATCCGACGCATCGACGATAAGCTGACCTGGGCGCTCGATCTCCGGGAGCGCATCGTGGCACTCGAGACGAAGCTCGGCAGCTGACGAGACGCACGTCAGGTTGCGTCGGCGACGAACGTCATCACGTGGTGCGGGCCGACGGTCGGGATGTCGAAGACGTCCGACGCCATGTCCCACCCCATCCGGCGGTAGAACGGCACGGCGGCGACGCGCGCGTTGCACCAGAAAAGCCGCGCGTCGTCGCGGAGGACGAGATCGGCGAGCGCGTAGCGCAGCAGCGCGGTCCCGATGCCGCGACGCGCGAGGTCGGCGCGCGTCGCCATGCCGCGCATCTGGTAAGCCGCGCGTCCCTCGTACGCCTCGACCATGAAGGACGCGCACGCGATCGCGACGTCCCCCGGCCGCGTCGCAAACGCCGCGAAATGCCGGGTGGTCGGTTTCGCATCGCCGTCGAACTCGGCGGTCGCCCGCGGCAGGCCGGGGCGCAGCTCCGCGTGACGGAGCGCGAGGATCTCGCTCACCGTCGCGCGCCGCAGCACGACGTCGAGAACGCCGCGCACGAGAACCTGCGGTCGTCCGTCATCGACCATTCCGTCGTCCCTCCCCGGCGGTCACGCGATCGATTGTAGCGCCGGTGGGTGGAACGTTCACCCGCCGACGGCTAGGACGAAACCATGGAGAGCGGCCGATCGTGAAACGCCCGACGGCACGTTCGCGCGCGCCCATCCTCGCCGAGCAGTTCGCGCCGCAGCTCGCACGACTGGTTTCCCAGCCGCCCGCGGGCGACGCCTGGCTGCACGAGCTCAAGTACGACGGCTATCGCGTCGGCTGCCTGATCCGCGATCGTGACGTGCGGCTCGTGAGTCGTACCGGCAACGACTGCACGGCGCGCTTTCCAGAGGTGGTCGACGCCGCGCGACGTCTCCCCGTCCGGCGCGCCGTTCTCGACGGCGAGGTCGCGATCATGCGGTCTGACGGCAGAACGAGCTTCCAGGACCTGCAAAACGCGCTCAGCGGCGGAGCGCGCGCGGCGCTCTTCTACTTCGTCTTCGATCTGCTGCACGTGGACGGCGAGGACGTCGCGCGCCTGCCGCTCGAGCGGCGGAAGGCGATCCTCGCACGCCTCCTCGGCGGCTCGTCGCGACGAGCATCGTCGGCAGCGCGCGACAAAACCGGCGCCGCGACGACGACTGCCGCGACGACGACCGCCGCCGCGACGGCGCCTGCGGACGGCGTCCTCCGCTTTGCCGAGCACGTCGTCGGCAATGGGCCGGCGTTCTTCGACGAGGTGTGCCGTCTCGGTCTCGAAGGCATCGTCTCGAAGCGCCGCGATCTGCCGCACGAAGCGGGACGGCATGGCGGCTGGCTGAAGACGAAGTGCCTGCAGCGTGCGGAGCTCGTCGTCGGCGGCTTCACGGACCCGGAGGGTACGCGCCCCGGCATCGGCGCCCTGATCGTCGGCCGCCACGATGACGCCGGGCACCTCGTCTGCGCCGGGAAAGTCGGCACAGGATTCACGCAACAGTCGGCGCGCGCGCTGCGCGCGCGGCTCGAGGCGCTCGAGACGCCGACGTGCCCCTTCACGCCGTTTCCGGCCGGCTTCCGCCGCCGCGGCGTGCACTGGGTGCGGCCGTCGCTTTCAGCGGAGGTGGCGTTCAGCGAATGGACGAGCGATGGCAAGATCCGCCAGGCGTCCTTCCGCGGACTGCGCGAGGCCGCAGCCGCGCCGGCACCGCGCGACGACGCGACACCGCCGCGCAACACGCCGCCGCGGCGCGACCCGGCGTCGCCGCCGACGGTCACGCTCACGCATCCTGCGCGTGTCCTCTATCCCGACCTCGGCCTCACCAAGCGCGATGTGGCGGCGTACTACGAGACGGTCGCGGAATGGATCGTGCCGCACGTCGCGGGGCGACCGCTCACGCTCGTCCGCTGCCCGAGCGGCATCGGCGAGTCGTGCTTCTACATGAAGCATTCGCGCGTCTGGGCGCCGCCGGGTCTGCGCCGGGTGCGCATCCAGGAGAAGACGAAGCTCGGTGAGTACCTCGTCACCGACGACCTCGCGGGCATCCTCGCGCTGGTGCAGATGGACGTGCTCGAGATCCACACCTGGAGCTCGACGATCGACGACGTCGAGCACCCAAATCGCCTCGTGCTCGACCTCGACCCCGGACCGGAGGTGCGCTGGCCTGCCGTGGTCGCCGCGGCGCGCCTCGTGCGGGATGTGCTCGCGGCGCTCGGACTCGAAAGCTTCGTGAAGACGACGGGCGGCGTCGGGTTGCACGTCGTCGTCCCGGTCGTGCCGGCGCTCGACTGGCGCGCCTGCCTGGACGTCGCGCGCGCGCTCGCCGACGCGATCGTCCGCCACGACCCGCGCACGTACACGACGGCGGTGCCGAAAGCGGGACGCGAGCGGAAGATCCTGCTCGATTATCTCCGCAACAACCGCACGAACACGTCGGTCGCGGCGTTCTCGACGCGCGCGCGCGCCGGCGCGCCGGTCTCGATGCCGCTCACGTGGGACGAGCTGACGCCGCGCCTCCGCTCGAGTCGCTTCACCGTCCGCAGCGTGCCTGCCCGGTTGCGCGCGCTCCGCGCCGATCCGTGGGCAGCGTACTGGACGCTCCGCCAACGCGTGCCGGCGAACGCGCGTGCCGCGCTCGCCGCGCTCTGAGATGCTCAGCGGCGCGCAGGTGGCAGCGGCAACTGGAAGCGCTCGTCACGCTTGCCCCGACACGTCGAGGCGCGCCCGCGCCCCCGCCCACCGGCAGCGGCCGAACCAAGTCGCCGGTCGGGTGCAGCATGCCGATCAAGGGCACGGCGATGACGTACGGCCGCGGCGTCGGGTTCGAGAGCACGAGCCGCGCCGCGACGACGCCCGCGCCCGTGACGTCGGCGCCGAAACGCTCGCGGGCCTCGACCGCGGCAAGCAGCTCGACGCGCGCGACCGGCGCCGCTCCGCTGTGCGTCGGCGGCGTGCCGACGCGTCCCCCGCCGCGCGCGCTCCACGCGGCACGCAGGTGCTCCTCGAATCGATCGCGCGGCGGCGCGGACCGGCCGCCGATCACCTCGACGACGCGCGCCCGCGTTTTGCACGGCCGCGGCGTGTATCACGGTTGCATCGACGGCGCGACTGTGAGTACATGCGGCCGTCATGCACATTACGCAGCATCGCCCATCCGTCATCGTTACGTGGCGCGCCGGCCTCAAAGCCGTCCGGCGCCAGGCGACGGAGGGGCCCCTGCTGCGGTAACGAGAACCAGCATCGGCTTCCAAGCCCCTCCCGCCGCGTCGGCCGGAGGGGCTTTTTCGTGAGACCGCTCACGAGCCTCTCCGGTGCCGCGGCGGCGGAACGGAGAACGCGATGAGCGGCCTACGAATCATCATACGCGAAGAACGCAGCGATCCCTCGCCGGCCACGGCGGCGGAGCACTGGCTCGGCACCGACGTCGTGCTCGTGCTCGTCGCCGCATCGACGTGGGGCTTCGCGTTCTCGACGTTCTACCTGCTGCCGACGTTTCTCGTGCAGGAGCTCGGCGTCGGAGCGGCCGAGATCGGCTTCGTCGTCGGCATCCTCGGCGTCTCGACGGTCGCGTTCACGGTGCTCGCCGCCGAGTGGATCGACCGCCTGCCGCGGCGCCACGCGATGGCGTTCGGTGCGCTCGCGATGGCGGTCGCCGCGGTCGGCTTCACCCGCGTCCACGCGCTCGGTGTCGCGGTCGAGGTGCTGCGCATCCTGCAAGGGATCTCGTACGCGCTCGTCGTAACCTCGGTCGGCACGCTGATCGCGGAGCTCGTGCCGCACGAGCGCTTGAGCCAGGCGCTCGGCCTGTCGGGCGCGAGCATGCTCGTGATGAACGCGGTCGCGCCCGCCGTCGCCGAGCCGCTCGCCGCGACGGTCGGATGGAAGCCGGTGTTCCTGCTCGCTGCCTTCGCGGCGGTCGTGTCGGCGGCGCTGGCGCTGCGTATCCGCGAGCGCCCGGCGACTGCGACTGCCCGACAGATCGGCGATCAGCTCGCCGGCGATGCACGTCATCGCGGCGACGGTCGCCGTGCCGCGCACCGAGCCGGCGCCGGTCGCCGCGACGGCGCCGGACGCCGCATCATAGACCGATCTTCGCGCGACCGCGCTTCGCGCCGCGTGCCGAGGCGCGCGGTCGCCGCGGCCACGGCGCTCGCATCGCGGAACGGTCTCCTCGTCGTCCTGCGCGGGCGGCTCGCACGGCAGTACGCGATCATCCTCACGCTTTCGGGGGCGGCGTTCGGAACGGTCTTTGCGTTTCAGCAGCCGTACGCGCTCGCACTCGGCCGCGAGCGCGTCGGCGGCTTCTTCGTCGCATATGCGGCGGCGGCGATTCTCGTGCGCGTCGGCTTCGGCTACGTCCCGGACCGCTTCGGGCGCCATCGCGTCGCGCTCGCGGCGCTCGTGCTCTACGCCGCGGTCGTTCTCGCGATGGCGGCGATGCGCCCCGGCCTCCTCGAGGTCTACGGCGCGATCTTCGGGCTCGCCCACGGCGTCTTCTATCCCGCGATCAACGCCCTCGCGGTGATTGCGACGCCGGCCCACGAGCGCGGCAGGATCATCGCGATCTTCACCGGCTCGTTCAGCCTCGGCCTGTGGGCGGGTCCGACGGGACTCGGCGTCGTCGCGGCGCACCTCGGCTATCCCGCCGCGTTCGTGGTCGCGGCCGCCGGCGTCGTCGCCGCCGCGATCATCCTCGACCGCTCGCGCGAGCTGCGCGCCGCCGGCGCCCTCAGCTCGCCCGCGCTTCCAGCGCAGCAAGCCGACGTGTGATGTCGTCGAGCCGGGCGATGATCTCCGCGTGGCGGCTGCTCTCGGCCGACGGTCTCTTGGCGACGAACGTCACCACGCCGCCCGGCTCGAGGACCGCACGCTCGACGTCATCGAGCGACGCGAGGCCTTGCTTGTGCGCCGCGACCTCCAGCTCCGCGACCGTCATCAGCTCCTTGCGGAGCGCGTCGTGGCGGATCTCGCCGCTCTCGATCAGCACCGTCGCGTCGCCCTCGACGAGCCGGTCGAGGTTCTCGTGCTCCGAGAGGAAGCGCACGACGGCGTAGTTGAGCGTCAGCAAGGTCGTGGCGCCGATGATGCCGCCGGCGACGGAGTTGTCGTCGCCGATGATCGCGTTCTGCACCGTGTTCGAGAGCGTCAGGAGGACGACGAGATCGAACGCGTTCAGCTGCGCGAGCTCGCGCTTCCCCGCGAGCCGCAAGCCGACGATCAAGAACGCGTACACCAACACCGGCCGCAGCATCTTCTCGGCGATCGGCAGCGAGAGACCGAACATGTGAGACCACATCGCGTCCATGCGCGTCCTCCTCGTGGCGCGGGCCTCGTGACTGCCTGGCCCGCCTCGCGGTTCCGCGGTACAAGCAACCACAGACCGACCCGCGACGCGATCCGACCGTGAATCCCTTCGAGCTCTTCAATCCGACCACGATGCCCGACCCGAGCAATTTGACGGGCACGGCAGGCGCGAACACGCTGCTCCAGGCGGCGCAGCACTTCCCTGGCGGACCGACGATGCTCGTCTTCGCGCTCTTCTGGTCGCCCGTCGGACCGGGAATTCCCGCGGGGGTGCTGCTCGCGCGCCACGTTCCGCTCCATCCGGCGTTCACGTTCCTGCTCTACACGGCGTCCGACGTCCTCGGCGCGGCGGTGTGCCACCCCCTCTTCGGCTTGCTGCGGCGGGCGGCGCGCCGTGTCCCCGCACTCGAATGGCTCGGGACGCGCATGATCCGCCTGGCGATGTTCGGCGCACGCATGCCGCCGCTCGCCGACGTCGCGACGGGCGGCGGCACCGCGCCCGCGCTCTTCCGCATCGCGACGGTCGGCTTCGGCGTCGACGTCTACACGGCGGGGATGCTGGTGAACGGCTTGCGCGTGCCGCGCCTCCTCGGCTGGGCGTCGGCAATCGCCGGCGACCTCGTCTGGTTCGCGCTGCTGCTGGCGACGAGCCTCGCCGCCGCGGCGATCGTCGACGACGATCGCGTCGTCGGCGGCGTCGTCCTCGTCGCGATGCTCGTGATCCCGCCGCTCGCGCGCCGCATCTTCCCGGCGCTGCGCCACGAGCCGCGGCCGGCGGACGCAGCCCGCACGCGCTCGTGATCGGCGCGTGCTACGCGGCGGCGGCGCGGACGGCGGCGGCGACGTCGTAGAGCAGGCGCTCGGTTTCCTCCCAACCCATGCACGCGTCGGTGATCGACACCCCGTACGCGTGCGGGCCGCCGGGTTTCCACGCCTGCTTTCCCGGTTGAAGATTGCTCTCGAGCAGAAGCCCCATCAACGAGCGCTGCCCCGTCCGCAGCTGCGTCAGCACCTCGCGGCAGACGGCACCCTGGCGCGTGTGATCCTTCCCGGAGTTGTCGTGCGAGCAATCGACCATGATCGGGCGCGCCACGCCCTCGACGGCGACGAGCTGCGCCGCGCGCGCGACGTCGGTGTGGTTCGGTCCCTGGGCGCCGCCACGCAACACGATGTGCCGATCGGCGTTGCCCTGCGTCTTGATGATGGCCGTCACACCGGCGTCGTTGATGCCGAGAAACGTGTGCGGGTGGCGCGCCGAGATCATCGCGTGCAGCGCCACCTCGAGGGCGCCGTCGGTGCTGTTCTTGAAGCCGAGCGGCATCGACAGGCCGCTCGCGAGCTCGCGATGCGTCTGGCTCTCGATCGTGCGCGCGCCGATCGACGCCCAGCTGAGAAGGTCGGAGATGTACTGCGGCGTGATCGGATCGAGGACCTCGCTGCCGCACGGCACGCCGAGCTCGTTGATCGTCCGCAAGATCTGCCGCGCCAGCTGCACGCCGGCCTCGAGGTCGCACGAGCCGTCGAGGTGCGGGTCGTTGACGAGCCCTTTCCAGCCGACCGTCGTACGCGGCTTCTCGAAATACGTGCGCATCACGACGAGCACATCGTCGCGCACCGCGTCCGCGACGGGCCGCAAGCGGCGCGCGTACTCGTACGCCGCGTCGGCGTCGTGGATCGAGCACGGCCCGACGACGACGAGGAGCCGCCGCGAGTCGCGGCCGTGCAGGATGTCGCGGATCGCCGCTCTGGTGTCGAGCACGAGCGCGGCCGCCGTATCGCTCGCCGGCTGCGCGTTCTTCACCGCGCGCGGCGCGATGAGCGGCACGATGTCGACGACGTTTCGATCTTCGAGTCTCTCCGTCATGGCTGTTGCCTCCGCGCAAAAAAAAAGCCCCGAGAGCGCGCTCTCGGGGCTTTCAAGGATGCGTAATCGCCGTCAGGCCGTCACGCGGTACCCTGCCGCCCCGAATGAGGCCAGGTAAAGAAGCCCGCGTAGCCAAAGTACCGGTTCACGAGCCGATGTGTAGCGCGGTTCGTTGCGGCGGTCAAAGCGTCAGGCGCACGATTGCACGCACCCTGCGCGGCAAGTTGCCCGAGCTCACGCTCAGGGGATCTCGCCGCGGCCGCGGAGATCCGCGAGCGTGCGACGTAGGCCCTCGTCGAAGTCGAGCGGCCGCCAGTCGAGGTCGGCGCGGGCGCGGGCGCCGGAGGGGCGGACGTCCATGGCGAGAAAATGCAGCTGCCCGCTCGGGATGAGCGGCGGCCGCCGCGTGAGGCGTGACGCCAGCTCGCCTGTCTCGGAGACGGCGCGCGCGACCCACATGGGCAGGATCGGCGGCACGCGCGTGCCCGGGACCGACGCCGCGACGGCGCGCGCCATCGCATCGAGGCGGCGGTACGACTCGCTCAAGATGAACCGTGCGCCGACCGGTGCACGCTCTTCCGCGGCGAGATGGCCGGCGGCGACGTCGTCGGAGAAGACGAGCGGGAAGCCGCCCGGGAGCAGCATCGGGATCTGGCGCCGCGCGAGGCGCTTCACGAAATCGTTCACGCCGGTCGTCACCGGCGCCGGCCCGTAGACGCCCGACGGGTGGAGAAACCGCGCCGGCAAGCCATGCGCGAGCGCGTCGGTCACCAGCCGATCCGCGGCTTGCTTCGAGCGCTCGTACGCGGTCGGCTTCGGTCGCGGATCGATCTCGCTCTCGTCGAACTCGACGCCGGAACGGATCGTGAAGACGTCGATCGTGCTGGTGTAGAGGAACGCGGTCACGCGCGCGGCGAGCGCGGCCTCGACGACGTGCCGCGTGCCCGTGACGTTCACCTCGTCGAAGCGCCGCGGGTCGGGAAGCCATTGCTCGGGCAGTCCCGAGGCGTGGTAGACGACGTCGCACCCGGCG
>WNFR01007006.1_pt1 | contig 11493 bp, 9 predicted proteins | sample 5400221 | NCBI WGS metagenome assembly WNFR01 (sample SAMN13153357, study PRJNA577476) | soil metagenome | isolation source: 40 cm soil under Madrone tree | place: USA:California | collected 2016-06-14 | reverse complement strand
GTGGGTTTGAAAACAAGATTTGGATGTTTAAGTTCCAGCCGGGCACGCGCTGGCCGATTTCGCCGGCAAGTCCGGGACCAGATACAAAGGTTGAGGCGCCATTTATAGACGTCTCCAGTTTCGCAAGCCAGGCCCCTACCCCCCGTTACAACAATAATCATGCAGCGGTTTATCCTTCAGGTCTTGCTATTAGCGGCGACGGAAATATGCTGCTAACCGCCAACGACCTGGACGACAGTCTTGGTGTGGTCGATAACATGCGTGGACAAAGAACACTTGAACGCATCTCGCTTCCTGGCAGAGAAAATCCATCTGGAAAACTTACGGGGAAGTTCACCTATCCTTACGCTGTCGCAGGTCTATCGAATAGAAATGCCAATGTTAAGAACGGCGCTTTCGACAAGGCATACGTGTCGTTATGGAACGACGCATCCATTGCCGTTGTTGATCTGAATTCCGGAGTTAAACCAGCCGGGAAAACTGCAACGGCTGGCTCGGCAAACGAAAGCGGACAGGATATACACCACAACGTAAGGAAATACATTGAAGTCGGTCGACATCCTACGGCCATGACTCTAAATCATTCTTCAACCCGCCTGTATGTAGTGAATTCAGGCGCCGATAGTGTCTCAGTAATAGACACTGCGTCTGACAAAGAGGTTGAAAGAATCGACCTGCGCACGGCCGAGGGCGCCTTGATTGGCGATACACCTGAAGGACTTACACTTAGTGAGAATGAAGAAACTCTTTACGTAGCAAATTCGCACAGCAATTCAATTTCAGTCGTAACGCTGTCAGCGGCTAGCTCCGATGCAAAGAGCGAAACGAACAGCGTGTCGGGTCCCCGAGATCGAAGCCGAGTTCGCGGCCTGATTCCAACGGGCCAATATCCATCGGCTGTCGCTGTCGCGCGTGGAATGCTGTTTATCGGAAACGGCAAAGGCACAGGACTGGAGAATTCTTCGCTTGTCGTCAACAACTCGGGACGTGCGCCAAATGTTCCGAACGATCGATTCCCTGTTGGAACAGGGCGCGGAAGCGGGGCGGGAGGCGAATATAGCCTGGCTTTGATTGTAGGAAACATCAGTCGCGTGCCTGTTCCTACCGAACGCGAATTGAAAATGTATAGCCAGGCTGTTATGCGTAACAACAGCCTGCTGGGTCACGAACCATGGAAGTTGTTTTCGGCCGCCTCGCCGATCAAGCACATAATATATGTAATACGAGAAAACCGAAGTTACGACCAGGTTTTCGGCGATATAAAAACGGCGGGGAACGGCAAGCCCGCGGATGGCGACAGCAGTCTTTGCATCTTCGGGTCTGGCGACGCCGCTCAGGCTGTTGGAAGCCGAACCGGCACTGTTCAGAACATTACGCCGAATGCGCATGCCCTGGCGTTGAGGTTCGGCCTGTTAGATAGATTCTTCGTAAATAGCGAGGCGAGCCCCGACGGACATAACTGGTCGACAGCCGCGTTTTCGAGCGACTATACCGATAAAGGCTATCGCTGGAACTATGGAGGCCGGGGGCGGACCTATGACTTTGAAGGGTTCAATCGATTGCCCGATTTTGGCCCGGTGAAAAATGCCTCGCCGTTCTTCAGCCGAGAGGTCGATGCGGACCAGATCTCGGATGTGCTTCGTCAATACATCCCTTATTTGCACGGCAGCCGGGATGTGGCTGAGCCTGATTCATTGTACCTTTGGGATGCGGCCGCGCGAGCAGGTCTGACATACCGGAATTATGGCGAGTTTATCGCAACGATCTCAGAAGCGGACGTACAAGAGGTCAATAAGAACAAAGATAAGGTCTACCCGGATATATCCCCAACCCTAAGGGCAATACCGACTAAACGTTCTTTGGAAGGTCACTATAGTCCAACAGCCAGGAACTTTGACCTGAACACTCCCGACGCAATGACAATCGATTCGTATAAGGCGGCAAAACAGCCCAACAGTGGCAGCAATCCGCTGGTTAGCCGAACGAACCCGGAGCCGAAATTTCGTGGGGTTTCGCGATATGGAGAGTGGGCTGCGGAATTTGAAGACTATGTCTCAAAACTAAAGTCGGAGAATCGGGACGATTTACCAAACCTGTCAATACTCAGGCTTTCCAATGACCACACAACGGGGCTGAGGGCAGGTATGCCAACACCACAATTCTATGTCGCCGAGAACGACTATGCGATTGGGAAACTGGTCGAGACAGTCTCAAACAGTCCCTACTGGAAGAATACCGCAATCTTTATTGTAGAGGATGATGCACAGGATGGACCGGACCATGTGGACGCACATCGGTCCCCGGTGCTGGTAATCTCGGCCTACAACAAGCCGGGTCTGCTTATTCACGATTTTCACAGCACTGTCAGCCTTATCAGGACGATGGAAATATTGTTGGGAATGGCTCCGATGAATGCGCTTGATGCGACAGCATCTCCGATCGATATATTTCAATCTCAGCCGGATCTGCGTCCATTTCAGGCGACACTGCCGGAAGTTGCAATGGACAATCTTTTTACAAAGGGGGCTCGTGGAGCGGAAGCGGCACGCCTGATGCGAATGAACGACGAACAGGACTTCGCGCATGAAGACATGTCGGACCCACGATCTTTGAACCAGCAGATTTGGTTTGCAGTTCGGGGCAATACCCGTTTGCCCGAAGTTGCACGCCTGCCACTCTTTGACGTCATGCACGAAGGGGTGATTGAAAATGTCTCCGACGAGGACGGTGACGCCGGCGAACTGGCAGAAAAACGTCGAGACTAATCCAGGTCAGACCACAGGAGTCCCGGGGAGTGAGCGAAAATGCTCGCCCCCGGGCTAAATTACGAACGATTGTTTATCGGGTTTGGGGGGCTATGCCTTCAGGAGGATCCTCAATTACCACCTGAGGCATTGAGAAAGGAGTTTCTTAATTCGCGGCTGACCGGCCCGCAATCCCCTTCCTATCAAAGACGCCAACGACTGACCGCTGCGAACACCATGGCAATCGTGGTTTCTCCTACCAATTTTTGAAGGCTAAAAAGAAAAAGGCCACGTGGTCTTCCGGTTTTCTCACGCAGCCTGTTCGGATGAGTTCTCGCCCAAGCGAGAAAGCGGTTACAGGATATCCAGCCTTCAAGTACTCTGTTTTAACTCCAGATTAAAAAGTCGTTAAGTTTCTCGAGAAACTTCTTCGCAGCGCCTTGCGAAATTGAACGCGCGAGATCGATAGCAATCACTGTTGGTCTCTATCACGCGGCATCTTAAGAGTGCGCGTTGTGCCTTCGGTTACGCTTGTGGGAGGTCCTAATACGCTTGAAACATCGCGTTCCGGAAACTGCCTGTTGTATACCGGAGGAAGGGCCGTCGCGTTCTTTGGGTGGAGTCTGTTAAACGCCATCAGCTGTGCAACGCCCTTTCCAAAACTGCCAAATGCCGGAATCAGCATCCAAAACCACCATATACGGCCTCCCGGTGCGTACAGCATCACCGAAACACTGACCAAAAGAAACGCCAGTCCGATAAAGATTTTCGTTATTCCCTTTTCCAGGCTCGGCTCCCCGGTCGATCTGTCGCGCATGTGACGCCCGCCAGTCGTGGGAGTTAATTCGTCGTAACCAGACTCAGCACTTTGGGTTGTTAAAGCCTTTCGCACAACTGCAAGGTTGGTTCCGCAAGAACGACAAAAACCCGCGTCATCGCTGTTCTGGAGAGCGCAATTAGGACAGAACATCTGACGTCACTCCTTAGCAAACTACTACTTAAACTCTACGCTTATTTTCACTGAAAGTTAAGAAACACCGGATAATAATAAGTCCTTCAGGATCTAAAGGCTATGTTGATAGACCATACCATCCTTGCATAGTTTAGATTTCGCTTCTGAAAATTAACAGAAACGTAATGTAAGGCAACCACTATAAGGGCACGTGATCAGGAGCAGGTATGTGTCGGAAGTCTCAGAATGGAATCATTGCCACTAGCTTATGGTCTTTGACTAATTAATAGACCTTTCCACGTAAACCTGATCGATGCCTTTCCACATAAGCCTAATCGATAAATTCGGTTAAACATCTGATTGTGGTTAGGTACGTTATTTGGGTACGTTATTTAGTCAAAGACCATCAGCTAGTGGTTCAGATATCTAAAATATTAGGGCTTTAGCCCAAAGATCTCTGATGCCCTTTGTCAAAGTCTGGATCCATTTTGTTTATGAAGAGAGCCGGGTTTCAGAGGTTTTTCGGCTAAAGCCGAGATCCAGGGGGATAGTTCCCCACTAGTTAAAACTAGTGGCAAAATGGAAAACAGGCGCAATATGGGACGCAGCGGTGATAAACGGCTACACGGATGCAGGTATAAAATGCCAGCTCTATTCTGAATCAAATCCGGATTATGTGCTCACATCGGCTAGACTAATCTTCGGTTCAGGATATGTTGACTGTACCAATGTTGACAGGACCGGTTTAGATCGGTTAAACCCACGCCGCAGACAATGCGATAATCAGCGCAACGTCGCGACCTGCGAGTTCCGAGGAAGACCTCCGACAACGCTTGCATCCCAAACAAGCCAATGGCGTTTCTTCTTGCCCGATCCACTTACGGCTTCATCAAAGGCAAGTCTGACCAACACGGTCCGAAAAACACTTGTCGACTGTCCTGGTACCTGCGTGTAGAAATATTCACCTCTCTCGGCCACTCCAAGCTCATGCCTCATCTGGTTGACGATCGATTCGCATGCTCCGACCTCGCCATATTCTTCGGGGTCAACAGAATCGTTAACAACATGCACAAACTCGTGAAGTACTGCCCAGCCGACGTTGAATGAGCTTTCGGCCGATCGATCGCCAATCAACCGATCGAAATCATTAAAGTCAATCATCAGAACATAGGCGGGCGGTTTCGCTTCTGAGTTTTTCGTCCATACGCCGGGCACAATTTTGCAGAAAACAACGTCCAGTCGATTGTCAGCGGGTTCGATTACGATAACGTTTTCACCGAACACCGCGCGTTTGACCAAATCGCGGGCGGTTGCGGAACCCGTAGTTGTCCCCTGGTCGCCAATTGTCAGTTCGCCGTGCTCGTTAAACCTGAGCTGTTCCCAGCCGGTGATCAAGGCGAGCTTCGACGCCAGTTTCGCTCGTTCGGTAGCACTAACAGTGGGTTTAAGTATCACTCTCGACGGTTCTGTGCCTGCAATTATTGCAAGCGGCATAGCAGACAGAACAATAAATATCAGACAAAATCGCCTGTGCTTGCCATCGTCGAGAACCTTACGGGTAGGCACGTTCACGATAACCTCTTAGAGATCGCGAGAATGTTCAGTTGTCTATTGAGGACTCAAAAAAAGGGCCCGTGCAGCGTGAACCCTGAACCACCCTCCATGTTATCAGAATGTTAACGATTTGTGAATAGATTGTTAATAATGTCAAATGTGCTAAGCTTAATAGGCAATATGGACCGCAATGAAAGTCCGTATTTAGTTGATTTAGGTGTGAAAGGCTCGAGTTTTCACGTAAACCTTAAACTTGCATTAGCAGTAAGTGAAATATCACTGAATTTCATCTGAATTCCGAGTTGGCATATTAAAAGTATTACGCTCCGATCGGCAGTATCTTGTATTCTATTTCTGTCAAATCCGGCCGGACGAGCCGCACGGGAAATGACAAAGACTAAAAAATCGATTCGGACTAAGTATCATTCCTGAATTAGAGTTTTGGAGAAACTTTCTTGACCACAGTTGTCAGCAAGCTAATTACAAATAACGAGAATGCCGACGGCCAAATCGCGCTGGAACTGCCCGCAAGTCTCTTACATAACAGACAACTTCTTCTCAATCGTGAGTTGAGTTGGGTGGAGTTCAATCGACGAGTACTTGAAGAGGCTCTCGACACGTCACATCCGCTTCTTGAACGGCTGAAGTTTCTGTCGATCTTTTCAACCAACCTGGACGAGTTTTTCATGGTTCGAGTTTCGGGCCTGAAGGAAGAGATCGAGCACGGTATTACCGAGGAATCTCCGGATGGTATGAGTCCTCAGGAACAACTGAAGGAGATCAGTCGCGCCATACGCCCCGTGACCGACTTACAGATGCGCTGTCTGCGGGAAGACATCTTGCCTAAGCTGGAGGCGGAGAATATTGTTCTCAGGCCGATTCACACTCTTTCGAAAAAGGAACGGACTGCTGCGAACGAGTTCTTCTTCAAGAATATATTTCCTGTGTTAACACCGCAGGCGGTTGACCCAAGCCACAGGTTTCCTTACATCTCGGATAGAAGCCTTAACATCGGGTTGATGGTGGAACCGGCGAAAGGCAATGAAAAGGCCACGGAGGTGCTTCGCGGTGGACAACGGTTCGCGCGGATCAAGGTTCCACCGTCAGTCAACAGGCTGGTGCCGGTCGGAAATTCGCCTTCGAACTATATTTTTGTCGGCGAATTGATCGCAGCAAATATTTCGTCGTTGTTCCCCGGAATGGAACTGGGGCCATGTCACCTGTTTCGCGTCACTCGCGATGCCGATTTCGAAATAAGGGAAGACGAAGCAGGCGATCTGTTGAGCGTGTTGGAGCAGCAACTGATCAGACGCAGATTTGGCGGAGCGGTCCGATTGGAAGTGGCGTCCACCATGCCGCCCGAGATGGTTGCACAATTGAGCAGTGCGCTTCGATTGACGCCGGACGATGTCTATTCAATCGATGGGCCATTGAATCTGCCGGACCTGATGATGCTTTACGATTTGCCGCGGCCCGACCTGAAAGACAAGGCATTACAGGTGACAGTCCCGTCGAGTTTGAAAGAATCTGCTTCGTTCTTCGACGTGATGAAGAAGCAGGACATTCTGTTGCACCACCCCTACACCGCCTATTCGACAGTGACGGATTTTATTGAGAAGGCGGCACGCGACAAGGACGTCCTTGCTATCAAGATGTGTTTGTATCGAACCGGCCAGCGATCACCAATTGTTCAGTCGTTGATGAAAGCCTCAGAGTTAGGAAAGCAGGTTGCGGTACTGGTCGAGCTTAAAGCTCGCTTCGACGAAGAGAACAATATTGAATGGGCAAGACAGCTGGAACGTGCAGGGGTGCATGTGGTTTATGGCCTCATAGGGTTAAAGACCCATTGTAAGGTTGCACTGGTTGTCCGACGTGAAGGCGACGAACTGCGGCGGTATGTGCACATTGCAACAGGCAATTACAATCCCACGACCTCAAGAATCTATACGGACATCGGGTTATTGACCACCGACCCCGACATGACGGCGGATGTAACCGAGCTGTTCAACTTCCTGACCGGATATTCTTATCAGCCTGATTACCGCAAACTGTTGATTGCCCCGGTCAACATGCGCGAGCGAATGAATGCGCTGATTGCGAGGGAAACGGAACACGCACTTGGCGGACGGACGGCACGAATTATCGCAAAAATCAACAGCCTGACAGACGTTGACATCATCCGGGACCTTTACGAAGCGTCACAGGCAGGAGTTCAAATCGATTTGATCGTCCGAGGGGTTTGTTCACTGCGTCCTGGAGTGCCTGGCCTTTCTGAGAACATAACCGTGACCAGTATCGTAGGTCGCTTTCTGGAACACAGCCGCATTTTTTACTTCTCCAATGGCGGTGATGCAGAGGTTTATATCGGCAGCGCAGATTGGATGAAGCGGAACCTTGATCGCAGGGTCGAGGTCGTAACGCCGATCACGGACCCTGAGCTTAAAAGGCGACTAAGAGAAGACGTGCTTGATGTTTATCTGCTCGACAATTCAAAAGCGCGGCGACTGCTACCCGATGGTTCGTATGCTCGAATCGAACCCCAGGGGAACCGCCCGCCTTTTGACGCCCAGAAACATTTCGAAGGCCGCTCGTTGGTGTCCGGATTGAAGAGTTAAGTTCCTGGAAGTCCGCTTTCACGGCTTAAACCCTACGCTCTTCCATAGTTCGGCTGTGCTGAAAACTCGACCACCCGTGATCACCGTCGTGATCCTGCGAATGTTACTGATATCTTCCAACGGATTGCCGTCAACAATAATCAGGTCGGCTGCCTTACCGGCCTCAACTGTCCCAAGTTCCTTATCCATCTTCATGACTCTGGCCGGAACGATTGTTGCCGCCTGAATCGCTTCCATCGGCGTGAAGCCCGCCTTTACATACAGTTCAAGCTCGCGGTGAAGACTGTGGCCGGGTACAACCTGGTCGGTCCCCGCCACTATTGGTATCCCGGCGCGGTGCAGGGCACCGATTGTCGCAAGGAATTGATCGAGAATTGATTTTGCCCTTGCCTCGGCTTCAGGCGGCACTCCGGTATTGTTGATTGCGCCGGCGAGTTGTAGCGGCAATTTTGCTGCTCCTGGTTCGATCGTGGAAAACGAAGTTTGCGCGGGATGCAATGACCACTCAAAGATCACCATTGTCGGGTCAATTACGGTTCCATGCTTCTTGAAAAAGTCGAGAGCCTGTTGCGCCGCGGGCGATTTAAAATCGACCGCGGCCATACCACCATTCTTACCCTTTGCATCTTTCGCCAACATCACCGGCGGTATGTATTGAATATGATTGATCTGGTCCATCCCGGCCTCTACACCCTGAAAGGCGTTCATACCATTCGGAATATGACCGGTCACCGTCATTCCCGCCTTATGGGCCTCTTCACATATCGCCTTTAAAATATCAGGCTTGATGGAGCTATATATTTTGATCTGCTGAAATCCTGCCTGCTTATAACGATTGACAACCTCTCGCGCCTGCTCCGGCGTGTTCGCATGAACTACGCCAAAAGCAGAGGGGCTGTCTCCGTCAACGATTCCGGCAAGCAACAGTCTGGGGCCAAGTCCACGACCCTGTTGAATCGAATCACGAACGGCCTTGATAAACTCAAATTCATTACCCACGTCTCTGACAGTTGTTACTCCTGCCGCCAGGTAAACAGGTCCCCATTCTACCTGTTCAAAGTGAGCGTGCATGTCCCAAAGACCGGGTAGCAAGGTCTTGCCCTTTGCATCAATGATCTTTGCCCCGGCAGGAATTTTTACTTGCCCACGTGGGCCTGCCGCCGTAATCCGTCCATTCTCGACAACCACTACGGCGTCTTTGACCGGGCTATTGCCCGTGCCGTCAATCAACGTCGCCCCCGAAATGACCAGGGGTTTCCTGGCGGCCGGGCTCATGCTCGCGCCCATTTCCGCCAGCGACGCCATTCCATCTTCCGCGGCTCTGCTTACAAAAAATGGGAGACTGGATTCAAGGTCTGCTCGTATTGCTTCAAAGTGATCGAACTCGCCGTCCACGGTGATCGCCGCCGCCAGATGCTGTTGTGCGTCGAGCCACAACTCTTCCCGGCCCCAGATCAATCCATTGATGCTGTAACGGTCAAGCTTTACGTTCTGGTCCCCCGACTTGACCGTATCTTGTCCACGTTTTTCAACCGTCACGCTGCCGCCGGGAAGAACGGTGATCGGCCCCTTAACGTTGTGGCTCGACAGATAACGAATAAACATCATCTGCATCGAAACGGGTGCGTAACCGCCAAGCGTAAAGAAACTACCGGGTACTGCCACATCCCGGTTGGTCTTATCTTCACGGACACTTGCAACGTTACCCTTCACCGTTATAGTCGAATCAATCGTCGAAAAGCGCGAGACGCTGCCCTTGATCTCAAAGCTTTCCGGTGTCAAATCCTGTCGCGTCCGCAACGTAGCCTTCAACGGCACGGTGCGCCCTCGATCTGTAAACTCGAAAGCCGATTGCACAACCAGGCTATCGCCGTCTCTTGTAATCGAATAACTTTCTTCCCCAATCGGCAACTCCAATTTGTGCAACCGAAACTTTCCTGTCTCGATGACTTCTCCTGCCCTGGACTGTGTGCTACTAGCCTTCGAAGTCCCTACAGATTTGAGATCTGCGCGCCGAGCTGTTGCTTCCTTTGTTGACGCTTGCCCGCACTTGGCAAACTCAAAAGCCAAATGGAATCCGTGGGTTTGTCCAGAAGCCGGGAAGACGCCCGCGAGTGTGGCCAGCACAGCCGCCAGGACAGTCCGAATAATCAACGCGCTTCTTTTATGTTTTTGATTCTTAACGCCGATCATTTTGTTTTTTGATTCCCTTCGTATCGCATTACTTATTCGCGTGATAGAATGTGTGCCGAAGTTTATTATTGCTTGTCGATATCTAACTAACCCTATCTTCACTTCAGGAGGACAACACAATGATGACTGATATCCGTACCTTCCCCTGCCCTGCGTGCAGCCGGATAATAAACGAATCCGCCGAAAATTGCCGATTTTGTGGCACGCCAGTAGACCGTGAAGCGGCTATCGCAGCGGCGGATATTCAGGGCCGCGTTAACCGAGCTTGTAGCGACGCGAGCTATCTTAGAACAGTGGCAGTTGCGTTGTTCGTTTTTCTTGGGCTCAGTTTTATCCCATTGATTCCCCTGGTAGGGTTGGGCTACCTGATTACTTTTGTAGTATTGGCTGTCCTGCTGGTGCGCTGGCAATTGAAGTACAGAAATATTCCCACCAAAGATTCCGATTACGATAAGGCAATCGGCCAAAGGAATCTCGCATTCATAATTTGGATTGCCGCCATCGCGGTGGGATTCGTAATAAGGCCGCTTGTAGAGTTGTTTCTCTTGCCCAGGCTTTAATGAAACCGCCGCATTCGCACGGAGTACAGTGGGAACTAAGTCGTTTCATATTCGGCTTCGCTCTTAGCCGCGTTAGCGGCCGTATGACTTTAGCCGTGTCTTTTAAGGCACGGTTTCCGATCGAAATTAATCGCGTAGTCGCGTCAGCGACGGTTGAACATAGACTCAACCGTCGCTGACGCGACCAGGGCAGCATTATTGGTCGCCCAACCGTGCACTAAAGTACACGGCTAAATTCAAATCACCGCTAACGCGGTGGGAAATACCCAAAACATTTTGTTTACAGTGTATGAGCCTGAGGGAGAATTTATCTCTCCAGCAACGGGTCCTTTTCAGCGGGGTCACAACCGAATCGTAAATTTCGCCCAGCCTCATTGATACGGGGAAACACCACTATGAAGCACTGCCGGCCATCCGCTTACCAATGCAATAACCAGAATCACCGACACCGCAACATATGCAATCCAGGCCACTGCGAGTGCCAAAGTCCGCAACAGTTCGGCCGTGGTCATGTTGATACCCTCTAAAGGGAATTCTACGCCTCGCTTTTCAACTCCCGCAATGGTACACCGCATAATCATTTTCTTTAAGGGCCGCCGGCTCGGTCTAAGCAGCTACAACCGCAGCGGGCTTCGAATTTCTTTCCGGGATCTACTGTGTGGAGCGGCTCAGCCACGCTTCGAAACGCGTTTCGCCGAGTAGCGCGTCATCGCCCGGAACAAGTGAGCGCTCGCTCAGCTCCGTGCCAAAGTAGCGCGCGTGCGGGTCAGCGATAACCTCTCGCGGATCCTTGCGGGCGCTGAGGCCCAGGCGAATGAGTTCATCGAAACGGAACTGCGCAGGCCCCGCCACCTCAACGATTTTATTCAACGGCG
>WNFR01009640.1_pt1 | contig 11494 bp, 7 predicted proteins | sample 5400221 | NCBI WGS metagenome assembly WNFR01 (sample SAMN13153357, study PRJNA577476) | soil metagenome | isolation source: 40 cm soil under Madrone tree | place: USA:California | collected 2016-06-14 | reverse complement strand
CGGCGCGGTCGCGGGCCGGACGAGGCCGGGGTCCTGGCGGAGGATTGCCTGCTCGAGCTCGCGCAGCGCCGGGCCTGGCTCGAGGCCGAGCTCGTCGTTGAGCATCCGGCGCGTCTCTCGGTAGGCCTCGAGCGCGTCGGCCTGACGGCCGCTGCGGTACAGAGCGAGGATCAACTGGCCGCGCAAGCGCTCACGAAGCGGGTGGTGGGCGACGAGCGTGGAGAGCTCTGACACGAGCTCTCCGTTGTGGCCGAGCTCGAGGTCGGCTTCGAGGCGATCCTCGAGCGCAGCCAGCCGCAGCTCCTCGAGTGCGCCCGCCTCGACGACGGCGAACGGGACGTCGAGCCCGCCGAGCGGGACGCCTCGCCAGAGCGCGTCTGCCTCGCGGAGCCGCCGCGAGCGCTCTGCCGGATCGGAGTCGGCGCCCGCCTCGGCGAGCAACGAACGGAACCGGTCGAGGTCGAGCTCGCCGGGCTCGACCCGAAGCGCGTACCCGGCTCCCGACGTCACGATGCGATCGCCCAGCAGTCTGCGGAGCCGAGAGATCTGCGTCTGCAACGCGGCGGTCCCGCCACGTGGAGCTTCGAACCAGAGCTCGTCGATGAGTCGATCGGAGGCGACCACGTCGTTTGCATGGAGGAGCAGGTAGGCAAGAAGAGCGCGCGGTCGCTGTCCTCCGAGCGGGAGCGGCTGGCCTTCGACAAATACCTCGACCGGGCCGAGAATCCGGAAATCCATGGCGTCTCCTGAGCGCGACGCTAACACCCAAATGTCAGAAGAAATAGGGCGGCGTTAGCCGTTTGTGAGCGCTCTGAAAACGTTGTGGATACCCGAGTGGAGCAGTAAAGATCGAAGCCAGCGGGTACGACGGCCGGCCCCGCGTCTGGCATCCTTAGGACCGTGACGTTCCGCTGTCTGCTGGTGGATGACTCCCCGCACTTCCTCGAAGCTGCTTCGAAGCTCATCGAGGTTGAGGGACTCGACGTGGTCGGTGTCGCCTCGACATCGGCCGAGGCTTTGGCGCGTGTCGACGAGCTCGAGCCTGACGTGGCGATCGTCGACGTCGGTCTGGGTGACGAAAGCGGCTTCGACCTCGCGTGGCAGCTCGCTGCGACCTCCACCGGGATGACGACGAACACCGTCCTGACGTCAACGCGCAGCGAGTCGGACCTCGCCGAACTGGTCGCGGTGACACCGTCGCTCGGGTTCATCTCCAAGAATGAGCTGTCGGGCGATGCGATCCGCGACTTTCTCACTGACCACAACCACGGTGGCGGTTGCAGACACGAGGCGCTCGTCTATTCGTCGACGGACGAGCTCGCCGCGGGAGCACTCCCGTTCATGCGGCACGGTCTGGCGCGCGGCGAGCACGTGCTCGTGGTCCTGCGCGAGGCGGGCCGGATCGTTCTCGAACAGGGGCTTGGAGAAGACGCGAGCCGCGTCGAGTTCGCGGACGCGATCGCGTGGTATCGAAGCCCCGAGCACGCGTTCGAGAGTTACACCCGCTACCTCGACGACCGTCTCCGGCGCGGCGATGCTCCGCGCGTGCGCGTCGTCGCGGAAGTCGTCTGGCCGGAGAGTTTGGCGACGCTCGACGTCGCCGCGTGGAAACGCTACGAGGCCGGGGTGAGCGCGGCGCTGGCCGAGGTCCCGGTGTCGTTCATCTGCGCCTACGACACGCGAGAGCTATCCGCAGAGATCATCACGGATGCGCGGCGGACGCATCCAATCTTGCGCGACGCGAACGGCGCGCGGCCGAGCTCGAGCTATCTGCCAATTCGTTCGCGACCCGGGCGCGTCGAGGCCGGTAGCCGCGCTTCTTGACGAGGCCCGTGAACGGGTTCGAGTAGGCAACGAACGGGCGCGGAAAGCTCGCGCTCGCGCGAGCGACGTTCGCCTTGGTCACAACAGCGATTGGTGCATCGACTCGGCCGGGTAGGCGAGCGCCGCGAGCCGCCGCAACGCACGCCTCGATCGCCATCTGCCCCATGACGTACGGATACTGCGAAACGGTGGCGTTGATCGTCCCGTCGCTGACCGCATCGAGCGCCTCGGAAATGCCGTCCACGCCGATGATCGCCAAGCCGGTCTTCCCCGTTGCGCGAACTGCGTCGCCGACGCCGAGCGCCATCTCATCATTGACCGCGAAGAAGCCGGAGAGGCGCGGATACCGGTCGATGAATCGCTCGGCAGCGACCTCGGCTTTCGCTCGATCGTAATCGGCATCGACGCGCGCGATCGCTCTCACGCGTGTGCCGCCGATGCCGCGCTCGAAGCCGCTCAGCCTGTGCCGGCTGTTGACGCTGTCGGGATACCCGCCGAGGAGAACGACCGTCCCTGTGCCGTGCAGCAGCGACACCATCGTGGCCGCGGCCATCCTTCCGGCTTCGAAGTCGTTGGTTCCGATGAAGCTTCGGATGCGAACGCCGGCTCGTCGCGCAGCCGTCGGATCGATCGGGCTGTCGATGTTGATGACCGGGCCTTTGGCGCCGCGGAGGGCGGCGACGAGGTTCGTTGCGGCGATCGGATTGACGACGTAGCAGTCCTTCTTGCCGGCGATGAGCCCCCGAACGAGCGCCGCCTGCCCGACGAGATCGACGTTGGTCTTCACCGCGCGAACGGACGCGTCCACCCCACGACGGCCCGCCTCGGCGCTGACGCCTTCATACATCGCGACGAAGAACGGATTGTCGAGCGCCTTCAGCACGACGCCAACCCGAACCTCGGGCGGTCGGGCACCGGCCGCGCTCGCGACGAGCAGGAACGCCGAGACGGTTGCAGTCGCCCTCGCGGAGAGCTTCACGCGGACCTCCAGTGCAGCTCCCGTCCACGCTAACGCATTCTCCTGCGGAAATGGAGCAGAATGGAGCGAGCATTAACGTGGGCACGCCAGTTCGCCAGCTCGGTCCGATCGTCGGGATCGTGCTCGTGCTGACCGCCGTCGGGTTCTTCGCCACTCGAGCGCACGGCGAATCGGATGCGAGACACGATTCAATTCATCGCGCCGAGATAGCTGCCACTCAAGTGCAAGACCGCGTCGCCCAGGCGTCGACCTTGCTCGATGGAGTGCGTCGGTTCTTGTCCACTCCGGACACCGCCGGTGCCACGTCAGAGCAGTTCGCAGCCATCGGAGCGCGGTGGCTCGGCCCGGTCGGGCTGCCTGCAGCCGCCTGGATCGAGCGCGTACCAGGACGCGAGCGGGCCGGCTACGAGCGGCGAACCGGCCGCCTGATCGTCGTTCTCACGCCGTCGGGTGGGATTCGTTCCGCCGACCTCCGCACGACCTACTTTCCGGCGACACTCGTCACGGGCAGTCCGCCGTTGACCTCGCCGGGCATCGATCTTGGCGGCATCCCGGGCATCGCGGCCGCGATCGCCCGGCCGGAAACGGCCTACCGCGTGCGCGCGACGCCGCTGGCGCACCTCGCTGACGGGACGAGCGGTCTCTTTCTCGTGCGGTCTGCGCAGCGTCTCAACCAGGCGGGAGTCGTCGAGCCGGGCTTCGTGGTCCTCTTCATCTCGGCCTCGTGGCTGCTCGCGGGGGCTACGGACCCGGGCCGATCGAGCCCCGGCGTCGAAGTCGCCGTCGGCGGAGCGTCGGCCGGAGACCTGGGCAACGCAGCGGCCGTTGAAAGCACGTTCACGGCTGCCGGACAGCCGTTCGCGGTCCGGGTCGCACGCAGCGGGGTCAGCGGCGCGGCGGCGGCGCAGCCGTGGCTGGTCGGCGGCGCCGGCCTGATGCTTGCTGTGCTTGCCGGTGCGCTGCGCGTGATTGCGGCGCGGCGGACCAGGGCGAAGGCAGACCTCGACCGGCTCTTCACGCTCTCGCGAGACCTCATCGTCGTCGCAGGCTTCGACGGCTTCTTCAAGCGGGTCAACCCGGCATTCGAGCAGCAGCTTGGCTACACGCAGCAGGAGGCCCTGAGTCGACCCTACATCGAGTTCGTCCATCCCGACGATCGCGAGCGAACCGACGACCGGAGGCGCATCCTCTGCGAAGGCTCGCCCACCATCGCGTTCGAAAATCGCTACATCTGCAAGGACGGGTCGGTCCGCTGGATCGAGTGGAATGCCACGCCCGTGGTCGAGCAACGGCTGATCTACGGGGTCGCCCGCGATGTGACTGAACGACGGATGGCCGAAGCCAACCTTCGCGAGGCGGAGGAGCGGACCCGGGGGCTGGCTGACGAGCAGGCGGCGCTCCGCCGGGTCGCCACACTCGTTGCACGCGGAGCGCCATCCAAGGAGCTGTTCGCCGCGGTCGCCGAGGAGGTCGGCCAGTTGCTCCCCGTCACGAGCGCCGCGATGGGCCAGTACGAGCCTGACGGGCTGTTCACCACCGTCGCAGCGTGGAGCGCCGGAGCGGTCGCCTTTCCCGTGGGAGACCGATGGTTTCCCGAGGGAAGGAACGTTACGACACTCGTCCTGGAGACGGCCCGACCGGCGCGACTGGACACCTTCGCCGATGCCTCCGGCCCGGTCGGCGTCAGGGCCCGTGAGGCGGGCTACCGATCGGCGGTCGGGACGCCGATCATCGTCGACGGTCGCCTCTGGGGCGTCATGACTGCTGCCTCCACGTCCGCAGAACCGCTACCGGCGGACACCGAGCTGCGCCTCGCGTCGTTCACCGAGTTGGTGGCGACCGCAATCGCGAATACCGAGTCGCGCGCCGAGTCTGGCCGTCTATTGCAAGAGCTGACCGCCTCGAGAGCGCGCGTGGTTGCCGCAGCGGATGAAACACGTCGGCGCATCGAGCGCGACCTGCACGACGGAGTCCAGCAGCGCCTCGTCTCGCTCGCACTGCAGGCACGAGCAATGACGAGGACGACCCCCGAGCCCTCGAACGAGATCCGGGACGAGCTGACGGCCTTCGCCGAGCAAGTCACCGACGCGCTCGACGAGCTCCGGGAATACTCGCGAGGGATCCATCCGGCGATCCTTTCCGAAGCTGGTCTCGGCGCGGCGCTCAGGACACTCGCGCGGCGCTCGGTTGTCCCGGTGGTGCTGGACATGAATCTCGACTCCCGACTCGAGGAACCGATCGAGGCGGCTGCTTACTACATCGCGTCCGAAGCACTCACGAACGCCGTCAAGCACGCGCAGGCAACGGTCATCGAGCTGCACGTGGACTATTGCAACAGCGCACTCACCCTCGCGATCCGCGACGACGGCATCGGAGGGGCCGAACACGCCCGTGGTTCCGGCCTGATCGGCCTCAAAGACCGAGTCGAAGCCCTCGGCGGATCGATCTCGGTCACAAGCCCTCCCGGTCAGGGGACCTTGCTGCGCGTGAAGCTTCCGGTCGATTCGCGCGCCGCACCGACGGCGCCACGGTCTCAGCGCTCGGCAGCCGCCCAGTAGGGGCTGGCTTCAGTTTCCATTGCGCCGGGGGAACACCTCTTGTACGAACGCACAGCGCCGTAGGTCGTCCGGGAGTGGTGACCTGCCGACCCGTTCGACGAGCAACATCTCCTCACCGACCTCGCCGACCTCGATCGTCGTCCCCGGCTCGGGCGGTTCGTCATCGCGCTCGACGAGCACATAGCGTCCGGCGAGCTGCGCGAAGATGAGATGACCTCGACACGCCTCCACCTGGCGCTGCGATGGCGCCGCTTCGACCGGTTGTGCGGGTTTGTCAGGTTCGATCTCCGAGAGCTCGGCGATGCGGCGGTCGCGTTTTCGGATCCGCTTGACGAGCCGCTTGGACTGATCGCGCCGCCGTTGAAGCTTGCGACGCAGCGTCGTCAACTCCCGCTCCGTGTCGGCAAGCCGTTCCTCTGCCGCTGCGAGCCGCGCCCAATTCTCTTCCACCTGCCCGAGGTGCAGGTCCTCAACGGCCGGTGCCTCCTGCACGATCTGCAGGTCGGACACGAGCTCCACTCCACGACCCCGCGGGTGGCGGCGCTCGATCTCGAGCCGAAGACCGGTGCCGAACCCCGCTTCGGTGATCAGCTCGAGCCCGTACTGTGCGGCGAGCGCCCGTGAGAGCGCTGGGCCTGAGACGAACCCGAGCTCGACGAGCGTCTCGCCCAGTGGACGTCCCGTCGACGCTTGTTCCGCGAGTGAGCGCTCGAGCTCGTCCTCGCTGATGAGGCCCTGCTCGACCAGGAGCCGGCCGAGAGGCCGCCACGGGATGTTGTGGGCCGCTTCCACGGGCGGTATATCGGCACCTGGCCCGCCGAGATCAATACCCCTAACGCCGGACGGTCACCTTGATCGTCCTGCTCGTCGCCCCGAGATAGCCCGGCCCGGCCTGGTTGACGCTGAAGGTGCTGCGAAGCGTCGAGCGTCCAGCCGGCAGTGTTGCCCGGAACTCGGCGCGCGAGCGGACCCCGAGCCGGACGCGTCGGAGTGTGGTCCAGCGCTGGCCGTTCCAGCGCTGCAGCTGCACGAGGCGATGGGCGAACGAGCGGTCGGCGAACACGCGTACGACGAACCGCCCCGACCTCAGCCCCGTGAGCGCGAGGCGTGGATGCACCGCGATCGCGATCGGCGCGCTCAAGCTGTTCCGCCAACTCGCGGTGTACGTCGTGCCGATCCTCGGCCGGGCGAGGTACTGCCAGGTGCCGTCCGCCGAGGAAAGGACGGTTGCGACCGAACGCGGCGACCCCTCACCGTACGGCTGTGCATAGACGACGACCTGCTCGTTCGCCTGGTGAGTCGGAACCACGCCGGACAAGCGCACGCGGCCGCCGTAGACGGTCTGGAGCGCGTCGACACCGAGGCTCACGCCAAGCGTCGTGAACGTCACGTCCGAGCCGTGCGTGGTTCCCGCGTCGCTCCTCACGACCAGGCGAAAGTGATACCCGGTCGCCGGCGTGAGGCCGGTGACCTGCCAACTCACAGCCTGCGCCCCGGCCCGCGAACCCGCGCTCCTCCCGGGAGTCGAGGTGCGGTAGCTCGTGGACGTGCCGTACTCGAACCACCAGGTCGTCGAGCGGCCTCTCGCGTCGAGCGTTCCGGTGAGGGTCGCCGCGTCGGCGGTGACGCCTTGCGCCGCTCCGGTTTGCGCCAGCGGGGCGCCGGTGGTGGAGAACGAGCGGTCGGCCCCGGCGACTGTGCCGCGCGAGTTCCGCGCGACGAGCCGGTAGTGGTAGGTGCTCCCCGGTCTGAGCGACTTGATCGCCTGGGAGATGGAGCGAGGCGCGGTGCCGGACCCGGCGCTCTGCGCTGAGGTCTTCGCGTTGTAGGACGTCGTGGCGCCGTACTCGAACCACCAGGTCGTCGAGAGGCCGTTCGGCGTCACGGTGCCTCGGAGCGTCGCCGCGGTCGGCGTGATCGACGTAACGTCGCCGGTCACCGCGGTCGGCGCCGAGCGCGTGGTGAAGGTCGCGTCGCTGCCAACCGTCGTTCCGGCGTCGCTCATCGCGACGAGACGGAAGTGGTAGGTGCGGCCGGGCTCGAGGCCGCTGATTCCCGTTGACGCGGGCTGTGCGCTGGTCGCTGTGCCCGCGCTTTTCGCGCTCGTCTTTGTCCCGTAGCTCGTCGACGTCCCGTAGTCGAAGTAGTAGGTCGTCGATCGCCCGTTCGCATCGACCGTACCGTTGAGCGTCGCACTCGACGGAGTGATGCTCGACGCGTCACCCGTCGTGACGTCGGGTGGAACGAGCGTCGTGAACACTGCGTCGCCGCCGTGGCTGGTCCCTGCCGTGTTCGTGGCGACGAAGCGGTAGTGATAGGTCGTGCCCGGCTTCAGTCCCGTGAGGTGCGCCGAGGCACTGACGGCTGTCGTCCCCGACCCGGCGCCGACAGCCGCTGACTTCGATTCGTATGCAGTCGACGTCCCGTACTCGACGACCCACGTCGTCGACTGGCCGCCCGGATTGACGGTGCCCGAGACCGTCGCCGACGACGAGCCGACCGCGGTCGCGGGGCCGGTGGTGGCGACGGGGGCGGCAGCGAGCGCGGCAGAGGCGACGGCGAGCACGACGAGCACGGCCACCCCGACTGCCCAACGCATTCGCCTCACTGTCCTCCTGTGCACGGCATTCCCTCCGACGACACCAGAACGATCCCGCTCGCGCGTGATGAAACGTTCGATCCGGCGTAAGACGTGGGTAAATCGCGAGCCGGCTGCGGCCTAGCCGCTCACGGCGGCCTGCGCGGAGCTCGCGAGGTACTGCGAGTCACCGTTGAAGCTCGCTGTGTAGCCGTTCTTCTGGAGCGAGCGATAGACAGCATTCGTCTTGACGCTGACGCCGCAACTCGCGGTCCCCGAGGAGTCGGTCGTCACCGAGCAGAGCTGGGTGCCGCCGGTCGAGAACACGACTGTGCGTCCGGACAGGGGCGCGCCGTTCGCGACGAGCTTTGCGGTGAGTGTCGTCGTGTAGATGCCGCTCTTCGTCTTCGTCAGCTGGGCCGGGTATGCCGTCATCGTCGTCGTCCCCTGACCAACCATTGTCGTCGCAGTTCCGAAGGAGCCGACGTACTGAGCGTCCCCGCCGTACACCGCCTTCACGACGTTCTGCCCCAGCGCGAGCGACGAGGTCGTGCACGTCGCCACACCCCCGCTCTGCGTCTGGGTGAGCTGACGTGCGGCGCAGCCGGAGATCGGCGCATCGTTCGCGTAGAACGCGACCGTGCCACCGCCGTCGGTCGGGGAGACCGTTGCCGTCGCGGTGACCGACTGCCCGAAACCGGAGGGGCTCGGCGCGAGAGTCACAGAGGTGCTGGTCTTCGTCGGCGGCGTGCTCAGGCCGAAGACCCAGAGGTGGAACTGTGACGCGTAGACGTCGTCGGCCGTCACCGCGAACAGACGCGAACCGTCCCCGCTGAGCGCGAGGCCGTGAGGCACGACGTTCGCGGTTCCGCTCGAATTCGTGGTGGTCGCCGTGAAGATCGCCTGCGGGACACCGAGCCGGAAGACACTGATGTCGGGTGAGCTGTAGCCGTTGTCGAGGCCGGTAGCAAGGAGGCCGCCCGAGCCCGGCGAGACGGCGACCGCTGACGGGTAGGGCTGGGCCGGGTAGACGACGCCGTCTGGCCGCAGCGTCGACGAGCTCAGCTCCTCGAAATTGTAGGGGGCGCCGGCCGCGGGAATGACGCGGGTGCCGTCGGGCGAGACTGCGAGTTGCTCGATGTTCGACTGGTTGGTGAAGGTGTTCGACGCGACGACGATCGGCGCGCCGCTCGAGACGTCGAGCCGATAGATCGAGCCGGGCGACAATCCGTCCTGCGCCACGTAGAGCGTGTTCGGATCGGCCGAAGACGTGCCGAAGTCGGGGTCGTAGTAGTTCGTGTTCGCGAAAACCGTCACGGTCCCGTCGAGACCGACCGAGGCGAGCTGCGCCCAGCCGTACTGGCCGTTGACCGCGGTCCAGAGCTTGCCGCCCCCGAACGCGAGCCAGCTCGGCAGGGAGAGACCAGTTGCGACAGGGCCGCTGTCGGTGAGGGTGCTGAGATCGATCGCCTCGATGGCGCCGACGTTTTTCGCGACGACGTAGAGCGACGCTCCGTGCACCACCATGGCGCCGGCCCCGTAGACGTTCGGGATCGTCGTGACGAGGTTCCCGTCGAAGTCGAAGACGAGCACCTGATTCACCGCCGGCCCCGAGACGAAAACGTGGTGGTTGGCGTCGTCGACCGCGATCGAGCCGAAGCCGGTCGCACCGAGCGCCACGGACGAGCCGCTCCCAGCCACCGCTGACGATCCGACAATCGCTCCGGCCGCGACGAGCACGACAATCGCTGTCGCAAACCTGCCCAGCCTGCCCCGCATCGGAGTGACCCTCCCCTCGACAACGGTCAACGTCCAGCTGAACCTAACAGCACCTTGCGTCGATTTCCAGACCTCGCACGGCGCCGGCGCCGGTCGAGATTCGGGTCGAGGCGACTCTCATCGCCTGGGTGCCCGCGCCTTTGTGAATCCTCTCGCGTTAACCATCGCGCGGGGCTTGCAAGGCGGCGACCATCGGCGTGTAATGCCGGTGTCCTCTCATTCGACACCGCGACCGCCGAGTCGCGGAAAGGAGGAAGAAATGCCAGACAGGATCGCGAACGTCGTGCTCGTGCACGGCGGCTTCGTCGATGGATCGGGCTGGCAGGGCGTCTATGACCTGCTCACCGGCGACGGGTACCGGGTCAGCGTCGTCCAGAACCCGACCCTGTCACTCGAAGGAGATGCGGCGGCGGCGCGCCGGATCCTCGACCAACAGGACGGGCCGACCGTCCTCGTTGGACACTCCTACGGGGGTGCCGTCATCAGCGAGGCCGGCACCCATGAGCGCGTCGCAGCGCTCGCCTACATCGCTGCCTTCGTGCCTGACGCGGGTGAGTCGATGAACACGCTGATCGCCAGCTTCCCGTCCGATGGCCCCATCCCGCCGATCCTGCCGCCGCAGCAGGGATTCCTGTTCCTGGACCGGGAGAAGTTCCACCGCTCTTTCGCAGGCGACATCCCGGCCCAGCAGGCAGCATTCCTCGCCGACGCCCAGGTTCCTTGGGGCCTCGAAGCGCTCGGCGGCACCGTCAGCGAGCCCGCATGGCGGAGCAGACGCAGCTGGTACCTCGTGACGACCGAAGACCTGATGATCCCGCCGGACGCGCAGCGCACGATGTCCGAACGCGCCGGATCGACCGTGGTCGAGGTCGCGGCGAGTCACGCCGTCTACGTCTCGCAACCCGCCGCGGCGGCCGACCTGATCAAGCAGGCAGCGACCGCATCGGTCACGGATCCCGCAAGGGAACACGCGACCGCGAGCGCCTGACACAACCAGACAGCACCGCGTCGCGCCGCCCGATCATCGGGCAGCGCGACGTTTTAGGTCGCCGATCGGCGACCCAGCACGGACCCGCCTAGGGGATCGTCACCCCCTGCAAGACAACCGGGTTGTGCAGCGTGTAGTCGAGCTCGTCCGCCTGCAAGACGCCGGAAGGCGTGAGCACGTCGCTTGCCTTCGGGACGGAGCTCGGGTCCGCGGTGCAGTGCGGGTCGTTGTTCGAGGCCGCGCAGACACCGAACAGGAAATCCTCAGGAGTCGGCGCGAAACCGCGCGCCTGATCGTGATCGCTCGAGAACCCATCCTGCCCGTGGAGGACAACGGTGAATGCCCAGCCGGAACCGGGAGTCCCGCCGAGGCTCGCCTTCGAAACCCGGAAGGTGATGTAGCGGGAGATCTGGTTCGCGCTGATCGCGATTGTCCCGACAGTGCTCCCTGACGCGTCCTCGTAGCGCTGGCCGAAGCCCTGCACCTGGAGCAGGCGGCTCCACGCGAACGCAGGCGCGATCTGGAAGTTGCGCGACGCATTCGCCGCCGAGGTCGACGTTGGCGAGGCGCCCGGCTCGTGCACGTAGACGTCGGCGAGCTGCGCGCCGAGCGGTGACCCGAACGTCGGCGCCAGGTTGGTCGTCTGCAGTCGGAACGTGACATCCGAGCCCGAGTCCCAGACCTGGAAGTCACGGATGTCGAACGCACCGGCGTTGAAGTTGCTCGACTTCGGATAGGCGTAGTTCCCGGGTCCGTGGTCGTCGCCCGCCGGATCCGCGACGTCGAGC